>Ga0172379_10005884_pt1 | contig 16831 bp, 15 predicted proteins | sample GrowelOW334metaG_FD_119756 | JGI IMG/M metagenome (GOLD analysis project Ga0172379, IMG submission 119756) | Groundwater microbial communities from an aquifer near a municipal landfill in Southern Ontario, Canada - Groundwater well OW334 metaG | ecosystem: Environmental > Aquatic > Deep... | reverse complement strand
GTGCACAAGAAAAAATTGGTGAGTGGTCTGTCTGGAGTTTTGGGTCCGCCTTCCGATACACCGGTTATGCGGGCCGTCATTTCTGCCCAGAGTTCTGCAAACCGATACAAACCAGTTTGATTGTCCAGCGAATAGAAATACGGCCATGCTTTGAGCGCAATCTCTCCATTGTCTTTACCGATATATGGAGTATTCAGGCTCGCATCTTTGCCATCAGCTCCGGCGCAAATGAAGCTATTGTTCATATCTTGCGTATTGCTCCAGAGACCGTTGGTTCCACACTTAACGACAGTGCTTTTAATAAATTCACTCCAGTCATGTTCAGCGAATTGATAAAACGAGAAGGTGGTGCCGACATAGGCGTTTTCATATTTGACAATATATTTGCCTTCCGAATGGATAGTAAATGTTGCAGATGCAGGAGTAGTTGCAACCGCCTTAATTCCCTTTCCTGCGAGATTGGGAGAACCGTTTATCTGGCTAACAAACCAGGCCGTGATGGAATTGGGTGTTTCGCCAACTGCTGTCAGTTCTTTTTCAAAAGAATAAACAGTCGCACCACTTGCGTTAGTGTACGTACCTAAATACGCATCTGAAGGATCAGCATTTAAAAGGGATAGAGTGAGCTTGATTTTGTTACCGAGGGTATAGGGGCTACCACCACCAACGGTGAGTTGGGCCCCTGTCGCCTTAATGCCGAAAGTGCTTTGTACTTCGCTCGCAAATCCGAGTCCTCCCAATAGCGACGAGTAACGTGCGTCAAAATGGTGACCAGCCTCATGGTTGACTGCATTTTCTAATGCTTTAGCGTTTTTCACTGCGCTACTCAGCGGTTCCAGCCGATCTAGAAAGATAACTGAGTACCAATCAGATGGAGTAGACGACGTGTTCCAGGTTTGACCTTGAGCCCCCAACGGAATTGCAACATTGGGTAATGCAGGTGTACCAATGGGTGGAGGAGTCGTCGAGTACAACGCATAGTCAGCTTGATTCGCAAAAAGATAAAAGACGTGATGACCATCGTCAAGACTAGCCCTGGAATGAATTTTCAAATCATTAATTGCGTTGCGTGCCTTTCCTGCTTCAGTAGCCGTAACTGCACCGCAATAGTAAAGTGCGTTGTGAGTGAAAGCCGGTTTGCCGGTACCATTATTTGGAATTGACTGGACGGTACAGGTAACGGCAGCTTGTGCCTGCGACAGAGAAGCAAATAGTCCGACAAAAGCTAAGGTGAGCGCTGATAGTAGCGCGAGAAGAGTTCGTTTCATTTATTATTTCCTTGGTTGGTTGAACCTCTTAGAACACCAGCCCGTCAGCCGTCAGAACATCTCGAACAAAATGATGTCTTGAGAAATTCTGAGATATAAAGCCTGTTTGGGTTTTTGAAAGATTGCCAGCGGGGTTGGGGAAAGAAGAGGTACCTAACCATCAGCCTTGGCGGGGTGCAAATAGTGGCTTCGTTGCCAGTTGGCAACATTTGACTGTGCTAACAATGGCTTCCGATCATGCAATCTCAACAATCTCGTTATTTTCAGTGGTTAGCGAGGCTCGCGAAGAGAGCAGATCAGAAACTAAATTTGACTATTGGATTGCTGAACCTGTGCGCTTTTGGTGCCAGTTTCTAAACTCTTAGTTTCTGGACCTATCGTTAATAACACCTGAAAGTAGCAGGTGTGAATGCAGATACAAAAGCAGTCAGAACTCTATCAAGGCGTGTGCGGGAGCTACGTCTTAAGAAGCGTTGGACGCAAGAGAAGCTTGCGGAGAAGGCTTTTATTGCCACTGCTTATTTAAGTGGTGTTGAGCGTGGAGTTCGCAATCCGACGACGAGGGTTGTAGCGCGAATAGCGGCGGCGTTGAAGGTACCTATCGGGAAGCTTTTTGAGACTTCCTAGTTCTCCTCTTGGCAAGGTTCTGATAATAAGATATTATGTTTCATCGCCATTGGTCTGGGCTGGAAAAGCTTACTGCGCTTGAGTTTTCAGGCCTCGGTTTTTTACGCGGTTCGCCGAGAAAGTGCAAAAATAATTTTGGGGTAGGCGAAAAGGGCGGGATCTCACCTTGAAAACCATTTTTTGAACCGTTATCAGCCGCCGACCTCGAGCAAGCTCGAGTGTCTTGAACGAGAATAAAACCACTTTTGTTTGGCACTAGATATGGTGCTGAAAGTATCTGCCGAACTTCCTCGGTATGGCTTCGCCTTCCTTCCCATGCACGCCTAGTAGCGTAGCTGCGACCACCCAAAGTCAATGCCCAAGCCCTTCGGGTGCCTACGGCAGGCATTGCACTTTGGGACCCATGGCTCGCTGCTATACCGCATGTCCTGCATGGGGTGGCGTCTACGCCCCTCTTTTAATGAGGACAAAGCAAATGATCGAAGCAACCAACAGCATCAAAGAACAGCTAACAGAAAGAGCCTACGAAGAGTCACACCCATTTTGCTACAGCGATTACAAACGAGTGGAAGCAAACGAGGACGGCGAATACAGATGCCCCAAATGCGGCAGCGACGACCTAATGCGAGAACTTGAAGGCATTGGCGTTGAGTGGGGCACTGATTGGATCGTTGATCACCTGGTTAGAGAAGAAGGCGAAGAAGTAGACATTGCCGAGCTTTACCGCGATTTGCTAGACGAAATTTACGAGCCGATTAAATTCGGCGAATTAGAATACAGCCCTTCGATGGTACTGGAATCGGTTGATACTGTGGCTTTTGAGATGGGTTGCAGCGAATACGCAGACAACGAAGTAGACGAAGGCAGACTAATTGAGTTAAACGGCAGCTACTACCGGATGAACGGAATCACTGACTAGGAGCTAGAATTGATAACCAGAAGGAGCTAGTTCGGCAAGAGCTAGCTCTTTCTGTTGCCTGCAAACGAACAGAAAAATAGACGCCTGCGGCTGAGGCTCCCCCCTGCCCGCCCCTCGCAGCCGCGAAGCTGCCACCGAAGTGCTGCCTCAGTGCCTTCGGCGGTTTAATGAGCGCTGCCAGAACTTTGCCAACTGGCAAGAGTAGAACTAGAAATATCCCCACCCGGTCACTTTCTATGTCACGTGAGCTACAAGAAAACTCAGAAGCTAGATCGATGCAGCCAGTAGCCATCGAAACAAGAGCCTTGATGCCCAATCAGCAAGACATGGCTGCATTCTGGGAGAGCCTGAAGCTGGCAGGCTCAACAAGCTCAAGAGAGCAGGAAATGTTTAGCGGCGGGTTCTCGTTTTCAAACGTCGAGAGTCTATATGGCGGCAGCGGAGCGACGGCAGAAGGGGATAACAAAGCTGCCCAGAAGGGAATAATAGGCACAGTTGACCATATTGGGGTTGTGCCGATGGCTGAGATTAAATTAGAAGGCGACCGGCAAGCCGCTACCCAGCCAGACAACGGCGCTTTGAGCAATCCTGAAGTTCAGGAAGTGAGAACAGCGAGCGCCAAGCAAGTAGAGACGGTCAAGGCTGCCAACCCAAACGTGAGCGACGGGTCCGTACAAAATTGGGCAAGCAAGACACCAGCCGAAAGGCTCGCCTACGCCGAGAAGACCGATCAAGACGGCAGCTTTGAGCTGGTAGAAAGAAAGCCATCCGGTCAAGAAGTAGTGATCGCCGCTCGGCAAATGTTTGCCGAAGTCGAGACTAAGAGCCAGGCAGAAGTAGATAGCCGTCCAATCAAAGACTACGGATATGACGTAAAGCGAGTCGGCGACACTCAAGTAATACGCTCAGGCGTTGAGTACCAAGTAGGCAAGCCACCGGAAGTGACAGAGCAGAGCCTCTTTGCCAGAATCGGATCATTACCGCTCGACCAGCAAGCCCAAGTAATTGGCGCTGGAATCAAGGCATTTAGCGGAGAAATGAGCCATCAGCAATTCAGAATCGGTGTAGGCGCGATCACTGGATTAGGCGAAGGCGTTGTAGGACTGGCTCAGGGAGCCGAAAGTCTTGGAAATGCAATCATCGGTGTGGCGCAATTCAGCAGAGACATGATGGAGAACCGCCCGGCGGCAGCTGAGACAGCTGGCAAAGCCTGTGATTCGGTCAGCAAGCTCCTGACCAGTGGGATTAAAGTCTATAGCGCAGCAGAGGGCTACCTGGAGAGCGTAGGAGCCGCTACAAACGTTGGCGACTATGGCAAGGCGTTGCGCGATGTCGCGTGGCTAGGACAGCAAATTAACAGCCGCTGGGAAGCAATGACCCCAGAAGAGAAAACCAAGCTGACAACACAGCTAGCAGTAGAGAACTTAGGCGGTTTGGCTGTGGGCTTTGGCATTGGGAAGATAGCGAAGAGTGAGAAGATCGTAGAAACACTGGAAGCGATGGGAACCGAAGTCAGCGCCATGGGCGCAGGTTCCAGAGAGAAAGCCGGTCAGTTTATTTCACGCATGTTAGACAAGTTAATGCCCGAATCCATGGGCGTTACGCCTGACGGGCGTTTAATGCCAATCCCAAAAGACAACATACGGAACGAAGCTAATGTCTTAATGTCGAAGGCTGATGACAGCTTAGGTGCCAATGCTGGGAAGCCAAAAGAGTTACAATCTGGCAAGCCCGAAAAGCCGCCAGAGGTAACTAAAGAAGCATTGGACAATCCAGAAGGGCTGGCGAAATTAGCCAAGAAATTTGGCATCAATATGCCACCAAAAGACACTTATGTCTTTGTTGGGGAAAAAGACGCTTTGTCAGCAGACGCAGCAGCTAAGCGCCTCGGCATCTCAGCAGAACAGCTAAAAAGCCTTGATTCAACTTCTCTGATCGCACAGAAGTTAGAGCGGGTGCCTGACTACAGAGACGTTTTTTTTAACAAGCATCCGGGGCTCATTCCCATTGCAGATAGATTGGTGATTCATCACGGTATTCCAAAATGGGTTCTAAAAGAACATCCTGGCTTGTTTAGCGCAGTTGAACTAAATGATCCACTTGTTCTGAGGGGTATTTATAGAGGTGTTAATGATGAACTCCACAACAGTTTGATGCACAAGGCGTGGCTTAAATTTCAGCGTACGCATCCGAATCCAAGTCGGAGCAATGTTTTGGATATGTTAGAGTCTTTAGATAAAAAGTATGGGCACTTGTTTGCACCAACCGAAGGTGATTAGTTATGCGATTTTTTGCCATTTCACCAGAAGCTGCTGGTAATCTTGGAAATGCTTGTGTTCATGGCGACATAACAGAGCGACCCGTGCAAATTCATAAGGCTGATTTCGAATTTCAGTTTTGGCCTCATGACGACTTGTTGGATGGCTTTTTCATCTATGCTTGTAGTTCTGAATTGGCAGCAGCTCTAAAGACAGCAAACCTCACTGGATTTGAATTGGCGAAACTGGATGTTAGTTTCGAAGAGCGTTTTTACCAGTGGGCTGAGTTGCACAAAGACGAGCAATTGCCTGAATTTCAGTGGCTTCAAGTGAATGGACGAGTTGGAATCGATGACTTTGGTTTGGTCGCTGGTCCAGTAGAAACGCCTCTGATTGTTTCTGAGCGAGCGTTGACTATTTTGAAGCAATACAAGCTCAGTTTTTGTGACATAGAAACGTACATACCGCAAAAATTGTCTGCGGCTGGCTAGCTTCGACGACAACTAGCCGCTTGACTTTTCCGGTAGCTTCGCCCTCACCAAGCCCGGTAGTTTTGGCTTTTTGTAATCGTTGTCAGTACTTGCTATATACCATTGGGTTTTGTTGGATATGCACAGGTGGTTCTCAGTGAGAATCATCTGAAAGCTAGACAGAGTTAATATCTCGGGCTATACTTCTCCCCATGAGTGATACCGCCCGTGATTATCAGACTACTTCTGCCGCCACCACTGACGGTATGGATGATTTGTTTGTCGAGAGTGAGAACCACATAGAATCAGTTGATTCCCACTTGGTTCTCACAGTCTCAGAGGCAAGCGTCCACCTGAGAAAACCGATCAGCACTATATACAGGCGCATTAAGGCTGGAAAATTCAAGACGCAGCAGGGCGATGATGGCGCACTGAGAATCATTTTGCCGACTGATAATGGCTGTGAGACTCAAGCGATTACCACTAGTCCTCTCGGTGAGAATCAAAAACCGGACTTGATTATCGGTGATTCTCGCGATCCTGAAACTGAGAATCAGCTTGTCAAAGTATTCAGCACTGCTGATTTTGACAGGCTTTTAGAGCTTGTAGCTGAAAAGGATAAGAAGCTAGAGGCTGCCACTTATCGAGTTGGCTATCTGGAATCAAGACTTGAGGATCGGGAAAGTCAGATCAAGTTACTAACTGACCGCGAGCATAAGAGCGGTTGGTGGGCAAAGTTCTCTAGCTGGTTCTTTAAGCCGCAGTAGCCTTTTGTTTCCAATGATCATATAATCGGCGAGCATAAAAAGCCACCGTATATGGTGCTTCTATGCGGAAAATATCGAGGAGATATAACCCTTAAAGCAAAAGAACAGCCTAAACGGCTGCCCACAAAAGGAAAAGCAAGAACTAGCTGTCCTTGCCCCTGTCAAACATATTCAATTTTTAGATTCAGGTTTTTCTTGGCGGATTGACCTAGAAGATGAAAGAAAGAGTACAGGGGATAAGACGGTTTAGTCAAGCTTGCCTTAAAAAGCAAGGAGAAGCAGACGACCGGAGCAATAGCGGTCCTAGAAGAGCTTTCGGGGCTTCAGGATCAAAGGCTATCCCAGAAAATTAATAAAGAGTCAGCACCGGTGGCGGTGGCTCTTTCGCATTTCCTTGCGCTATTCACTAGACGCGATAAGTATATAGAGAAGTTGCCAGGAAGAGATTGGCAGTGGAAGAAGACACTACTGCACGACTACCAGATCGCAGGCGTGATCTCAGATGCCGGGCGCGGTCTGCACCGGGGCTGTGCGTGGGCGCACAAGACAAGACTTGGTGTTTTAGATATCGACCAGGGCAGCCAGTACCGGACACCCCAAGAGCTGGCAGAACTGACCGCTAAATTTGCTGCAGTCGGCTTGAACCTAGTGCCTTATCAAAGCAGCGATAGCGGAGGCTGGCACCTGTACTTCTTCCTAGAAGAATGGGCAGAGAGCGAAGAAGTAACTAGTACTCTGAAAGCCTGGCTAAAAGCCAATAACTACGAAATCAGGGGCGGAGTACTAGAAGTATTCCCAAGTGGGCAAGGGCTGAGATTGCCCTTGCAGAAAGGCTTTGCCTGGCTTGATGCTAGTGGGAATGTAATTACAACAAGAGAAGAACTAGAGCAAGAAGAAGCACTAGCCTTGTTTTTAGCTGACCTTGAATATAATCAAACAAATTGGCAGGAAGCAAAAGAGCAGATAGAGGCTCAATTGCAGCTCATCAGGTCCGCCAGCGCCGGCAGCGCCCTGGCGCATGAGAAACGAGTAGCAGTCGAAGGTTCAGACGATCTGTTCACTTCGGGCATAGATTGGGAGAAATACCACCGGGGGCGTGAATACTGGCTCTACGGGCTCACCGGAGCAAACCAGAGACATGACGCAGTGTGCAGCATTGGACACTACTTGTGGTACGGCGACAGTTCACAAGGGGTGAGGGCGCTGCCCTACCCGAGCAATGCAGGCGCAAGAGCAGAACTAATTTTAGAGTGGCTGAAAGAGAAGCATAACGGGCACTCAGAGACGATAAATCTAGATCAGTGGAGCGAGGTAGAGGCGCAAATACAAAGAGCCTGCTACTGGACAGCAAAGGGCTCTCAAGTAAAACAAAGAGAGAGCTACCCACTAACAGAACGCCTAGTAGATCGGCTGTGCGAGACACAACTAACGCCTGAAGATTTCAAGAAGGCGAACAGAAGAAAAGAAGGAGCGGCGAGATCGAAGATCAAAAGAGCCTTAGCTCAATGCGTTGACGAAGGTAGCCAAGTGACCCGCAACAGATTGGCGTTGATCAGTGGCTGTTCACCAAATACGGTTAGTAAACACGCAGATCTGTGGGTCCTCTTGTCAGCTGGATCACACGCTTATATAACGGGGGGGCTGGGGGGCTGTTTCGGGGAAGTGGTTCTAACTGGTTCTCACGTTCATGGTTCTGTGTCTTTTGGTTCAAGTCTTCCGGATTCTGAAATTGAATTTTTAGATCGGTCTTCCTCAGTCAGTGGTTCTGGTGAGCTGGCTGAAATTGATCCGTTGAACTCCTCGGTATCCCCCCTTCTCTTCTGCCTGGCAATTAGCCTACCAGCGAACACCCAGAGTCAAGACCGAGCCCTAGGGGTGCCTGCGGCAGTCTTGACTCCAGGTCCCATGTTAGCCGGTAGTCAGGCAGAGTGGCAGATGTGTGCGGGGGGGATTTCTTTATCGTCCGGTGAGTTAGTCAGTGGGCGGCTCGGGGTGTTTTCGCAGGGTGGAGCCTTCGGGCAAAAGAGTGTTGAAAGCGCCCTGGTGGTAAGCGATGAGCATAGATTTTCTGAGCAAGTTGTCGGCAAGCAGAGGCTCGCCTTGGTGTTCAGCAGCCAGGGCGAAAGCATAGAAGCCGAGCCAGGAAGTGGGAGCCACCATAACAGGGGCAGTATAGCCGGGTTTGAGGCGGTTAGGCGGTGCCGGGGACCGTAAGGTAAGGTAAGGGTTGAGATTAGCAGGTGCTGCCGGTGGCGGTACTTATTACGCGCGTATGCGGGCGCCCGTGCGCGATAGGGGGCCAAAACCGCGTTATTTTTGTGCTTTTATTGGTAATAATGATAATAATAACGGTAATAATAAGAATAATAATTGAGGTAATAACAATGTGGTAAAATAATGGAGTGAGCAAGAGGGGTGGTAGAGATGGCGAGACGGCAACCAGTTGACGCGGACGAGCTATTTGAGACAGCAAACCGGTTGAAAGCGGAAGGCAAAGAGGTGACGGCGCTGAGCCTGCTGGACGCTCTTGGCGGCGGCAGCCTGCGGACCATTTATAAGCACCTGGAGACGTGGCAGAAGCAGAGCCCGGCAGAGGTAAAAATCGAAGCGAACGAGATCCCGGCGCAGGTGCAGGCAGCATTTGCCAGTGCGTGGAGATTGGCGGCGCAGGAAGCGGGGCGGGAAGTATTGGCGGTGAAAGAGAAGGCGGCGGAGGAGGTGAGCGCGGCGCTGCGGCAATTCCATGGCGCCCTTGAGGCAATTGGCAAGCTAGAAAGGGAGAGCGAGGTAGACGCCCAGGAGCTGGAAGCGGTCAAAGCCAAGCTAGCCGAAATCGAGGCGGTCGCCCATGCGGCGCAAACAGAGGCAGCAGCGCACAAGGCATCTTTAGAACAACTTGAGCGGCAGCTAGCAAAGCAAGAGGCAGAGCTAGAGCGAGTGAGGGCTGAAGCGGAAGGCGAGCGCAGCAAGCACAAGCAAGAGCAACAAGAAGCGCAGCAGCGAGCAGATGCAAAGATGGACGAGTTGAAGAAGTCGCTCAAGGCAGCAGAAGATCTAGCCGCGAAGCACAAAGCGGAGAGTTTGGAGCACAGGAACTCAAGGGATCAGATGAGGCTAGTGAAGGACAAGGCGGAAGAAGCGACCAGGGCAGAGCGAGCAGAACGCGACAATGCAGTAAAGGAAGCGGCAGAACTGAAAGGACAGGCGGAAGTGTTGAGAACTCAGAACGCCGAGTTATTGGCTTTAGTTGGCAGTCAAGAGAAGAAGAACGAGCAGTAAGACAGCAGAACTATTACTTGTAGTTTTTTCGGAAGGCGCCCAAGGCGCTCGTTCCTCCGGTCACTCTAGGGTCAAAAGCAAGAGGCGGAGGCAAAGGACAAGAACGTTAGCGCGCTCTTACGCGTGCGCACCCTGCGGGCTGCTGTGGCTTATACCCGCCAATCCCCTTTAAGACGGCTGCGATGCTGCGCATCTCCGCAAGGGGGGGGATTAGCTGGAGAGATCGCGACTACGTAGGACACTCCGCGGGGTGGCGGCGAGTTGGAAACGAGCCAAGACAATCGACCGCGAAGCGCCCTTACGCAGTAAGGCAGGATGAAGGTGTACCACTACAAAATGTAAAAAGCCCAGCCCATGGGCTATAGTGGTGTCAACTACATACTGCGTTGGTATCTTCCTAATAACTACCGGCTGTAAGTATAGATAGGAAGGGAGAAAGAGGCAAACTACAATGGCAAGACAGAAGCAAACCCCGCAAATCATCACCAGGCTGGCCGCAGGAGAAACGACGAGGTTCTTTGAGCTGTGCAGCGCCCAAGGGAAAAATCATGCTGAGCTAGCGCGGCAGGCAATCAGGGAGATGCTAGCTCGGGAAGAAAGCGGAATTGAGGCAGAGGTCAGAGACCGGCTGGCTGAAGAAGTGACGCAGTTGCAGGATTTAGTAAAGGCGCTGCTATTACAGCAGAAGAAAACAGAGAACCGAATGGCAGCGCTAATAGCTCGAAACAACATCGATATCGGCATCGTATATCAGTTGCTCTGGTTCAGAGCAGACCGAGAGACGCGAGAAAAAATGTTCCAAGAAGCCAGAGTCCATGCGATTAAGCGAGCAAGTCAGAAGTTGAAAGAGGGCGACTTGGAAGTAAAAGAGATGATGAAAGATGCGCTCAGTAGTTAAACACAGCTACATAAAGGGCGCCGACAGGGGAGCAAAAGCAAAGGCGCACGTAAATTACATCCAGTACCGAGAGGGACCAGATCGGGCGGATGGGCCAAGGGTGTTTTTTAATAGCGAGCGCAGCGACATTCAGGGGCGGGAAGTAAAAGACCAGATTGATAAAGTCGATGCCAGGTACATACACAAGCTGATTTTGTCGCCTGGGGTCGAAGGTGTCGATATTGATGCTTATACAAAAAGCGTGATGTCGCAGTGGGGGAAAGAGAAAGGCTTTGATCTGAACTGGGCGGCGACCACACATGCAAATACCGACCACGATCACGCCCATGTAGTTCTTCAAGGCAGAGATCTACATGGCAAAGAAGTGCAGCTGAGGCTGAAAGACTGCAATTTGATGCGGGAGTTTGGCGATCGGTATTTAGAGCGCCATCACACTTACGAGCGGTTCTTAGACCGAGACTTGCATAATTTACTGAAAGCACCGGATTATTCTCCGCAGGGAGATGACCGGTTCAAGCAGCTTCTAGCCGATCTGAAGCGAACGGAACGGGAAGAGAAGGAGCCGGAGCGAGCGGTCAAAAAAGGACGGCAGCCCAAGCAGAAGCAATGGGACAAAGAAAAAGCGATAGGGCGGCTGCCAGCCGATGAGAAAATAGTAGTAAGAAACACGACGTACACAAAATTCAGCAAGCTGGAAGATTTAGAGAAGCTAGATGAGCACCTTAGGGGCACGGCTAGCGACCGAATCGACAGGGACCAGTATGGAGAGCTATGGACTTGGATTGGAACGAAGAGAAAGGCAGGAGACGACTTCTACGAAAAGCAGGCAAAAGACAAGTTTGAACGCGCTCAAGCCAAGCGAAGCAAGAAGAAGGGCGAGCGACCACCAGGCGAGGACGAGCGCGAGAAGCAACAGTTAGACAAGGACTTAGCAAAATCATTCAAAGATCTAGACCGGGAAGGCTCGGGTGAGAACTTCGGCAAGGGGTACAAGGCGAGGTTGAGGGAGGCGCAGGGGCGCAAAGGTGCCGACCACGGGCACTATCTGGCTGGGCAGGAGTTGGCCGAGCTAGAGGCGCAAAAGAAGGCTGAGCCAGACCGGGCTGAGGAACTACAGCAAAAAATAGACGAGTTGAGGAAATGGGACCAGGAGCAACGGGCGGAAGACAGCAAGGGCTTTAGAGGACTAGATGAACTCTTAGGACGAGACGAAAAAAGCCAGAAGGAATTGGCGCAGATAGTAAAGAAGCGAGAAGTGCCATTGCCAATGAAAGCGCCAGAGCAAGAGCAGCAGAAAGACCAAGAAAAGCAGCAAGAGCGGGAGTATCAGCCAGACGGGAAGAACAGAGAGTTAGACGATATGCTCGGAAACAAGCACAGCTTGAGCGAGTTTGAGCAGCGGCTCTTGGCACGGCAGCAAAGTAAAGAGCAGGGAAGAGAGCTATCGCAGCAACAGGCGCGAAAATTCCAAGATGAGACAATAGCCGGAGCACAAACACCAGAGCTTGAAAAAGACGGACTAGAAAGAGATGACGGCGAAGAACTATTTGCACAAGGCGGGCGTTAATGGCAACAGATTGCACTATCAACCATGTAGTCAAAGCGCCATTGAACAGGGTGGCAGAGTTACTTAGAACGACCTTAGCCGAGCATGATTTTAGAATCGGCTTGATAAACGACGAACTTTGCGAGCTTTCAGCCCAATTAGTGAAAAGCGAGCGCAACGGCAATACAAATTGGAATTACGAATATCGAATAATTGCGAGCTGGGAGCCGGTCGAGGACGGCGTTAACGTCAGTCTGAAAGTAAAAGAGAGCAAGAACTCATGGACGGTAGAAAACTGTAAGACCTACTGCAAAGAGATTATGCAAGGGGTAGTAGACAGAGCTGCACGAATGCAAGCGCTCGAAAACACGCAGCCTAAGCCTAGCAGGTACGGTACTGCGAAATGGGCGACATTGGACGATGTGAAGCAGGCTGGCTACTGGGGCGGATATGAGAACAGCACGAGATTGATTGTCAGCCCCGGCGTTGATGAAGAATACATGACTATATCGCCGGAAGACTCGGCTAAACACGCGATTGTGTGCGGTCCTACTGGATCGGGCAAAACGTCTGCAGTCTTTATACCGAACTTGATAGATCGTCTGCAGACGAGCGCGATAGTTACAGAGGCAACTGCTGGAAGCGAAGCACCGGACTTGTATGCAAAGACCTCCGGTTGGCGCTGGTCGCAAGGCAAGCAGAAAATTTTCTACTTCAATCCGGATGATTTGTGCTCAGATCCGATCAATCCAATTGACGTAGTAAAAGGCTACGCAGACGCTCAAGACCTCTCCAGGCTCCTGATAGAGAACACGACAAGCAAAAATAATTACGGTGATGATGTCTGGCCCAAGTCAGAAGCGAATTTGCTGACCATCCTGATAGCCCACGCAGCAGCCATTGGCGAGAACTTTGGCTACATCAGGCGGATACTGAGAGAAGGACCAGAAGGGCTAGTACCGATACTGGGAGCGAGCCCGGTAATGGAAGCCAGAGAAGAGTTTCGGGGCTTTTCAAACACGGCGCGAGACGGCTTTAAGTACGGGGTAATAGCCGGTCTAATGCAACGTTTAGCACTTTGGGTGAACCCGAGAATATGCGCCCTGACAGGACATACGGGCATCGATCTGAAATCATTGCAGACTGACCTTTTCACTTTCTACCTGGCGGTACCGGCGCAAAAGACGCACCTGAAGCCAGTAGCGGCGCTAGTTTTCAATTTCATACTAGACCAGGCGCTCAAGCATCAATTCGCTCATCCGCTATATTTGAGCCTCGATGAGTTTACTAACTTCGGCATGATCCCATCGATAGCGCAGAAGTTGAGCATCATAAGGCACCAGAACATAGGGGCTTTGCTGGGTGTTCAGGACTTTATACAGTTGCAGCAGGTTTATGGAAAAGACGACGCGATGCTGATGCGCAGCCAGCCGGGCACAAAAATATTCTTCCGCCCGAGGACATTCGACGTCGCAAAAAGCCTGTCAGAAATGGGCGGACAAACGACCATATACGAGCGGAAAGTTAGCAGCAGCGGACAGATCACGGAGCGGGAAAGCGGGCGCCCACTAATAGACCCGGCAGAAGTCTTAGCGATGGACGAAGGGCAGATGATAGTTTTCACGCCCAGGACGCCGCCTTTAATGTTGCCGCGCTTCACCTGGCAGGATTACGAGGATGCTACTAGCTTTGGCGCCGTGGGCAAACCAGAGCTAATCATCGATGAGCGGCTGGTCAGAGAATGTGAAGAAAGCGAGAAGCCGCCAAAGTGGGAAGCCCCGGCAAGGAGCACTGGAACGCCGAAACAAGACAAGCAGAGGAGCAAAGGCGAGTACAAAAGACAGGAAAAAGTTACGGTAGAAGAACCGATTGAAGAATCAATTGCAGAGAGCGCTGAGGCTGAGCAACCAGAGCGAGAGCCAGTACCAGAGCAAGAAGAAGAACAGCAAAATGATGATTCTTTCGGTGCTGCACCGAGTTAGAGAGGCAAGGAAGTGACGCAAATTACAGGATGGTTAGCGGGTGGTGCAGCGTTTGTACTAGTGCTGTTTTTCGGAACTGGGCTCTTCGGCGGTCTGTTCGGACTGCTCGGAGCCTGCGGAGCGGGATATTACGCCAAGAAATATTTTGATGACAAATACCAAGTTGAACTTTTTGCGATTCTAAATCCCTCGGCAGAAGTCTGGCCATTGAGAATGGAAGACGCCTGGACTTGCTTGGAGGACGTACTAGACACAGCACACATGCAAACAGGAGTGAGCGGGATCTCTAGATGGCGTGTTGTTTCCAAAGACAACAACCGGGGCGTACTGCAAGCTCAGATTGATTTTAAGCAAGCGCTAGGTAGTCCAACGGACCCGAAAATATTCCCCAGGACAGTCACCCTGGACGCTCAATTCAGCCCAGAGGCTGACTCTACGAGAGTAGAAATCAAATACAGCATATTTTCACCATCAGGCGATGGCATGGTGAAAGAGTGCATCAAGATGACCCAGGGATCACTTAAAAACAGAGTAGCGATAGCAAAAGGGGCGTAAGAAATGTTCAAAAAGTTGGCATTAATACTGGGTTGTTTGGCAATGGTGCCGCTATCAGTATCGGCTCAGTTTATTAAGCCGCTAGAAATGGGCGACATGCGAAACGCTCAAGTCGTAGGCGATTTGGTCACTGTCATCACTGCTTTGCCGACCTCGAAAACGCCAGCACAAGATACAAGCATTTGTACAATTCGTGGCGGGAATGGCAGCAGTAAGCCATTAGGGCAATACTTGGTTCAGCCAAATAGCGAGTTTAAGTCAGAGTACAAAAACGTTCCGGCTAGGAAGATGGCAGAGTTTGCCTACGACTTGCACGTGTTTGTTCAAGCCAGGAACCACGATCTGACAGAAGCGCAGAAAATAAACGGGCTTGTTTTTGTGCCTTATGAGAAACAGCGAGAGTTTGCAGATGGTTGGTGGCGCAGGAACCATCAGCAATACAAGGACATGCCTTTCTTTTTCCATGATGGTTTTTTGAACGATGCATTGCTAGACGGAACGAATGTTTATAACTGGTATCGGCGGAAAGACTTGCGCAGTGCCAATTACATCGCGTGGGAAGATGCGGCTTTGCAAGAGTTGATCAAGAGAAAGTAGGAGAGGGCTGGGATGGTTGAAACAAAGGAGTTGTGCAGTTTTCAGGCGAATGCCGAGAGCGAGTTGTATTTGTCACTAGTTGCGCAGGCTTGGCACAGTACACTCATCAATCAAGCTTTGAATCGTCATATGAGCGCCGAAGCACTGATTGATATTGGTAATGGAAAAGGAGTGGTGAGCTTCTGGAAGAAGGTTGACTATGACCAGAAAGCTGAGGTATTGAGACGGTTTGTTGGTCGAGAAGGTGAAGAATCAGAGAAGGCAGATCCGCAGATCTGGGACACCGTGACACAAACGAAGCCATGGGATTCGTTTGAATTTGCGGCGAAATATTTGACGCTGCACCAATTGAAATTTGGCAAGCCATGGCAAGCGGCAAGCGAGATTACAGGCGATAAGACAAGAAAAAACCGAGCCAGAAAGCGAAGAGGATAAGAAGTTTTCTTTGCTATGCTAGAGCACTATATGTGGTGCTGAAAATTTAGACTATTATATGACATAGTGATAGGTTGAAATCAAAAATCAGTGGAAAATACGTATGGCCTAGCCTTGAAAGTAGGCGTATATTCGACGGTGTGGTTTTCCTGTAGGGTTGTTTTGTGAATACAAAAGAAATCGTTTTTACTGCGGCAGTCTGTGCGATTGGAATTGGCCTGAATTGCTCAATTGAGGCATCGGCTGAGTATTCCGGACCAACCTCTCAACTCCCCCTCGTAACTTATTCGCGGATAAATTACCCATCAAAAACCGCGCGAGCCGCCGAAAACCAGCTGAAAAAGACATTCAGGTGTTCACAGCTGCCGGATAAAACCTTCACTGAAATTCGTTATATTGTGGGAGAAGATGGACGTATTTACGAGCCAGAAATTACCTGTTTTTCTGGTGACGATCAATTCGATGCCGAATGTTTAGAAGCTGTTTGTAATTTGCATGGACTTCCTGCTTCAGGCATTGGCCGCTTTTCGCTCAGCCATATAAGACAAAGATTCGGTAAAGGCGACCCGGAATCTTATATACAGGGAAGCAAGGCACCGGAAGTAGCAGAATTTTTAAAGGCGCATCCCGTGTCAAAGGGCGACGTGGTGGTTCATAAAATTCCTCTATCTGTGCTCTCATACTATCCTAATCTTTTTAAGTTTGAAGAACTGACTAGTCCAGACAACCTTATGATCCTAAAGTGCAGACCGTCTCAGTTGTTGGATAAATTGTATGAAGTGGATAAAGACGGCAAGCGTCAATCCATGCCAGACTACATCTTAACAATGAGTAGCATGTATGGCTCATGGCGAAGCTGTCTCGAAAACCAGAAACCTTTTACTCGCCTAAATGCGCAGGATCTTGGCTCCAGTATGATTAGGTATGATGTCCGACAGCTAGAAGAGCTGTCGGACGATTAAGGTGGTGGACACTATGTCCACCACCTCATGCTTACCTTGCCTTACGAGTAAGGCATCAAAAATTTATAGACCTTTGCAATTATTTGTAAAGGCTGTTTCAAGCGGCATAACGCCACTTGTTTGCACACCTATTTGAAGTGTCCGAGTGCACAAGAAAAAATTGGTGAGTGGTCTGTCTGGAGTTTTGGGTCCGCCTTCCGATACACCGGTTATGCGGGCCGTCATTTCTGCCCAGAGTTCTGCAAACCGATACAAACCAGTTTGATTG
>Ga0172379_10005883_pt1 | contig 16833 bp, 13 predicted proteins | sample GrowelOW334metaG_FD_119756 | JGI IMG/M metagenome (GOLD analysis project Ga0172379, IMG submission 119756) | Groundwater microbial communities from an aquifer near a municipal landfill in Southern Ontario, Canada - Groundwater well OW334 metaG | ecosystem: Environmental > Aquatic > Deep... | reverse complement strand
CGTATATCTCTGGCAGGCTTCCCACGCCGTAAACGCCCATCTGCTTTTTGAAAGGCTGCAACAGGGCAAGCCCCTCCTGGCGCGTGGCGCCAAGCGAAATGCCCGCGTCGATGTACGCGCCCATGAGCCATGGCCAGACGCATCCGTTGTGGTAGGCGCGGTCCCGCTCGCGCATGCCCCCCTGGTACATGCCCATGTAATCCGGGTCCCTGGGCGACAGCGTCCTGAGCCCCACGGGCGTGAGGAGTTCCGCCGTGACTTTCCTGAAAACCGCCCTGCGCTCGGCCTTTCCCAGCGGCGAATGCGGCAGGGAAGCCGCAAATATCTGGTTTGGCCTCACTTGCGCCGAGTCCGGCTCCAGCGTGTCGAACAGGCACTGCCCCTTGCCGTTCCAGAACTTCCTGAATGACGCGCCGCATTTCCTTGCCAATCCCGCGCACCTGTCCGCAAACCTGCCGTCGAAATTCCTGAACGCGTTTTCTGAAATCCTAAGCGCGCTGTACCAGAGCGCATTCACTTCCACCGGCTTTCCCCACCTCGGCGTGGGGCAGGAGCCGTCCTCGAGCTTGACGTCCATCCATGTCAGGTTGGAGCCTTCTTTTCCCGCAATCAAAAGCCCGTCGGAATCCAGCGCTATGCCGTTCCCGGTGCCGTGCGAGTAGCCGTCCACTATCCCGCGCGCTGCCGGAAGGAACACCTCCTTCACAAACGCCGCATCTGAGCCGGCATCGGCATACCTGCTTGCGGCGTGCACGAACCAAAGCGAGGCATCCGCGGAATTGTAAAGCGGCACGCCGCCCTCCCCCATGAAGTTCGGCAGCTGCCCTTCCCTTACCTGCGAGGCGGCCCGCGAAAGCAACCCACGCGCCTCGGGCAGCCTCCCTGTGCAGAGAAGCAGGCCGGGCAGCGAAACCATGCTGTCCCTGCCCCATTCGGAAAACCAGGGGTAGCCCGCGATTATGGATGCCCCCCTGCCCTGCTTCACCACGAACGAATCAGCGGCAAGCAGGAGCGCGGAGAGGAACCTGTCCTGCCCGCCCCCTGCCTTTTCCGGCGCGCCGGCAACCGCCTTTGCGCGCGCAAGCGCGGATTCAAACGCCACCCGCGCGTCGATTTTTCGCACGGCGCCCTCGCATGCCGCAATGAAGAACTCGGCGCTTCCGCTGGATTCGAAACGGAACGTTCCGGGGGAAAAATAATCCTCGGCGCACTCGGTCCGCCGCTCGGCGTCCCGCGCGTAGAAAAAGTCAAGGTACCATTCATTGCCCGGCGTGAAAGCGCACTTGTCGGAAAGCAGCGTGGCTTCCATCCCGTTGCATCTTGCCGATACCGACGCCTTGCCGGAGGTTATGGCATAGGTTGGCCTGCCATGCGTTATCCCGTTCATCCCCCTGAAGTTAAGCAAAGGGCGGATTTCCATGGAAAATGCCCGGCGTGAGAAGACCGCATACCTTGCGCCGAGCGCGTTCTTCCTCCCTGCGGGGAAAATCGTCTTTTCAACGGCGATGCCTTCCGCTTCATACCGGAACGTGGGCAGCGGCTCTGAGGAGAATGCAAGCAGGCGCGCGTAGCCGTCGGGATGCACCGCGCCCCCGTACTGGCTTGTGGACAATGAAAACTTCCCGCCCCCGGCGGCCACTTCCTCCTCCAGCTTCGGCACAAGGAGATTGCGGATTCCGCCGCTTTCGGAAACCAAAAGCCCGTGCTGCTTGCGCGTGTTTGCAAATGCAATGGAGGATGCGGCAAAGCCCCCTTCCGGGTTTGCCAGCGCCCACTCGTGCAAAAGCGCATCCTTCTCCGAAAAAGGGCCTCTTAAAAGAGCCATACCCGCGTTTCCCATAGGTTTAATAAAAAAGCTTGCGTTAGCCTGCAAAGGTGGGAAGGTAGATTGGTTTGCACATCGCCATGCTGGGCTGGGAATTCCCCCCCACCATCACCGGTGGGCTTGGGGTGCACTGCTTTGAGCTAGTGTCGAGCCTGGGAAAGCTCGGCGTCGAAGTCGACCTCTACCTTCCGCTGCAAAAATCCCCCCCTGTCCCCCCGCACCCGAAAGTGAGGATAATCCAGGTCGGCAGCGGCATGGGCGTGGGCGCATACGGGCGCGCAACCGGCGGCCTCGCGCCCGACAACTATTCCCGCGACCTCATAGGGGCGATAGAGGATTTTGCCCACCTCTCGGCAGCCGCCATCAAGTCAAGCGGCACGCGCTACGACCTGGTGCACTGCCACGACTGGCTCACGATTTCCGCGGGCGTAATGGCGCGGCGCGCGCTTGGCATCCCGCTGGTCCTCACCATGCACAGCACGGAGTATGACCGCAACCCCGTGCCCTGGAACTGGATTTCCGACATCGAGTCCCTCGGCGTGAAAATCGCAGACCGCACCATCGCAGTAAGCGAAAGGATGAAGGGCTCGCTTGTGGGGAAGCTCGGCGCGGATCCCGGCAAGGTGCGCGTGGTCTACAACGGCATCGACACTGCCAAGTACCGCAAGAAGGAAGGCGGCGCCCGCAAGGAAAAGCTCGTGCTTTTCCTCGGGCGGCTCACCCACCAGAAGGGGCCGGAGCAGTTCCTGCGCGCCGCGGAAAAAGTGCGCCGGCACAACAAGGACGTGCGCTTCCTGGTGGTGGGCGAGGGCGGGCTCCTTCCCAGGCTCATCTCGCTTTCCATCGAGCTTGGCATTGCGGACAGGGTGTCCTTCTGGGGCTTTGTGCCCGAGAACGAGAAGAGGGAGATATACTCCCTCTGCGACGTATACGTGATGCCGAGCGTGAGCGAGCCGTTCGGAATCTCGGCTTTGGAGGCGATGGCGAGCGGCACGCCCTGCATCATCTCGAAAAACTCCGGCGTGAGCGAGATTGCCAGGAACTGCCTGCTGGTGGACTTCTGGGACGTGGACGAGATGGCGTCCCAGATACTTGCGCTCCTCCGCTACCCGTCCATGTCCCGCGTGATGTCGTCGCACGAGCTGAAGGACGCATCGCGGCTTGGCTGGGAGGAAACGGCAAAAAAAACCATCACGGTTTATAATGAGGTTTTGGGAATATGATGCGGGGCGCCTGGAACGGCGGGCGCGTTTTATAATGAAGTTTTGGGAATATGATGCGGGGCGCCTGGAACGGCGGGCGCGCCTTATGGTGGGGTTCCGGGAACCGATGCAGGGGGATTTGGCATGGCAAGCATATGCATGTATTTCCAGGTGCACCAGCCGCTTCGGCTGCGCAAGGTCTCGCTCCTCAGCATGTATTCCGGGCAAATGCCCTCCTCGCCGAAGGACGCGTACTTCAACCGCGAGCTCAACGAGCAGATTTTCCGCAAGGTGGCATCGAAGTGCTACCTCCCGACGAACGAGCTTCTGCTCCAGATGATAGACGGGCACAACGGGGACTTCCGCTTCTCGTTTTCCCTCACGGGCGTTTTCCTCGAGCAGTGCGAGATGTTCGGGAAAGACGTGCTGGACTCGTTCAAGCGGCTCGCAGACACCGGCAAGGTGGACTTCCTCGCGGAGACATACTACCACTCGCTCTCCTCGTTCTACCGCGACGGCGCGGAGTTCGATTCCCAGGTGAGGATGCACCACGAGGCAATCCGCTCGCTTTTGGGCGTGGCGCCCTCGGTCTTCCGCAACACCGAGTCGATTTTCTCGAACGACATAGCCGCCCGCGCCGAGCGGCTCGGCTACAGCGGAATAATCGCCGAGGGCATCGAGCACACGCTCGGCTGGCGCTCGCCGAACTACGTCTACGGCGTGCAGGGCTGCGAAAAAATCAAGGTGCTCATGAGGAACTACAACCTGTCCGACGACATAGGCTACCGCTTCTCCTCCCGCACATGGAAGGAGTGGCCGCTCACGGCTGAAAAATACGCCGGCTGGCTGGCAAAGTGCGACGGGCAGTGCGTGAACATCTTCATGGACTTCGAGACGTTCGGCGAGCACCACTGGAGCGACACGGGCATATTCTCGTTCCTCAAAAGCCTGCCTGGCGCCTGCCTGGCGCACAAGAACCTGAACTTCAGGATGGCGCGCGAGGTGGCGGGGTGGGACGCGCGCGGGACGATGGACGTCCCGTACCCAACGTCATGGGCGGACATGGAGCGCGACCTGTCGGCGTGGCTTGGCAACGACATGCAGCACGCGTGCTTCAGCGAAATGGAGTCCCTGGGCGAGGCTGCGCGAAGGCAGGGCGGCGAGAGCCTCGAGGCATGGCGGCTATTGCAGAGCAGCGACCACCTGTACTACCTCTGCACAAAGTCGCTGTCGGACGGCGACGTGCACAAGTATTTCTCCCACTACGCGAACCCGTATGAAGGATTTATTAATTACATGAATATTATTCAGGACTTCAAGGCGAGATTAGGAGGTGTTTGAAATGCAAAATGAATGCCAGCCCGGGAAGGAGTTCGTTTTCAAGACTCCTGACGGGAAAGAAGCGGGGCGCGCCAGGAACGTTGCCGAGCTTTTCGCCCGCATCAAGTCCGCGCCGCTTGCAAGCGTGCTCTACCACGCGAACGGCAGGCATTTCTCCCCTTGGCTTGAGATGATGGGCGAGCACATACTCTCCATCAAGGCGAAGGCAATCTACGGCACGGACGAGAAAGTGCGCGCGCAGCTTTTGAAGCTCAGCAAGTGACCTGGCAGGAAAATAGGTAAGGTGGTGCACCATATGAACATTGCATACTTTGTCTGGGAATACCCGCCGCGCCTTATCGGCGGGCTTGGCACATACGCAGCGGAAATAACCAAGCAGTATGCGGCAATGGGCCACAAGCTCACCGTCTTCACCATGAACGCGGACGGGAAACTGCGCACGCGGGAGAAGATGGGGAAGAACATCTCCGTCTACCGCCCGAAGTCCGTCAAGATGAAGAGCCTGGTGCCGCTCATGATAGACGAGGAGATACGCCGCTGGGGCGACGGCGGGGTGGACTTTTTCGGGGACGTTTTCTCCTACAATTTCCTCTCCGCGGACATCTTCTGCAAGGCGCTGAAGCCCGAGGATTATGACATCGCGGTCTGCCATGACTGGCTTTCCTCGATGGCAGGCCTCACGGTCAAGGACAACACCAGCCTGCCGCTCGCCCTGCACATGCACAGCACGGAATACGGCAGGAGCGCGGGCAAGGGCTCCCCCCTCATAAAAAACCTCGAATACTCCACCGGCCAGAAGGCGGATTTGGTGTTCACCGTGAGCTACTCCATGGAGGAGGAGCTCCGCGCCTTGAGCTTCCCGGAGAAGAAGGTGCGCGTGGTCTGGAACGGCGTGGACGAGCAGAAATACAGCCTGAAGAACTTCAAGCCCCAGTCGCTCCTCGAATACCGCCGCAGGATGGGGGTGAAGGACGACGAGAAAATGATACTGTTCACCGGGAGATTGACGTTCGTGAAGGGCATCGACACGCTTGTGCGCGCCATGCCCGCGGTGCTTTCCAAGATACCCAAGGCAAAGCTCGTGGTGCTCGGCCGCGGGGAAATGTCCGGCGAAATCCGCGCAATAGTCTCCCAGCTCGGCATTGCAAGCAAGGTCGTGCTGGTGGACAAGTGGGTGGACGAGGGCGAGCGGCTGCTGCTTTACGCTTCCTGCGACCTGGTGTGCGCGCCTTCCCGCTACGAGCCTTTCGGCATAGTGCCGCTCGAGGGCATGGGCATGGCAAAGCCCGTGGTGGTGGGCGTGGGCGGATTGCGAGAAACCGTGCTTGACGGCGCAACCGGGCTTTACTGCGACCCGAACAGCCCGGAAAGCATCGCAAGCCAGCTGGTTGCCATACTTTCCGACGATACCCTTGCAAGGGACATGGGGCTGGCCGGCAGGCGGCGCGTGGAAAAGGTCTACACCTGGAAAAAGATAGCAAAGGACACCATTTCGCTTTACGACACCATTGTCAAGTAGCTGTGCCGCCCGATTGCTGTGCCCGCCGGCAATCCATGCAAGCCGAATGCCGCACTGCTTAACTCCGGCTTGCCTTCCGCAGCATTTTTATACAGCCGCAGGCATAACTGGGGTGTGGGGATGAAAAAACGTGTAAAGCGCGCCAAAGCGCCAGCTTCAGGCAGCGCACGCCTGAAGCGCAGGCTCTGGGGCGCGCTTCTCGCCGCCTGCGTGGTGGTCTTCTTCATAGTCGCCATCATATTCCTTTCCGCCGAGTTCGGCGCAATCCCGCCGCTCACCGAGGGCGATGCCGCGGCCCTGGAGCTTGTTGAGCTTTGCGCCATAATTGTATTTGCAGCCGAGCTTTGCATCCGCTACGCCCGCGCGAATGACAAGAAAAAATTCCTCATGCAGAACTGGCTCACCATAATCGCCATACTCCCGCTGGGTGTTTTCATCCGCTCTTTCCGCGCAGCCGAGGGCATCGGGCTTCTCCGCCCAGTCCAAAGTGCATTCCGCGCTGCCGAGGCCGAGGCAATCATGCCGCTCCTGTTGGTCTCCGGCCGCCCAGTGCTTTCCGTGCAGAGGTGGCTGGCAAACTTCCAGGTGTTTCGGGATTTCCTCGCGCTTGTGCGCGCGTGGGCAAAAAGGAATCTTCGGTAGGATGGGTGCAGGCGCGCGCAAGGGCGCAAGCTGGAAAGAAGATTTCCAGGCAGGGCAAGCACGCGCAAGGATGGCAAAAAGGAATCTAAAGTAGCGCCTTCAGCGCCATTATTTTCTTCTCTTGTTCAAAAAATACGCGCTGCTTTCCACGGCCTCACCGCCGCTTCCATATTTTGCGTCAGCCACAAAATTGTCCTTGTCGAAAACAAGCTCGCGGAAGTAGCTGGATTCGGTAGGGCCGATGGTTTTCCTGCGGCTGACGTCAGAAAGCATGTCCGCCACATTGTCAAACCTTCCCAGATATGAAAAGATGTTCTTGCCCCCTGTCGAGCACGACACCAGGACGATGGTGCCTTTTTTGCTGAACATAGCGCCCCAATCCCCATATTCCTTCAGCCTGCCATGGTCTCCGATGTTCAGCATCGTTTTTTTTGCAAATACATAGTCCCATGGCGTGGTGTCCCCCAGCATCACCTTGCGCACTGCCCCGTGGCCCCCAAGAACCATCAAGTCATACACGGCATGGCCTGCCTTGCCCTGCCTGAAATGCGCATTGCTCCTTGCATCCTTTTCCAGCTTGCCGTAATTGAAGAACCTTTCCGCGGCTTCGCCGTCGCTTCCTGCCTCGCAGATTGCAAGGTTGTATCCCTTGTCCAAAAGCCCCTCGTATAGGCTGTCATCCTGGAGGAAGAACGACCCGTTCCAGTCGCTCTTGTTCAGCACTATGAGCGCAAGCTTCTTCGGCCTTCCCTTTTCATCAAGCTTTTCCGCCTTTCCTGTTGCGGTAAGGTAGGCATTTTCCAGGACGCGCGGCGTGAACCTTTCCGGGTAGTCAATCCCGTTTCGCTTCAGGGCGTCCATCCTCTTCTTTATCTCGGCCACTTTCCCCTCCATCGTTGGCTGGCTTTTCACTCCCTCGCACAGGTAAAGCGACAGTATGTAGTGCGCATTTTTCGAATTGTCTGGAAACGCATCATAAACCTTCCAAAAATCCATCTGAAAGTCATTCCTTATCAATCTCTCCAGGAAATGGAAAAAGACGTCGTCGGGCATGGCACTGACCTTCACGGCAAGCAAATCAAGCTCTTTTTGGAACGCATTGACTTTCTCAGGCCGATATATCCTGATTTCTCTTCCGTTCAAATCCTTGAATTTGGCCTGGTCTGCCGCAGTCAGGCCTGCCTTGGCAATCAGGATTCTGGTCAGCATGCCGATTATGCAGTCGTAGCTCTCTGAAAAAAATTTGTCACTGTCCATCTGGCAGCCATCTTCCGCCTTTTCCCTAAAGCGCGCCCCGACCACCTTTTTCAGTTCCTTGTCGTCCAGCGACTTCACAATCTTGGGCTGGGTTCTGGCCGCCGTGCGGTCCTTTGCATCAAATCTCGCATTATCGCCAGATGGCCCCTTTGAAAACTCCTCGGCAAATTTTATGGCGCTGTCAAAGTTTCCCTTCAGGGTGCTATGCTTCCCGAGGCTTCCTTTCATGGCCCGAAGGGTGCGCAGCTCCTCCCCATTGCTGGCAAATCCCCCGCAGAAACGAAGTATCGATTTAATCTCATTCTCAGCCTGGCGCGCCACCATGTCGTGCGCCAAGCCATAAATCTTCCACCTGTCGGAATACTTCTCGCCTGCCAGCCAGTCCTCCATCCTCACCAGCGCCATCAGCCTCTGGCTAAAATCGCCATCTGTCTTGCAAGGGGTTCTTTCCATCTCCTTCATGACGTCCTTTACCGCCATGTTCCAAATCAGCTTTTTTTCAGGAGACATTTTTTCATGGGGCGGGGAATATGTGAGCTTCACAAGCTTGTACTCTGGAGTGTTGTTCGCATCGTTCAATATGGCATTGACCCTGCTGCGGTAGTCCCGAATCTCGCCGCTCTCTGCAGCCCTTGCCTGCCCAGCTTTCTGCCCTGGCCCTGCCATGCCAAAATTAGCCTGAAACCATTTATTAACCATCAAGCCGTGCTGCGCATTTTCAGGCGGGCGTCTGCGCCTTCCTGCCAATGATGCTTCCAAAACCCGGCTCAGGCTGCGCCTGCCAATGCGCCGCGGTCCGCGCCTTCCCGCCCCGTGTGCTTCCAATCCCGCCTGGCTAAACCTTATGCCTTTAAGCATTGCGGCAGTACCCTTGCGCATGAGATTCCAGCAGATTGAGGACGAGCACAGGGGGCTTGGCGAAAAGGAGGCGGCAGATGCGCTTTTGCGCGACGGCCCGAACGAGCTTCTGTCCGGGCGCAAGCGCACCATCGTCGACACCGTGCTCGACGTGATGCGCGAGCCCATGTTCATCCTGCTTGTGCTGTGCGGCGCGCTCTATCTCGCGCTTGGCGACATGAGCGAGGCGTTCTTCCTCCTGCTTGCGGTTTTCGTGGTGATAGGCATCACCATCTACCAGGAAAGGAAGGTGGAGCACGCGCTCGAGGCGCTGCGCGACCTGTCCTCCCCCCGCGCGAAAGTGATTCGCGGCGGGAAGCAGCTTGTCATCCCGGGAAGGGACGTGGTGCGCGGGGACATACTGGTGCTCTCCGAGGGCGACCGCGTGCCTGCCGACGTCGTCATGCTCACCTGCAGCAACTTTTCCGTTGACGAGTCGCTCCTCACGGGCGAATCCGTGCCGGTGCGGAAATCCATATGGGACGGCAAGAGGGAAATGGAGCGGCCCGGCGGGGAGGATTTGCCGTTCGCCTATTCCAGCACCCTTGTGACGCAGGGGCACGGCATCGCGCGCGTGCTTGGGACCGGCGCGAAAACCGAAGTGGGGAAAATCGGCGGGGCGCTTGGGAAAATAGAGCCCGAGCAGACCGAGCTCCAGAAGGAGACCGAGGGGCTCGTGAAGCTGTTCGGCCTGATGGGCCTGGTGGTCTGCGCCATCGTGGTTGTCGGCTGGGGGCTGACGCACAACGATTGGGTGGAGGGCTTCCTTGTGGGGCTTTCGCTCGCAATGTCTCTCCTTCCCGAGGAATTCCCGGTGGTGCTCACGCTTTTCCTTGCGCTTGGCGCGTGGAGGATGTCTGCGCACAACGTGCTCACGCGCAGGATGAACGCGGTCCAGAACCTCGGCGCGGCAACGGTGCTTTGCACCGACAAGACCGGGACGCTTACGGAAAACAGGATGACTTTGGAGATGATCTGGGCGCAGGGCAAAACCGCCATGCTTTCAGGCAATGCGCTGCCCGAGTGGTCGCATCCCGTCCTTGAGTATGCCGCGCTTGCAAGCCAGAAGGAGCCGTTCGACCCCATGGAGCGCTCGATAAAGGAGGCCGCCTCCAAAAAGCTCGCAGGCACCGAGCATTTGCACTCCGACTGGGAGCTCGTGCACGAGTACACGCTTTCCAGGGAGCTTCTCGCGCTTTCGCACGTCTGGCGCTCGCCGGGCGGGAAAAAATACCTCATTGCGGCAAAAGGCGCGCCCGAGGCAATATTCGACCTGTGCCACCTGCCAGCGGCAAAGGAAAAGGAGCTGATGGGCGAAGTCTCGTCGCTTTCCGGCAAGGGCCTGCGCGTGCTCGGGGTGGCGCGCGCGTACTTCTCTGCGAAAAAGCTCCCCAACAGCCAGCACGATTTTGACTTTGAGTTCATTGGCCTGATTGCGCTTGAGGACCCTGTCCGCCCGGAAGTGGCGTCCGCGGTGCGCGAATGCAACGAGGCGGGCATGAGGGTGATAATGATAACCGGCGACTACCCAGGCACCGCGCGCGTGGTTGCGCAGAAGGCCGGCTTCCCGGACTGGAAGGACATCATCACAGGCGCACAGCTTGACGCCATGAGCGACTTGGAGCTTCGGAAAAAGATGAAGGAAGTGGACATATTCGCCCGCGTGGTGCCCGAGCAGAAGCTGCGCATCGTGGAGGCGCTGAAAAGCAACGGGGAAGTGGTGGTGATGACCGGCGACGGGGTGAACGACGCCCCTGCGCTCAAGGCGGCGTCCATCGGCATTGCAATGGGCAACAGGGGGACCGAGGTGGCGCGCGAGTCGGCTTCGCTCGTGCTCACCGACGACAATTTCGCCTCCATCGTGGGCGCGGTCCGGATGGGCAGGCGGATATATGACAACATAAAGAAGGCGATGGAGTACATCATTTCCGTGCACATCCCCATCGCAGGCACCGCGCTTCTCCCAATCGTGACGGGCTGGCCAATCGTGCTGTATCCCGTGCACATCGCGTTTTTGGAGCTTATCATCGACCCGGTCTGCACCGTCGTCTTCGAGGCCGAGCCTGAGGAGAAGAACATAATGAAGCGGAAGCCCAGGCGGCAGAATGAGAAGCTGATTGGCAACGCCACGCTTGCAATGGGCGTGCTCCGCGGGCTTTTCGTGTTTGCGGCAGTCGCATCCGTCTACTGGCTTGCAACAGATGGCGGGGCAGGCGAGGACCATGCCCGCTCGCTCGCATTTTCCACGCTCATACTCGGCAACCTTGCGCTCATACTCGCCAGCCGCTCGGACAACCGCACCATGATGGAGACAATCGGGAAGAAGAACCGGTCGCTATGGGCGGTGCTGGCGCTCACGCTGTTCTTCCTTTGCGCCACCATCTACTTTGCGCCCATGCAGGACTTGTTCAGGATGGCGCCCCTCTCGCCATCCGACTGGGGGCTTTGCCTTGCTGCCGGGATTGCAGCCATGGTGCCCTTCGAGCTTGCGAAGCTTTTCAGGAAAAAGGACTAGGCGCGCGCCGGCTCGCTGGCTGATTGGCAAAAGGCCTGTCTTCAGGGCGCAGCGCATCAGGGCGCCATGCCTGTTTTTTCGCCTTCACTCCGCGCATGCCTGAAAGAGGGCGCAGCCAGCCATTCGATTCCTCTTCGCCTTTTCCGCTAAAAGAAGGCAGCCTGGCTCAAGCTATTTCCTGCCTTTCGCCTTTGCCGCGCAAGTGTTTATCCCGAAAAGCGAGTAAATTGGGCAGGTCTCATATGCCGCGGTAGCCACCATTGCAAGCCCCAGCGCGAGCGCAGCGTACAGCCAGGGCTGCGCGGCGTAGTTGCCTATGTACATGCTCAGGAAAGCCATTCCCAATATCGCACGCACCGCCTTGTCAATTTCACCGACGTTCTTTTCGCCAAATTTCATGTTCCCACCCTGCTTCCCTTTTTGCGCGCGAAGCTGCGCCGCGCCCGCTCCCTGCCGCCCCGTCTTCCGCCCGGGCATCATCTTGTCGGGACCTGCCCGCACGGCACGCCGCTTATCGAGACGTTTATGTAATCGTCCGCAGGCCTTCCCGGGAAATCGCACGAAAGCGCCTCGAGCCTGGGCATCCCCCAAACAGGGTCGCTCGAGAGCGTTTTCCTCGAAACCGTGTTGCCGCACGCCCACGCCAGCACGTCCCCGTCGGAAAACCCGTCGAAGTTCACGGTCCATTTGTAGTAAAACGCCGACAGGTCCCTCTCCACGCTGGCTCCGTCGATGCTGCACGCCCCCCCTGCCTTCTTCCTGACCTCAACCGTGGCGTTTGCGCACTCGCGCCCGTCCGCCTTCACGGTTATCGTGTGCGTGCCTGGCGTGCCGAACCTGCATTTTGTCTCGAGCGAAAGCGTGTTCTCGCTCACAAGGCGCCTTGACTCGTCCCCGCACACAAGGTCGAAAACCGCGCTGCCTGCAAAGCGCGCGCCAAGCGATATGTCCGCCTGCTCGCCTGCCACGATTGCCGGCTGCTTCACTGAAAGGGCGCAGTCTATCATCTGCCCGCCCGCGCCCTGCTGCGGCGCGGTAGGCTCGGCCTTTGCAGGCTGCACTTCCCCCAGCACCCCCTCTGCGTTCTGCACCACGAGGCCCTGCATGCCCTCCGCCGGCTTGGGCTCCGATGCGCAGCCGCAAAGCAGAAGGGCGGCGGCAACAGCAAGCGCCAGCGCCAATGCGCGCAAACCGTCTTTCATGCGCTTAAATCGGAGCCGTGCTTTATAATTTTTGCTGCAGAATCCGATTTGGTGGTACGGTGACTCGTGAACTCCTTCCAATTGCAATAATCGCCCTTATGTTCGCAATCAGCTTCTTTGCCGCGCCGTTCGTGCATGCCGGCGCGCAGGGCAAGATGGTGAGCCATTGGGACGCGGACGGCAGGGCGGACGGCTGGGTGGATAAGACGCTCGGGCTCTACCTCATCCCCTACCTCGCCGCGGTTTTCTACCTGATTTTCCTCGCCATCCCCTTCGTGGCGGTCTACAAGGGCGGCGTTGAGCACTTCGCCGACCAGTTCTGGGGCTTCAAGGTGATATTCGTCTTCATGATGGCGGCGATTTATGTCGCCACGCTCGCCCCTGCGCTGGGCCTTTGGGGCAGTTTCGACCCGCTATACATAATAGTGCCGGCAATCGCGCTCATATTTTTCTATGCGGGCCACATGCTTTCCTTCACGCGCAAGAACCACCCCATGAGCGCCGAGTGGACCCCCGCCGACGAGCGCGTGTGGGAGAGGACAAACCGCCTGGGCGGCAGGCTCTTCTGGGCGTGCGGCGCGCTCGCGCTCATTTCCCTTGTCTCGCCGATTGACATGCGCCTCTGGATAGTGCTGCTGCCGGTCATATTCACGGCGCTTTGCGTCTATGTCTACTCGCTTTACCTGTACAAGGACACAAAGCGCGCGCAGGAAAAGGGGGTGCGCGCGGCTGGCGTGAAAAAGGCAAAAGCCAAGAAAGGCAAAAAGAGATAGCCGCAAAAGCCTGCGGGCAGCGCAAGAATGGCAAATCGGTGCCCGCTACTTTTTCTTCCCATTCCCGTTCTCCGCCTTGTGCTTTGCATACTCCACGATGCGCGCAATCGAGCGCATGGCCGACGAGGGCGAGTCGTAGGTCGGCACGCCGTAGCTTTCCAGTATCCTCTGGTGCATCTCGGTGTATTCGCCGCCCGTGCACACCGCGATTATGGGCTTCTTCCTCAGGTCCGAGGCGCGTATTGCGATGTTCACCACGCCCGAGTCGATTGCGGCGGTCTGGAAAAGTATGATGAGCAGTATGACGTCCACATTGTCGTCCTTCATCATGGCGTCTATCGCCACCTCGTACCTGTGCGAGTCCGCGTCCCCCACGATGTCCAGCGGGTTCCTCACGTTGGCATAAGGGGGCAGGGCAAGCCGGAGCGCAGCATTCGTCCCGTCGGAAAGCCTGGCAAGCTGCAACTTCTCGTATTCCAGCGAGTCGGTGGCAAGCACGCCCATGCCGCCGCCGTTCGTGATTATGCCCACGCGCTTCCCTTTCGGAAGCGGCTGGTCGAAAATCTTTGCGAACTCGAACAGCTGGTCCAGCGTGTCCGCCTCGATGATTCTCGCCTGCCGAAATGCCGCCCTGTACGCCTCGGCGGCGCCTGCAAGCGAGCCGGTGTGCGACTTCGCAGCCTCTGCGCCCGCCGCGCTCTTTCCCGCCTTTATGACCACGATTGGCTTTTTCGGGGTAATCCTCTTCGCGACCTCCAAAAACCGCCTGCCGTCCTTCACGCCCTCAAGATATACCACGATGATTTCCGTCTCAGGGTCATTGGCAAGGTACTCCAGCAGGTCGCACTCGCTTATCACCGCGGCGCTCCCGTACGAGACGAACTTGCTCATGCCTATGCCTGCGCGCGCAGCCAGGTCCACGATGCAGCCGCCCACCGCGCCGGACTGCGAAATGAACGCGATTTTCCCCACGCGCGGGCGCCCCAGCTTGTAAATCGGCAGGAACACCGAGTCCACGCGCGTTGCAGGCGTGAGCACGCCCATGCAGTTGGGGCCTATGAGCGCAATGCCGTATTTCTCCGCAATCGCGGCGATTTCCCTCTCCCCCTCCACGTTCCCGACTTCGGCAAATCCGCCAGTGATGAGCACCACGCTTCGGATGCCCTTTTTCCCGCATTCGAGAAGCGCGCCCGCCACCGCAGCGGCAGGCACGGCAATCACCGCGGAGTCGATTTTCTCCCTGATGGCAAGCACGCTTTTGTATGCCTTCAGGCCCAGTATGGAATCCGCCGCGGGGTTGATGGGGTACACTTTCCCGCCGAAGCCCCCGTCCACGAAGTTCTTCACTATCACGTGCCCTATCTTGTTGGGCTCGCGGCTTGCGCCGATGACCGCGATGCTGGAGGGATTGAAAACGGAATCCAGGTTCCTGACTTTCCGCGATATTTCCACAGCCATGCATACCACAAGCCCATCCGGGATTGCCGCTTACCTCAGCATCCTCATGTCAACCACAACGCATCCCTTCTCGTCCGCCATGAGCGGGTTGATGTCGAACTCGGAAGGGTTCTCCTTCTGCAGGAGCCCCGACACCCTGACAAGCGCGTCCACCAGCGCCTTTTGGTTCACGCCCTTCCTGCCCCGCGCGCCTGCAAGTATGGGGTAGGCGCGAAGCTCGAGTATCATCTCCTGCGCGTCCTTCCTCGTGATGGGGCACACGCGGAACGACACGTCCCGCATGACCTCGACGAATATCCCGCCCATGCCAAGCATGATGAGCTGCCCGAACTGCGCGTCGCGCTTCCCCCCGATGATGAGCTCGACGGCTTCCTTTCCCGCCATCCTCTGGACTATGATGCCCTCGATTTTCACGTGAGAGAAGCGCGCCATGAGAAGCTCGTACCCCTTCTGCACCTCGTCGGCGTTTTTCAGCCCCAAAAGCACGCCGCCCCTGTCCGTCTTGTGGAGCACTGCGCCCGACGATATCTTGAGCGCGACAGGGTAGCCCATCCTCTCAGCGGCCCCGACCGCGCGTGCGCGCGTTTTTGCCACCTCGGTCTTCGGGTGGCTTATCCCGTATTTTGAAAGCAGTGGAAAATCCATGTCATCAACGCGCCTGCCGCATCCCATCCGTTCATGCGGCTTTCTGCATCATGAAGTAAATCGCGCCTGCGAACACCACGACGGCAATCACTGCAAGGAGCATCCAGCCCCAGTACTCCGCAAGGTAGTACCTGATTTTGGACATCTTCCTCCTCGCCTGCTCGCGCCTCTTGGCGGCCTCGGGGCTTTCGGGCACGGGCGGCTCGTCATGCCTCTTCTCCTTCGCATGCTCATGCTCCTTGCCGTGCCCGTGCGGCTGGCTGCCCGCCCCCTTCGCATGCTCGGGCTTTTTCTCCTCGCGCTCCAATCCGCGCAGTATGTGGAATATGTCCCCCTTCTCGCCGGTTTCCACCGCCTTTCCCTGCTTCTCCCCCCCGCCTGCCGCAGGCGCATGGGCGCCGCCTTCGGCGGCTTCAGCCTGCGCAGCCACCTGCGCGGCCGGCACGCCTTGCACCTTGACGCCGCCCGTGGAGTTGAAGCCCTGCTCGGTGAGCATGAGGTTGACCTTGCTTGAGCGGACCTCGTAGTCCATGAAGCTTTGCACCACCATCTTGTTTATGTGGTATGCGAGGTCCCCGCTCCTTATGTTGAGCTGCGACTGCAGCGCCGAAGGGTCTTTCGCCCCGCCTGCAAGCGCGTGGATGAGCGCGTTGTCAAGGGGCTCGATGGGCTCCGCGGCCTTCTTTTCCGCAAGCGTAAGTATCCCCTGCCCTGCGTCGGTGATTGTCACCTTGCTTATCCCGCCTACCGAAGTCTCGATGTTGACATATCCCTTGATTTTCACGGTGCCGATAAGGTTTGCCGTCTCAAAAAACGAGGTGTTGATCACGCTGCCAAAATTCTCAACAGAGGAGTTGGCATCTATTTTCTTCAGGATTACCAGGTCCAGGAAAGTTAGTTCGTTCATGTATCTTCCCTTCGCCGCTAACTTTTATATACTCTCCCTCTGCTTCCGACGCGCGCAAGCCACATATCACTTCATAAACATAGCCGCGCAATTCACCGCTGCACGGTGATGAAATGGCGGCTAAAAACAAAATTACATTCCTGGGGGCGGCGGGCGAGGTCGGCAGGAGCAGCATACTGCTTTCGGGCGAAGACGAGATAATGATGGACTGCGGGCTCAAGATACACACGGAAACCCCGTATCCCATCGAGCCGCCTGCGCAGCCGGATTATATCGTGCTTTCGCACGCGCACCTCGACCACTCTGGCTTCATCCCGGCGCTTTACCGCCACCACAAGCCGGAAATGATCTGCACGCCTGCAACCGCGGCAATGGCGGAGATAATCATCGACGACTCCATGCGCCTGATGGAAAAGCGCGGCGAATACCCTTACCGCCCGGCGCAGATAAAGCAGCTCCACCAGAACACCACGTTGCTTTCCTACAGGAAATGGTACGAAATCGGCAGCTCCTCGGTGACGCTCCACCAGGCGGGGCACATCCCAGGCGCCTCGTTCGTGGAAATCGAGACGGGCGGCAAGCGCGTGGTGTACACCGGCGACTTCAAGGGCGAGGAAACCAAGACCACATTCGCATCCGAGCCGCCGCCT
>Ga0172379_10005882_pt1 | contig 16833 bp, 16 predicted proteins | sample GrowelOW334metaG_FD_119756 | JGI IMG/M metagenome (GOLD analysis project Ga0172379, IMG submission 119756) | Groundwater microbial communities from an aquifer near a municipal landfill in Southern Ontario, Canada - Groundwater well OW334 metaG | ecosystem: Environmental > Aquatic > Deep... | reverse complement strand
TAGAGACAAAGAAACGGCTGAGATTGCAATTCACTCAGCTCTCACCGGACATTTGGTCTTATCCACACTTCACACAAACACTGCCGCAGGTGCAATTCCCAGATTTATAGATATGGGTGTTGAAGATTTTCTTTTGGCATCAACATTAAACGTTGTAATCGGGCAGAGACTCGTAAGAAAAATTTGTACTGGATGCCTGACAAAATATAAACCATCAGACCTTATTCTGAAAAAATTATCCAAAGATCTTAATGTGAATCTTGAGAATCAAAAGTTCTATAAAGGTCAGGGTTGTGAGCAATGCAGCAATAAAGGTTATCAGGGTAGAATTGGAATTTACGAAGTACTTCCTGTTACGGAAAAAATTAAGGACTTAATAACTTCGAAAGAAACAAGTGACGTTTTACAAAAAGAAGCTGTTGGTGCAGGTATGATAACAATGCTCCAGGATGGTTTAGACAAGGTATCTTCGGGGTTAACTACAATCGAAGAAGTAATGAGGGTGGTTAGAGAAAATTAATCGCACTGATTTTATTACTATGCCACTTTATAAATATAAAGCTAAAGACAAAGAAGAAAAAATTATCGAGGATGTAGTCCAAGCTACCACTCAGAAGGAAGCAGCTGCGTACTTGAAATCTGAAGAATTTCAAATACTTTCAATAAAAGCGTTAAGCACAAGAACCGATTCGTTTATTGGCGGAGGAATTTCAATTTCCGAAAAAGCTGCCTTTTGCAGATTTATGGCAACGATGCTTCGGGCAGGCCTTCCAATGCCGGAAGCGATAGATATTATCCGTCAGGAAACTCAGAGTAAAAAACTGAAACAAGTACTTTTTGATTCTGTATTCCATATAAGAAAAGGCGCTCCGCTTTCTTCGGTTATTGCAAAATATAAAACTGATTTTGATGCGGTTTTTTTAACTATGATAAAAGCCGGAGAGGAATCAGGAACATTGGAAAAATCTTTTGATTATTTAGCAAAACAGCTATTGGCATCCTATGAACTTTCCCAAAAAGTCAAAAGCTCAATGATGTACCCAATGGTAATCATCGGGGCAATGTTGGCAAATGCATTTATTATGCTTGGTTTTGTTCTTCCGCAAATGAGTACCGTTTTCCTGTCTTTGGATGTGGATCTTCCTCCTGTTACCAGATTTGTTCTTAATGTCGGTACTACAGTCGGTGCAAATTTGGCTGCAACTTTTGGACTGCTTTTTGGGGTTATTTTTTTGATAATTGCTCTTTTTGTTATTCGGTCAACAAGAAGAGTTATTGTTTCAATTCTTGTTAAATTACCTGTGATTTCCAAAGTAATGGATCAACTAGATACTGCAAGATTTGCAAGAACTTTATCAACACTTCTTAAAAGCGGAGTCCCGATTATGGTTTCATTAGACGTTTCATCAGATGTTATCAAACAGCCGCGTCTTAAAGAACAAGCTAAAGACTTTGCTGAAGGAGTCGCAAAAGGCCAGTCTCTTTCGGATATTATCTCAAAGCATAGAAAATCGTTTCCCATAACAATGATTCAAACAATTAAAGCGGGAGAAAAAACTGGAAGTTTGGAAGTTGTTTTGGAGGAGCTCGCTTCTTTTTATGAGATTGAAGTTGATTATGGATTGAAACGTGCGACGGCTCTTCTTGAACCGCTTTTAATGCTTGTCATAGGGATAGCGGTTGGGGCAATGGTGGTACTTCTTATTACTCCAATGTATAGCATAGTGGGAGGATTGGAAGGGAGTGTGTAAAAAATGGACGATGGGAGTCGTAAAAATGGGTGGATAATAATTTCCTTCGCCTTAATATTTTTCATTGTTATTTTTTACGTTTACTTCCGCAATGTAACATTTAATGAAAGTGGTTCTCCCAGTCCTGATGCGCTAGATGATTCCGAAGAAACGCCTCCCAGTGAGGATCTATTTATAAATGATTACTTCAAAGGAAGTTTAAATACGGATGTTGAATTAGAAGAAACTGTTAAACCTGGGTCCAGATCCTGCACTATAAATGGACAAAGTGTTCCTGAAGGGACAGTGGTTTTTGACACTGTCTGCCATTTCGACTTACCCGAAGAGTAATTATTTTTCCTCTCTCCAGGAAATAAATTCGTATTCTCCAGACGTTGGAAAGTATGGTGGTGGAGCATACAAAAGATTTGTATCATAGTTTACCTGCCTTGAAATAAATCCTGATGAAAGAGGACTTCCGTGATTCCAATATGATTTATTATAAGAAAGCAGTGCTCCGTTTATTGTAAGACTGTCTTTTATGGCTACGGACGATTGGTTACCACAGTGGTCTGAATAGTTATGCCTTATAACTTTTCCACTTCTTGCCATTAAAGCCGCGCTTACAACAAAATTTTCAGGAATATCTCTTGTGAAATAAATATCATTTTGAGCGATTAACCCTAAAGTATGATTTCCGTCAAGTGCTACATAATTAATACTGTTTGGAATCCAAATATTCATGGTGTTTGAAGCATATGGACTTCTTGCTGCAACTACAGTAATTCTCCCGTTTACTGTACCTTCAACCCAAAGATGGTCTTCAGCAAAAATAATTGGAGTAGACGATACGGTATATGTTCCGATCAAATTCTGACGGGTAATTCGTTCATAATTCCGATAACAATGGTAATCAATTTGGTGTGAATAGTAGTTAGTTGTTAAAACTTCATAGACATTAAAAGTGCCATTGGCGCTAAAAACAATATGGTAGCCCTGGTCGCCTGAAGAAGGCAGGTATAATCCATTTGCCTCGGCTTGGTCACTCATATCGGTAAAATCAAACGAAATACTGTCAAAGTAAATAGGAGTTACAGGATATTGCCATAGACCTTCGTCACCGCCATCTCCCCAAACACCAGGGCAGTTACAGCGTCGTTGAGAAGAAGACCATCTGCATGGATTTACACAATATGACTGACTGTAACAACCCGTCTCGTCACCGCAAACATATGTTTGTTGAGTACTAGTCATAAGGGAAATGTTTGTTCCGTCTTGCCTTATGCCGTTGTTTGAATGAACAAGACCATTGACAGTAATGCCTTCGCCATACCAACTGCTGGCGTTTGTTAAAAATGAGTATCTAGCAAAAGATGGAATTCCGTACTGCACAGTAACAGTTCTTTTTATGTTTGGAAATTGGTATGTCCAGCCGGTTGATTTAATAGTCACAATTGAAGAACCAAGACTTGGAGGAGTAACTTCAATATCGTATTTGCCCAATGCATTTCCCTGGGGGTCAACATATTCATGTTCACCCGTATCACCCGAAAAGTCATCGGGGTCATGGGCCAAATGCCATCGGAAATAATTAACACCAGCTTCGGCCATATGCAAAGCGCTTTCTTGACCTACCTGCCGGTTCGAATAATTAAACTGCAAAGTAAGAACGAAAAGTATTCCATAAAGAACTACTAGTAAAGATCCCGTAATTATGATTAATGCTGGTGTTATGGTTCCTCTTGTTAATTTCATTTATGTATTTTACAAATTTTCCTTAAGAATTCTCAGTTGCGTATAGGATTCAAGAATGAAATTATTTTCTGTGTCGCCATCTTTTGTGTTTAGTTCAAGAACAACCTTCATAAGTTTTGTGTCAGATAATCTTACCGGTTCCCCAAGTGGATTGTTAGTAACGTCAGCTGGCCAGTCGCCATTGTAATAATAAAAGATTGGGGAGGCGCCATTGCGAACGTTTTCTGAAAGTACTTTTACTTTTTCGTTAGAAGCTGGGTATGTTGCAGGAAAACCTGTTGGTTCAATTGTTCCTTTTACGAATTGCGTTCCGGTAAGCGTATAGCGTACCTTTTCTGCAGCGCCGTCATAATCGACATCAGAATAAAAAATAATTTCTTGGTCTCTTGCTCTTTCCATTGGGTAGGCTGCATTGTCTCCGACTTGGATATTTCTAAGCTCTTTTACCATAAGACTTATTTGGGAATTTGTTTCGTCAATATTAAGCAAATTCTGAAAACTTACTAAGCGTCCCTGGAAAGTAATATACATAAGGGTTAATAGTCCGCCACCTAGAATAACAGTAATAACCGAAACTATAAGTACTTCGATAAGCGTATAGCCATTTTTAAATTTTTTATTATTTTTCATATTACTGAGGATTAAGTATTACCTTTTCCTGGTTAATTCCGGAAATGCTGAAATTATCACTGAAATTCAAGTAACCTGACGCGGTTGCTGTTAGTTGGTATGATTGAGGGTCAAGATTTGAGAAAAATACCTGCCCGAAATCCGGATCGGAAGTTCCTCCCGAGAATATACTTTTCGTAAAAGAACCTCCGTCTGATAGTGTTGCCGAAACTGATGCAATCGGTGTATCGGAAGTATCGACAAATGATATTAAGAAATTGTTAGCTGTTACTCCATGAAACGCAAAAGCCGAAGATAAAGTTGTATTTGGAGGGATATTAATCGGGGGCAATGGATTTGACCCTGAAAGGTTATAGGGGTTGGTACCCTCAAGAATTACTTCGTAAATATCCCATTCTAAATTATCAACACTAATTGTGCCTAATGAGTTGCTGGTTAGTACTTCATCATATTTGTAAACAGGCAAAGAACTTGTATCTATTCCAATTGTTTTACTGCCTCTTAATCGAAAACTCGCATTACCAAGTGGCGAAAAATTATCTTCCCTCGAATTATGTGTAGAGATATTAAGGGTTGAAACTTTATCTATCGCAAAACTAATTTCGGTAAGTTGGCCTTCCAGTATTGTTTGATGAGGTTCGTTTGGATTAGCGACATCAAGTGTCGAGTAAGTTTTTTCTTGACTGTAGCCTGTTTTTGTGACTGTTATTTCATAACAGGAAATACAAGTTGGCGCACCGGGGAGAATTATTCTTCCATTGTCTCCGGTATTCAAATTCAGATTTACGCTTGGAGTGACAGATGAGGCAATTATTTCGACATGAGCTTGATCTATTGGATCGCCGTCTGAATCAAATACTAAAATAGAGAGAGTCCCTCCGCCTTCTGTAGTTTCCACTCCTTTGGGTGCGATGTCTGTCAGCAAAACTATTGGACTATTTCTGGATGAAGCCAGTCCTCCCCATGAAACATCAATCCTTACCCTTTTATAATCAGTTGCCAAAAGGTCGGTGGGTGCAACATCATCAAAAGGATCATCATAATAAATTATTGAGGTTATTACAGTGTAGTTTAGTTTATTTCTAGTAATGTTTTCTTCCTGAGGAATCGGACCTGCGGGAATGCCTCCCAGAGTGCCAACATTGTCGTAAGGTAAATTTCTAATGAGTTCAATTTTTTCCTGAGCTAAATGCCTGGCTGTAATTTTTGCCCTGTTAAAAGAAACCATATTAAGTGAAAGTCCGACAACTGTAAGGATTGCTTGGGCAAGTATTGAAAAAATTGCAATAGCAACAATTATTCCTATAAGAGTTTGACCACCTCCGACACTTTTGTTTTTGGGCAGGGAATTTCTCATGTCGATTGATATTAAGTATATCATCTGTAATAATGAGAAAGGACACGATTAATGTCTTTGTGTCCGGAATAATAAATATAATTCTGCCCATGTTTACACCATCTTTTGTTTCGATATATATACTTCCCAATAAGATACTTATTGTTCAGTTTGATTCAAAAAAGAAAAAAACAAAAAAGATAACATACATTGATTTACCTGAGGGGATTATTCAAGGAAATAGAGTACATGACAAAGCTGTGTTGGCAAAGATCCTAAAAAATTCATGGGACAAACTTCATCTAAGTGAAAAATCACTAGGAATAATACTTCCTGAGTTTTCTACTTTTACAAAATTAATAACAATTCCCAAGCTTCCTTTTTCAGAACTTGACGAAGCTGTCAGTTGGCAGGCGCAGGATTTTTTGCCCTCATCACTGAAAAATACTGTAATGGATTGGAAGATTGTTGGTAAGAGCGATAGTGATTATGAAATTTTGGTTGTTGCTATGGATAAAGACATTCTTATGAATTATGTCGATGCGGCACAGTTAGCCGGTCTTTTTCCACTTGCCGTGACGATTCCTTCAGTATGTTTAACAGCACTTGTTGATTCTAAAGATAAAGAAGGATCTTTAATTGTATATAAAAATGCTAACGAAACGATAGTAATTATTTCCGCTGGGGAAAAGATTTTTGGGACGTCAGTGGTCAAAGACAACGAGTCAAAGTCGTTGGTAACAATTATCCAGAAAATGATTTCCCACTACAAACAGGTTGATGTAAAAAACATTTATGTCGGAGGTGGCGGAATCGACCAGGCTTTTCTAACAGACTTAAAGGGGATTATAAATAAAGAAGTAAAAGGTTTGACTTTAAAAATTAAAGGGGCATCAGAAAAAGATATACAGGAATATTTGATTCCGATAGGAATGCAGTCTAAAGAATTGGAAGGACCGACTGACCCATTTTCTTTAAATTTATTGCCTTTTGCATCCGTTGAAAAGTATAAAAAAGCAAAGTTAAAACTTCAGATTTGGGGTTTAACGCTGACGGTTACATTGTTTGTTTGGGTGTCTTTCTTGGTAACTCTGGGGGCATATCTTTTTATGGTTCAGCAAATAAGTGAGTATAAAAGTGCTAGCACCCTTTCTCAGGATGTCGTTAGTCAAAGAGGTAGTGTGACAAGCGATGTTAAGTTTGTAAATGATATGACTCAGAAAATTTTAAAAATAAAAACAATTACAGTACCTCCTCAAAAAGTTCTTAATATTATTAATGAATCAAAATCACCCGGGTTAATCGTATCTGACTATAAACTAGATCTGGAAGTCGGTGTTATAGAGCTTTCTGGTACTGCATCTACCAGGGCCGACCTTCTTTCTTTAAAAACAAAGTTAGAGACAAACCTGGACATAGGTTCGATAATTATTCCAATTTCCAGTTTTGAATCTGAAATTAATCAGGAATTTAAGCTTACTTTTAATTATTTACCAATATCCTCAAATATTTCGAAGAAAAAATAACATGAATAAAAAAACATACATTTCTGAAAAAGTTCCTCAGAATTTTTCGGCGGAAATTGAAAATTCCGGAAAAAATAAAGTTGATAATTATATAAAGGAAATGAAAGAATTACCTCCGGAAATGGACGAGGAACAAAAAAACAATGTTCCTCAGGGAGTACCGGAAGTTGCAATAAAAGGAATTCAGAAACTAAAAATAACCAATGATCAAAATTCAAAAACTTCGGAAGCACCTGTAGGTCCAGACGTTGATGAGTCTATGGATTTTCAGGAAGGTGGTGAAAATAGTGACAAGCTTCCAATTTCTTCAAAAGACATAATTTTAGGGTTGATCAATGTTGTAACAATTGTTTTCCTGGTAATTTTATTATCAAAATTTCCACAAAAGTCTGAGGAATTAAAAAGTCTAAGAAATGAAAGTTTGATGGTTGGATCAATCGGAAGTTTCGAAATAAGTGAAATTGAAGATAAAAAAATAAAAGCGGATAAATTAAATGATCTATTTTTAGACGAAGGCGGTGTTGTAGATTTTGTTAATGAAGTCGAAAAAATTAAAAGCCAGGGAGGAAGTATCGCAAAAGTTACTTTTACCAGCGGCAAGGCTGTCAAAGATAGAACCGAAAACTTTGGTGTTCCTATTGTCATTGAAATGAAAGGTGGTTGGGACTCAATTGGCAAAGATTTGGAAGAAATTGAAAAACTTCCTTTTCTTTTCCGTTCAGCAGTAATTGAGGCAAAGATAAACGAGGAAGATGCGGCTGTGATAGACTTTAAATACGGAGTGTTTTTATATGTCATCGATAGACTGGGACAAACTAGATAAATTTTATATTGTTTTTTTAGTGGTGCTTATCGCCCTATCTACTCTGATAGTGGTTGCGGTTCGTGGCGTGTTTTCCGCCTATATAACCGCATATGAGATAGATCAGGGGGCGCTGGATGCGGGGTTAAAAGTCGATAATAACGGTTTGGATGAAGTTTACACTTGGGCGTTTAATAAAGGTTCAACTCCGTTAAGACAATGATGAAAAATAAATTAATTCGCGGTTTTACACTTTTTGAACTTCTTTTGGTAATTGCAATTTTAGGTATCCTTTCAACGGTTTTGGTTGTTGTGATAAATCCCAACCGGCAACTTGCAAAAGCCAGAGACACTCAGCGGGAAACGGATATTATTGCAATTCTTGCAGCAGTCATGCAATATTCATCTGAACACAGCGGAGCATTGCCGGATACGGATGGTGATCCGGATACAAGTAATTTTCCAACATCCTTAACTTGCATAGGTACAAACGCGGGATGTTTTGACTTGGGATCTGCGGGAGATGAAGGCGAAACTATTATTCCTGTGTATATGGTGGAGTTTCCAAAGGATCCAAAGACGGGCTCAGATGAAGATACTGATTATTTAATTATGGTTGACGCAAACGACCACCTTATCGCTTCAGCTTCAGGTGAAACAAAGACAATTGTCAAAAAGAGGTAAAAGTCGCTAATTTTCAAGTATAATAAACGATTGAAATTGTGGTTGAATTTGTGTAATATACCCTATAATCATTAGTATATGGCAGTTACTGAAACAAAAGTTACGGAAACGTTTGTGAATGGTCAAAAAGATTTGTTTGTGAGACAAGACGTTCCCCTAGAGGTAAGAAGAAAAAATGTTTTGGACAGCTGGGTACGAATTAAAAATTCTCACTCTATTCCAAAAAGTGAAATTGTATTGACTGAAGAAAGAATAGAGAGAGCTTTCGATCAGTATGAACACGGTCTTTCTCATGGAGAACCTGCCCGCAAAGCTGCATTCTTAATTCAGTCAAGAAGTTCATTAGAGTTTCCTTATGGTGATATAACTGGTTTTCTCCCTGCTTTGAGTACTGAAAAATACGGCATTAATCCTGAGGTTAGGCATAAAATATTTTTCGGACTTCCACCTTTTGAAGTAACGCAGTATCTAAAAAAGGATAATTCCGGGGATGAAAAAATTATTGGTTCGATAATATCTGTTCCTCTAAGTATTGACGACATGAGGAACGTTCAGAGATGTGAGGTAAGTCAAATGAAAAAAATGAGAGCAGTTGTTGGTTATACTCAACCTCTGATAGTGGACGCGGTTAGATTTGCTAAAGAAAAACTAGGGGTGGATAGTTTTGGCCTGGGAGAGACTATGGCTTCGATGACAGCTTACGGGAGAATAGTTGAGGCTGAGGTTCCAGATTCCATGGTTGGAACAGGACACGCAGGTACAACATATCTTATAAATAGCACTATAACGTCCGCTGCCGAGCAAGGTGGAATCGACCTGGGTAAAGTGCTAGTCGGTATTATAGGTTGTGGTTCGATAGGTTCTGCGGTTTCTTTAAATTTGGATCCGAGAGTAAATCAAATAATGTTGTCTGATATTGATAAAGTGAGAGCTGAGAACTTAAAAAATGAGATTACTTCAAAACGTCCGGAAGTGGAAGTAGTGATTGCAGAAAGCAACGAGGAATTGGCACAAAAATCAAGACTTATAGTCGGCGCTGGTTCTAATCTTACGCCAATTTTAACAAGAAGGGATATTGTTCCTGGAACAATAATTGTTGACGATAGCCAACCACCACGGCATTAAGGGGAGAAGTTGAGGCTGCGGGTGGAGTAATAGTTTGGCCTTTGGCGCAAATGCCATTGAGTGTTAGTCGAAGAGGTGGGTTTAACTATGGCGGTATGGGAGTATTGAAAGATTCTGAATGGGGATGTGCAATGGAGTTGTTATCCCTACATTTAACAGACCATATGGAAGATTGTCGTGTTAACCATTCTGTAAGATCTGAAGACGTAGAACGAATTGGTCAACTTGCAGAAGAGGTTGGTTTTAGAATTTCTAACCCTCTTCAGAGTTTTGGAAAAGCTATTACTCCCCAACAGTGGGAAGATTTGAGAAAAATCAGGAATAGTAGTTAAACCTCAACAATTTTTATTCTTCACTGGTAGAGGAAATGATATATTGCTAAAATGATTTGATGGATCTTAAAAATATTTTAGTTCTCTGCGGACTGCTTCTTAATCTATTCTTCGCATTAGTGATTCGTTTTAGATCCGAAAGAAGTAAGGCTAATACAATTTTTGAATGGACTGTTTATGCAATTTCTGCGTGGCATTTGTCTATGCTTTTGTATAGGAGTGTCGGACAAGACGAGGTTAATATTTGGGCTAGATTTTTATATTTTTTCCCAAGTTTCATACCTACTGGTTTTTTTCTTTTTGGACTTCATTTTCCAAAAAACAAAGTTAAAACAAGCCATATTTTAATTGTAGTGATTCTAAATATTATAATGGCTACACTCTGTCTACTACCAGGGGCTTTAATAAAAGGAGTTACAATTCCCCCGTTTGGTGAAAGGATTATTCACTTTGGCTGGGCTTATTATTATATTTATTTAATTTACTTACCCCTATTTTTTCTTACCTCGTACTATATTTTAATTAGAAAATATTTTTCTTCGGACCATTCTGTTAGAGCCCAAATTCATTACATCTTATTAGGTTTAATATTAGCTTCAGGTGTCGGAATGGTGACAAACTTGGCATTACCAACATTTGGTTATTTTGAAGCGAATTGGATGGGACAATTCCTTTCTTTTATATGGGTTGGAAGTGCTACTTATGCTATTGTTAAACATAAACTTATGGATATTAAGGTTATTACTGCTGAAGTGCTTACTTTCTTAATAGTTCTTGTTCTAACTATCAGAATTGTAATCTCGCCCGATCCATCGACTTTATTAATCGACGTTTCTGTTTTAGTGTTAATTGTAACTTTTGGAATATTACTAGTCAGAAGTGTAATCCGTGAAGTTAAACAACGGGAGAAACTCCAGGAATTGACCGAAAAGTTAAAAGCCTTGGATGAACAAAAGGACACTTTTATATCTATGGCAGCGCATGAACTCCGTGCTCCGATGACTGCCATAAAAGGCTATGTTTCTATGGTTATGGAGGGGGATACCGGAGATATTCCCGAAAAGGCACGGGGATTTTTGGCCGATGCCAGTAATATTACCGATAGGCTCGTAAGACTTGTTAATAATATGCTGAATGTTTCCAGAATAGAGGAAGGGAGAATGGTTTTTCAGGTTGAGACAGAAAATTTATCTCAGGTGGTAAGAGCTGTTTTTAACCAATTCGTTGCAGAGGCAGAAAGGAAAAACTTAACTTACAAATTAGAAATTCCCACTGAAGTCAAAGACATGGTTGAAGTTGATCCGGACAGAATTCAGGAAGTTATCGGGAATTTTTTGAGTAACGCAATTAAATATACTGACCAAGGTTCAGTCAAGGTTAAACTTTTTCAACCAAAGGAAGACACTATTCGTTGTGAAGTGGTTGATACAGGTCCTGGTATTTCGAAAGAGGAACAAAGTAAATTGTTTCAGAAATTTTACAGAGTTGAATCAAATGTCGGAAAAACTACAGGGACGGGGTTGGGTCTTTATATTGCACGTTTGTTGGTTGAAAAATTCGGAGGAAAAATAGGAGTAATTTCAGAGGTTGGTAAAGGGAGTACTTTTTGGTTTGAACTTCCGGTTGTTAAGAAGGTTAATAGTTAAGTTCCCGAGCTATCCTCTTGCTCTCGTAACTACAAATATAAGTCCAATAAGTGCAACTAGTGCAATTAATGCTGCAAGACCGGCTCGTCTTAGTGCCGTAAAAAGTTTGTCTTTTGTTGACTGCGGCTGAGTAGTTTCCTGTTCTTCAGAATCTGCTGCTTGTTGACCTTCAGGTGTAGGAATCGGGGATGTCGGGCTATCCAAAAAAGTAACCGGACTTAAAGAACCTCTCATGACGGTTTTTCCGGTAGGGGTTTTTCCAACTTTACCTTCTATTGTTACAAAGAGGGAGTTAAAAGGTTTATTTGTCCTAAACGTTGCTTTTCCATATCCCAAAAGACCAAGGTATACTGCGTTGCTGCCATCGTTTGGCTGAGTCCAAAGTGCGTAGTTAACAAGACCGGACTCGCCCGGGTAAATTAGATCTCGGCAGCTAATAAGAACCGTATAGCTTCCGTCCTGCATCAAAAGTGAGGCTGAATAGCACCTTGAGTTATCACCTATTGTACTTCTTATTTCAACAGTGCCATCTGATGCTCTAGCATCTTTTTTCAAAAACAAAAATGTAACTATGAAAAGTGAAGTCACTGTAAATAACTTTAATTTTCCCATATACTAACCTTATCACATTTTACGTTATCTAAAAAATAAAATACAAGTAGGTTGTGAACTTAGGGAATTGCAAATCTAGGTAGGTTGAGTATAAGATAAGGAAGTTAAAATGGACGAAAATAAAAAGCCAACAGCAGCACCAACTATTCCGCCTGCTGCGGATAAAAAAGCAAGTTCGATTTTGATTGTCGAAGACGACCCTGTACTTCTAAAGATGTACACGGAGAAATTTACGTTTGAAGGTTTCAGAGTTCTAAATGCAAAAGATGGTGAAGAGGCGTTGGATGTTTCACTTAAAGAAAGTGTCGACATTGTTCTTTTGGATATAATGTTACCCAGAATGAGCGGGACAGATTATTTGGAACGATTGCGCCAAAACGTCAAAGGTGCAAAGATTCCTGTAGTTGCACTTACAAATTTAGCCGAGGATGAGGAAAAACAAAGAGCATTGAAGCTTGGTGTAAAAGATTATTTAGTAAAAGCGATGCAGACTCCTGAGCAGGTAGTTGAGAAAATTAAGAAATATATTGTCTAACTACTTTTCCATCCTGTTATACAACTGATCTTTGTAGTCTCTGAGTACCCTTTCTGCACTAAAATCAGGAGCAATTTTAATTGATTTTTTCATTCTCTTTATCCACTCAATAGGGAGTCCTTGAGGTGACCTTTTGTAATAAAGAGGCGCGATTTCATTTTCTAATTTATCATAAAAACTGTCGGCAGCGTTATTTGGATCAAGTGTCCATCCTAATCCATCCCAATCAACTTCATAAGTCCAGCCGTCTAATACTGTGCAGTTTAGGACACCGTTTGACATAGCTTTCATTCCCGAAGTTCCTGATGCTTCCAAATTTCCCTTGGGAGTATTTAACCAAATATCACTTCCGGAAACAAGGTGATTGGCAAGTGAGATATTGTAGTTCGGAATGAAAATGGCATACCCAGACAGTACTGTAGAAAACAGTTTTATAATATCCTCAATTAATGATTTTGCGTTATCGTCTGCAGAGTGCGTGTTGCCGGCAAAAAGAATTTGAACTGGTCTTTCGGGATTGCTGACTATTTTTTTAAGTTTTTCTATATCTTTAAATATTGCTGTCGGCTGTTTATATTCTGCAAGTCGCCTTGCCCAAGAAATTATTAGTCTTTCAGGGTCAAAACCAAAACCTGTTCTTTTGATGATTGTTTCTACAAGTTCTCTTTTTTTTGCCAAATGCAAATTCCATAATTCACTATCAGAAATTCCCGGCTCTCTGAAATCACTGTCTTGCCAGCGGTGCATGTGTACACCGTTTGTAATGGAAGTCCATTCATAGTCAGGCCAATCTTTTTTTGCATACTCGCCGTGAATTTTACTTACCGCTGTATGTTTACTTGAAACGTTTAATGCAAACTGTGTGATACTAAATGAATTGTCCCCGGCTATACCTTGATTGACCAACTTTTCGACACTCACACCAAGACGTTCTGAATATGGTTGGGCCATTTGTTTGATCATTTCCGAAGAGTATTTAGGATTTCCTGCAGCTACAAGTGTGTGGTTTGTGTAAACTATTTTTTTCTTAGCTAAGTTCCAAGCATCCTCAAACACCAATTTTTTTTCCTTCATTAAATTACTTGTAAGTTCCCATATCAAAAATGCAGACCTTCCTTCATTAATATGGTATATATCAGGACTTAGTCCAAGTTGTTTTAATAATATTACGGATCCGACACCAAGAAGAATTTGTTGCCTGATCTGACTTGTTTCATCTCCACCATAAAGTTTGTCCATGTCAACAATCCACTCTGGTGGGTTTCCATCAACATCCGTAGAAAGAAAAAAGACAATAGTTTTGTCCGACAACCTTAAGTGATAGGCCTTAACTCTAACTTCCTGGTTTTGCAGAGGTAGTGTAAAAATCAACTGTTTACCATCTTTTGTTGTTGGTCGTAAAAAAGAAGTATCATGATCAAATTCTGAATCTCTTTTTTCTTCAAGACCTTCACCTGTGATGTGCTGTAAAAACTGTTTTCCTTTGTAAAGAATTCCTACCCCAACCATTGGGAAGTGGCTTAATGCTGCGGCGTTTAAAATATCTGCAGCCAAAATTCCCAAACCTCCAGAATATGTGGGAAGTTCATTGTCTAGCGCTATTTCATTACTTATGTATGCAACTGACTTATCCAGTCCCGGAAGTTTCATAATTACCTTAAGCATGACAAATTTTTAGTCAAAATGGAAGCATAATTTATTGTGCAACAAAAATATTTATGAGAGAATGGATTGTATGTTTGAAGGGAAAGTCATGCCTCCTCAATTTCTGGAATTTATGAGATATAGCGCAATCACGGGATTTATTGTGACAACGACTTTAATAATCAACATCAACCATCACGTTTTTAGGACTATTTTTCGGGAAAGAGCGAAATCTTATTGGTGGCTGTTTGTAATTTCCGGAATAATTCCTCTTCTGGTTTTTATCTATATTTTTAACTTTTTCTTCGGCGGACGTTTGTGGGGAAACTAATATGCTCGCAAAAATTACCTCAGGTGCGACTGTGGGGCTTAATGCTACATCGGTAGATGTGGAAGTTGATGTTGCCGAACAAGGACTTCCGAGTCTAACAATTGTTGGACTTCCGGATAAAGCAGTCGAAGAAGCAAGGGAAAGAGTTCGTTCGGCAATCAAAAACACAGGCGCGGACTTTCCCTCATCAAGAATTACAATTAATTTAGCTCCGGCTGATTTACCAAAAATGGGTCCTTCTTATGATTTGCCTATCGCACTGGGAATTTTGATTGCTTCCGGGCAAATTGCTCCGGATACTTCTGACAGCATGTTTTTGGGAGAGCTTTCACTTGATGGAACACTCAGACATTCTAACGGGATACTTCCAATGGCGTATTTAGCCAAAGAGAAGAAATTCAAAAAAATATTTATTCCGAAAGTTAATGAATGTGAAGCGGCCGTAGTTTCAGGTATAGATGTTTATCCGGTAACGTCGCTTTTGGAACTCATTCGTTACTTTAACGGAACAAATGAAATAACCCCTTCTGACAAAATAAACTTAATTGATCTTCTTAAAACATCTGATGCTGAATTTGATTTTGACGAAATTATCGGTCAGGAAACTGCTAAAAGAGCAATGGAAATTGCAGCTGCCGGTGGACATAATATTTTTTTAAAAGGAACTCCAGGGTCCGGAAAAACCATGCTTGCAAGAGCGCTTCCAGGAATATTGCCAACTTTAACTGAGGATGAAGCCTTGGAAGTTACAAAAATATATTCCATAACAGGAAATTTATCTCAAAGTCAGGCAATTGTAACAACAAGGCCTTTCAGAAGTCCGCATCACACTACGAGTAGAATTGGCCTAATAGGTGGGGGGACAAATCCTTCTCCCGGTGAAGTTTCTTTAGCGCATCGCGGAGTGCTTTTTTTGGATGAATTTCCGGAGTTTCCGAGGAATGTTCTTGAGAGTTTACGTCAACCTATTGAAGACGGATTAGTTAATATTTCAAGAGCGAGAGGAAGTGTTACTTACCCTGCTCAGTTTTTATTGGTTGCGGCGTCCAATCCCTGCCCATGCGGATATTTTGGAGATAGTAAAAGAACGTGTAAATGTATGCCCGGACAGATATTAAGATATCAAAAAAGAGTGTCAGGCCCGATTATGGACAGAATCGATATTCATGTTGACGTGCCTTCAGTTGAAACTCAAAAATTGGTTGAAAAAAGTGACATTGGAGATCGTGAGTCATCAAAGGAAATTCAAAAGCGTGTTCAAAAGGCCAGGGATATACAAACAAAAAGATTCAAGGGAACAAAAATTAAAGCCAATACAGAAATGTCTACAAGAAGCGTTAAAGAATACTGTCCGTTATCAAACGAGTGCCTTTCCATGATGCTTTCAGCAACAACCTCATTAAATCTTACTGCCAGAAGCTATTTTAAAGTAATTAAAATTGCCCGAACAATTGCAGACTTGGCAGGTAAAAATGAAATTTCTGTCACCCATTTAGCCGAAGCACTCCAATATAGACCAAAAGATTCAGAACTCTAGTTTTTCAGCTAAAATTCAGCCTTGGAAGTATAATATGGGGGATGAGGTCGAGCCATGAGAATACTTATAGTTGAAGACGAACATAAAATTGCTAACTCCATAAAAAAAGGATTGGAGCAGGAAATGTACGCTGTTGATGTTTCTTATGATGGATCAGAGGGGTTCGACCTTGCGAGCAGTGAAGAATATGATGTTATTATTCTTGACTTAATGTTGCCGGGTATGAGCGGAATCGAGATTTGCAAAAAGCTTCGTGAGGAAAAAAACCATACTCCGATCCTTATTCTTACAGCAAAAGGTCAACTTCAGGATAAAGTAAGTGGTTTAAATTCCGGCGCTGACGACTATTTAGTCAAACCCTTTGCATTTGAAGAACTTCTTGCAAGAATCCGCGCACTATCGCGTAGACCGGTGAATGGATTAAGTCCAAAAATGAAAGTTGGCAATTTGGAGTTTGATAGCATCAATTTCGATGTTAAAAGAAATGGTAAAAATATTGAACTTTCAAAAAAGGAATTTTCCCTTTTAGAGTACCTTATGCGCAATTCGGGAAAAATTATAAATAAGGATGCCATAATTGCACATGTTTGGAATTATGATGCAGACAT
>Ga0172379_10005881_pt1 | contig 16834 bp, 19 predicted proteins | sample GrowelOW334metaG_FD_119756 | JGI IMG/M metagenome (GOLD analysis project Ga0172379, IMG submission 119756) | Groundwater microbial communities from an aquifer near a municipal landfill in Southern Ontario, Canada - Groundwater well OW334 metaG | ecosystem: Environmental > Aquatic > Deep... | reverse complement strand
ATGCCCAGTGAAAACAAGATTGCACTGATGAGTAAAAAATGTGTAAGTGTAATAGTCATAATGAAATCCAAATTATCAAAACCAAAAATAATTATCGGTCATGGTGAGTAAGGCTAATATCATCCAAATCATTCTGGATCATCCTTCGACGCGCTCACAGAAACGTCCACTTGCTCAGGGTGGCCGTTTTTATTTTTTACCTCGTCGAACCATAACTGCGGCAACATCATCAGCATTCTACTTAACCCGTTCCCGCCGTGCCATCATCGCCGCACCAACAATCGCTACCAACAAAATCACTGAAGCAATTTCAAATGGAAGCACATGCGTCGTAATCAGTGCATTACCGATCTCTTTCGATGTCGTTTGTGACGTTAGCTCACCCATCGTAGAACTCATGAACCATTCGCTTGTCCAAAACACTCCTGTCAGTAATCCGACAATAGCTGCGACGACGGTAACTGCCGGAAACACGTTGAGCGAACCGGATTTAATATCCACGCTGACGGTGTTCGTTGTCAGCATCACACCGAACAACAGCAGCACTAAGATGCCGCCGACATACACCATCAATTGGGTGATCGCCAGGAAATCAGCATTCAACAGCACATACAATCCCGCTACACCGAAGAACGTAAACAGAAGAGCGAACGCTGAATAGATAATATTGCGCGAGAATACAACCACAGCCGCAGAAGCAACAGTGACAAACGCAAAGAAGTAAAAGATTATTTCATACATAGTCATCACAATATTATAGCTGAGTTGTTGGAGGTTCCTGATTGGCTGGTTGCGCCGGAGCGGTTTGAGCAGCAGGTGGCGCCACTGGTGTTGGTGCTGTGGGAGCGGCAGCCGGAACAGGTGCAGCAGCAGCGGCAGCTTTTGCAGCGGCGGCTTGTGCAGCGGCAGCGGCTTTTTTGGCCGTCTGTTCTTCGTCGTATTGTTTCACTTTCAATTTTGCCGTTTCAATTTCAACCGGCGACATTGTGCCAAAATTATAAATCAAATTAGTCCGGTCATATTCGGAAAATTCGTACACATCGGTCATTTTCAAGCATTCTGTCGGACAGGGAAAAACACAGAGTCCACAGTAACAGCATTTTGCGATATCGATATCGAATTTCGTGACGTAGATTCTCTTTTTCTGTCCTGTCGATGTTTCGCCAAGACTTTCGGTCGGTGGCGCTTTCATCACTTCAATATCGATGCAATCCACCGGACACGCTTTTGCGCACAATTCGCATCCGATGCAATCATCAAAATTCATATATAACCTGTTACGAACACGGTCCGGCATCTGCTTTTTCACGTGCGGATATTGCAGCGTGACCGTCGGCGAGACCATCTGTTTGATCGTGATTTTCATCCCGATCATCGCCGAACTGACCGCCCGGTAGATATCATTAAAATATGTAGTAAATGCTGTCATATCACTCTTCTAAAATAAACGTACTGTATTACATCACCATGATATAACCGATCGCAATAATGCAGAACAATGCGAACGGAGTTAACACCTTCCAGGAAACATACATCAATTGATCAACGCGCAGCCGGGGAAGAGTCCAACGAAGCCAGATATTGAGAAATACAAAGAACATCCCTTTCAAAACAAACCAGAAGCTGCCCCAAACCGGACCGCTCATAAACTCACCGAACGGGCTTGTCCACCCGCCGAAGAACATCACCACGACGACTGCCGACACCAGGAACAAGTTCGCATATTCCGCAAGATAAAAGATCGCGAATTTCATTCCGCTATATTCCGTATTGTATCCCTGCACCAGTTCCGATTCCGCTTCCGGAAGATCGAACGGCGTCCGGTTCACTTCCGCCATCGACGATAACAGATAGATCACGAAGAGTAGAAACATAAACGGCAGCAGCGCAAGTTTTTGTCCCAGCGGAAAGTTGCCGCCTAGAATTAGCCAGTTGTGAATACCGCCGTCCTGCAATTGCGTCATTGTCTGCATGTTCATTGTGCCTAGCACCATCACCACACCGAGGATCGCGAGCACGCCGGGAATCTCATAACTGACGATCTGCGCTGCTGATCGAAGCGCACCGAAAAGGGACCATTTGTTGTTGGATGCCCAACCGGACATTAGTAGACCAACCACCACCAGCGACGACGCGGCAACAAGATAGAAGATGCCGAGGTCGATATTACTGCCGATAAATACGCTGCTGAACGGAACGACGGCAAACGATGCGTACGTCCCCATGAAGACCAGGTACGGAGCAAGGATGAATAAAAATTTGTCCGCCGCAGTTGGAATGATATCTTCCTTCTGCAGAAGTTTCAACATATCTGCGATCGGCTGCAGTGTGCCGTGCCAGCCGTTTTCCATATACGCCAGCCGGTTCTGGATATGTGCTGCCATTTTCATTTCACCATACAACGTTACGAGCGCATAGATCAGGAGGAATACCAGCGGGATCAGTGCAAGCAAGACTGTCGTTATGATCGGTTCACGTAAGATAGTTTGTAATGTTTCCATTGAGAGCATTCGCTTATGGTTGATTCACCCTTCGACGCGTCGGCCAAGATATGCCACACTTACTCAGGGCGACTATTGCATTTATCTGTCTACTTCACCTAACACGATATCAATACTACCGATGATCGCCACAAGATCGGCGAGCATGGCACCTTTCGAAATCTCGTTGATCACGCTCAGATTCACAAATGCCGGCGCACGCGCTTTAATGCGATACGGGGTCACACTTTCTTCCGCAACAATATAAAATCCCAATTCGCCCCTCGGTCCCTCAATGCGGCCATAAGCATCTCCCGCCACCGGACGAATACGTTTCGGAATTGCTTTTTGCACATCCCCTTCCGGAATGTTGGCAATTGCCTGTTCAATAATGCGGAGACTTTCCCACATTTCGCGCTGGCGGACAATATTCCGATCCCATACATCACCGACCGTTCCCATCTCCCCTTTCCCCACAATCACATCCCATTCGAACTTATTATAGAGCGTATACGGATCGTCTCGGCGCAGATCCCAGTTTACACCTGATCCGCGAAGCATCGGTCCACTGCAGGCATAATTGATCGCCAGATCTTTCGGTAAAATGCCGACATTCGCCGTACGTTTAATGAATATCTCGTTGTAGTTCAGAAGATCATTCACTTCTTGCAGAGTCTTTTTGAAATCAGTGCAGAATTCTTTGGTCTTTTCAACAAATTGCGGTGGAATATCGTGCGATAATCCGCCGATCCAAATGTAATTATACAGCAATCGGGCACCGCAGGTCATTTCGAACAACTCAAGAATTTTTTCCCGGTCACGGAAGTAATAAAGAAACGGCGTGAACGCACCCATATCGATGCCAAATGTTCCAATGGCAATCAGATGTGAAGCAATTCTCTGCAGTTCGGACATGATAATACGGATATAGTGAACCCGTTCCGGAACTTCGATCTTCAGCAATTTCTCTGCCGCTACAACATACGCCATCTCGTTGGTCATCGCAGCGACATAGTCCATACGATCAACGTAGGGAATAACTTGTTGATAGCTCGTCATGTGCTCACAATGCTTTTCAAAACAGCGGTGCAGGTATCCCAGATGCGGAATTACATCGACGACAATTTCGCCGTCCAACACCACTTCCAACCGGAGTACTCCGTGAGTAGATGGATGCTGCGGACCCATATTGACAACCATCTCTTCGGTACGAAGAACATGTCCGGTGGATGTTTTTATCTTTTCGATTGTTTCACTCATAGAAGTCAAAAGTTGACCGTCACCTTAACGGTGACGGTCAACTTGATAAATTAATACGGAACTTTCATTCCATTATAGAATTCAGGTGTTTGATAATCTTTCCGCAACGGATGACCTTCCCAATCGTCAGGAAGCAGAATACGCCGCAGATCAGGATGCCCCTCAAAATTTAGCCCAAAGAGATCGAACGCTTCCCGTTCGTGCCAGTTGGCAGTTTTCCAAACCGATTCGACAGATGGAACGTTCGGCGTTTCGGTTGGCACCTCCACTTTCAGAACAATTTTATGTTTGTGCGTCATCGAAAAGAGATGATACGTCACGCCCAGTTTTCCTTTATAATCGACACCGGAAAGGCACATCAAATAGTCGAATTGCAGACGTTCATCGTTCATCACGAATACTGCCACGTCCAGAATCTTCTCCGCAGCAATCTTCACGAATGGATCAGGAACGTTTTCCAGTTTTGCGTCGAGAATAGTCCCGGCAAATTGATCGTTCAAAATGTTGTGTATCTCTTGTGCTGTCATGTGTTCTCTTTTTTTTCGTAGCTGCAACTTTTAAGATCGCATTTACACTGCTTTTTTTTGTACGGAACTTTCATTTCGAATTTTTTCCTGCAGCTTGATCAAGCCTTCAATTAGCGCTTCCGGGCGCGGCGGGCAACCAGGCACATACACATCAACAGGAATCACGCGATCAACACCCTTCAGCACATGGTACCCATGTTCCCAATATGGTCCACCACAATTGGAGCAACTTCCCATAGAAATGACATACCGCGGTTCGGGCATCTGGTCGTACAACCGTTTGATGCGCGATGCCATTTTCAGCGTAACCGTTCCGGAAACAATCATCACATCGCACTGACGCGGGGTGGCACGGGGTATCACGCCGAATCGCATCATATCGAAATTAGATGCCGATGCTGCCATCATTTCGATAGCGCAACAAGCAAGACCGAACTGCATCTGGTAGAGGGAAGACAAACGAGCCCAGTTCAGTAGATTATCCATTGTTGTAACGACAATGTTCGAGTTTTCAAATTTTTGGTCGAGTAAGCCCATAGAGTTTTCAGTTCAAGACGGTTTCTTCAGGTTCTTCAATGATGGATCGTTTTGACATCGGAAGGAATTGCGGCATCGGTTTATCCCATTCCAGGTCCCCTTTTCTCCACACATACGCGTACCCGACGACCAGGATCGCAATGAACACGAGCATTTCCACGAACGCAAACATGCCAAAATCCTTAAAAACAAGAGCCCACGGAAACAGGAACACCGCTTCCACTTCGAACACGAGGAAGATTAAGGCAACAACATAAAATCGGATATTAAAACGGATATGAGAAGGGCCGACAGGGATTTCGCCACATTCGTAGGTAGAAAGTTTTTCAGCATATGGACGGTGCGGGCGAAAAATCCATGAAGCGATGAGTCCGCCGGCTGTAAAGAGCACGCCGACGATAAAGAAGGCCAGGATGTTTCCAAATTCAGTAAGCATAATACTCGTTTGGAATAATGTGGTGGTACGAATTGTATCATGCTTCACATCTTCCGGACTTCTTTTTCAAAAAGCTCCGTTCAGCATGATGTTTGTATTAATAGTACTATTGCATCTGTAATCATCTTTAAAACAAAACTGCGTCGTCAAGTGCAATTGAGCCCCTGCGACGCAGTCAAAATCAAAAAGAAGAACCGTGGTTCTTATCCCCGAAGTTCGTCCAAATATCTCTCCGCATCTCTCGCTGCTGCTGAACTCGAATGTTCTTTCTTGATCAACTTGTACAGTTCAATTGCTAATTCTTTGTTGCCGGATCGCGCATAATTCCGGGCGGCATTAGACAAATACTCGGCCGTATTCGGATCGTTCGCGTTCGCTTTACCAGCTTTCTCGAAATATTTTGCAGCATCCGCAAAATTCGCTTTTACTTCGTAACAGGCAGCGATCCCTGCGATGCGGGAAGTTTCCAGAATTGGTGCGTCCACATTTGCATTATCGAACGCTTCCATCGCCTTGTCAAATTCCCCGGTATTAAAATAACAGTTGGCGAGATAAAACTGTGCGATGTTGCCGTATTTCGTCGAGCCGTAATCGTTGACGATGGCCAGTAATCCACGGACGTTCTTTTCCGGCAGACCGGCGATTGCGATTTGGTATTGCCCGTTATCATAATAGGAAAATACTTTCGCAAACTCGTTTGCTGCCTTCTCGTTATTCGTCCGATTATTATTGATATAGAACCAGCCGCCGGCGACAAGAACTGCAATTGCTATGCCAATATTGGTCAAAAGTTTCTTATTTGTCTCGTACCATGAAACTGCAGTTTCATACGTAGTTATAAGGTCGTCTTGTTTCTTAACCCGTTTTGCGAGTTCTTTCTGCTTTTTTAACATCGTCTCTTCAAATCAAAAGTGAAAAAATGTGAATTATTTGTCCTAAATATACGAAAGTTGTCCTGTTCCAGCAAGCACTCTTATGCACGCTCATTAATAAAATCATGCTCCTCTGCACGAACAACCAATACCGGACATGGGGCTTTTCGGATAATTTTCTCTGCTGTACTGCCAAAGAGAATATGTTCCACACCAGTCCTGCCATGGGTCGCAACGATGATCAGGTCAATGTCTTCCGCTTGAGCATACGTCGTAATTTCGACAAAAGGAATTCCGGTTGAAACAACCGATGAGGAACGGATTGATAATGGAACGCTGGATTCGATAAGCGCCGCCAATTCCTGAGTCGCTTTTTCATGCAGTTCTTTCTCAACGTCAGGGAAACCGACCTGGCCGAATCCGAAATCGGAAGGATAGATGGTCGGTTCAACCACATACATCAATTCCAACTGTGCATTAAATTGCCGTGCAAATGGCAACGCGTATCGCAGAGCTTTTTTTGAGTGATCGGAAAAATCAATGGGAACAAGGATCTTCTTCAATCCGATCAACGGGTCGACCATTCGTGAAGATTTTTTTGCTGCTGATAGTGAAATAGAGCTACGCTTTTTGAATTTTCTTTTTGGAGCTGGCTTTTTCATCGCTCTTCTCCTTTTGTTGTTTGACCAGTTCGAGTTCCGTCCGAAGTTTAGAGAACTCGTTGTTCATATTACGCAAACGTTCGCCGATCATTTCGGCAAGTTTTACCACTACCTTCAGACCGGTTTTAGGTGTTTTTTCGATAATCTCAAACAGATCGGGGCGAAAAAATCCGATCAGCGCAGAATCTTCCTTCACCACCACTGACGCCGATCGTGCGGACTCGTCCAACAATGCAATCTCGCCGAAAAAATCTCCATTGACCATTTCCGTGATTTCCTTTTGAGTACCGTCTTCACCAACAACTACAATCCCCACTTTTCCTTTTTCCACAACATACATTCCAAGTCCGGGGTCTCCCTGATAAAAAACGAATTCTCCCTTCACGTATTGGCGCCGATGCACAATCGAGGCAATCTGGCGAAGCTCCTTCGGTTCCAGTTTATCGAAGACCGGAATCTTGGACAGCATCTCTTCCACCGATGCCGGTTTGATCTTTGCCTTAAAAACATCCTTGAACGCGAAATCTTTCCCCATACGATACTCTTATCAAAAGATACAAAAAAATGTCCGGCGGAATGTGCCGGACATTGGTGCTATTAAATGAAATCGAGCCATCCGTGTTGATCGTTACCATTCTCAACAACATCAAAGAATCGTTTTTGCAGTTCCCGCGTAATTGGTCCCGGTTTGCCGCTGCCGATAGTAATTCGGTCAATCGAACGGATAGGTGAAATTTCCGCTGCCGTACCGGTGAAAAATACTTCGTCCGCAACATAGACGATTTCGCGCGGAAGGCTTGCCTCAACCACTGGAATGCCGGCATCTTTAGCAATCTGAAGAACAGTCGCCCGCGTGATACCCGGAAGGATTGCATTGATAAATTGTGGTGTATACAGAACGCCGTTCCGCACCACAAAAATATTCTCGCCGCTACCTTCAGAGATCTGACCGTTCATATCGAGCGCGATTCCCTCTTCATAACCATCAGCGCGCGCCTCCATCTTCATCAATTGCGAATTCAAATAATTCCCGCCGGCTTTTGCCATCGTAGGAAATGTGTTGCCTGCCGCACGCTGCCACGAAGCGAAACGGACTTCGATTCCTTTTTCCAGTGCTTCCGGGCCAAGATATTTTCCCCATTCCCATACGGCGATCGTCAGATCAACCGGGCAGCCCATCGGATAGACACCGACATCACCATATCCACGATATGCGATCGGACGGATATAACATGATTTGAGTTTGTTCGCTTTAATTGTCTCTTTATCGGCCTCCATCACCTGGTCGATAGAGTACGGAATCTCGGCACGGTATAATTTTGCAGAATCGAACAGGCGAGCAATATGCTCACGATGTCGGAAGATTGCGGAGCCTTTTTTTGTTTCGTAGCAGCGGATTCCTTCGAACCACGAACTGCCGTAATGGATTACATGGGAAAGCACATGAATTTTGGCGTCGTTCCAATCAATAAGTTTCCCATTCATCCAGATTTTTTCAACAGGTTTAACAGCCATTATAATCCTCAGAGTTTATGATAATAAGAATAAGAGACATCTGAAAAATCTCATACCAATGTCATTCCGAGGAGTGCCTGCCTTCAGGTGGTCAGGCGGGGAATCTCGTTTTTTCACTCAAGTAGAAGAACAAGATTCTTCGCGAAGTTTATACTGAGTGAAGCAAATGTGCTCAGCATGACAAAAGACAACCTATTTTTCAGATGTTTCTAAAACATAGTACTGTAAAAATACAAATTCCCAGCTTCGCAATCACTATCAAATTTCCAGTTGGAAGAGACGGTACGTTTTATATCTCTTCCCCTGCATCGCTTCCGCCGCTCGATTCATCATCACATTATCTTCCAGAATCCAGCTTGCTTCGCCGTATTGATATCCCAGTTTTTTTGCACGAACGGCGGTCTCATAGAACAGCACTCCCGCCGCCCCGGATTTTTGATATTCCGGAATTACGCCGAGGACGATGATGCGGACAAGATCAATTTTTTTCTTAAATACCAACAGCCGGAGCAATCCCCCCAGCAAGCCGCCGTTACGGTTTCCTTTCAGGCGGACGTTGATATCTGGCATCGAAAGTCCGAAACCGACCATTTTTCCCTTTGCTTCGGCAAGCAACACAAGTTCCGGTTCAACGACCATTTTCAAATCTGCGGCAAGAGCTTCAAACTCTTCATCCGTCATTGCCACCGCACCATAATTATACTGCCAAGCCGCATTATATACTTCTTTAATCCGCTTCACTTCATTATCAAAGTCCTTCATATTGATTGCTCGGAAGGTGAGACTGTTCCGCTGTTTCACAATCTCATTTGCGCGGACAAACTTTTCGGTGTACACCGTTTTCTGATCAAGAATATAAGCATATAAATCCTTTTCTTTCTTCAATCCATAATTCAGAATCAATGATTCATAATAATTCGGATTGTACGTCATCAACACAACCGGTGGCTTGTCAAATCCATCCACCAGCAATCCGTATTCGTCATTCACCGATGGGTTCGCCGGTCCCCGCATGGCATTCATCCCTTTTGATGTCAGATATTTTTTTGCAACGTCAAACAGTGCGTTCGCCACTTCTTGTTCGTTCACGCATTCAAAAAATCCGAAAAATCCGACTTTGTCGTTATGTTCTGTATTGTGGTGATGATTCACAATAGCGCCGATTCTGCCGATCACCTTGCCGTCCCGTTCCGCCAGAAATAATTCCATTTCCGAATGTTTGTAGAAGGGATTCTTCTTTTTGTCGATCAGTTTTTCACGATCCATCCTCAACGGCGGAACCCAGTTCGGATCATCTTTATACTGCGTATAGAGAAAATCAATGAATTTTTTTGTATCCGAAGAAGATTGTACCGTTCGAACGGTGAACTGTGCCATACGATTCCTTCAATAAAAAACCACGCTGATCCTGTGCGATCGGCGTGGTTCAGTGGAAAGCATATTATTGATTAACTGATAACGCCAAGTTTTTTTCCGATAATTCCGAAGATCTCAACAATCTTGTCAAGATGTTCAATCTGATGCGTTGCCATATAACTTGTACGAAGCATTTCCAATCCGGGAGGAACACCGGGACGGACGAATGCATTAACGAACACACCGGCTTCGAATAATTCTTTCGTAAATACGAGAGTCTTTTCCGTATCGCCGATAATCACGGAAACGATGCCTGTTTCCGGCTGACCGACAACGTTAAATCCCAATGCCCGCAAACCATTCCGAACGCGATCGGCATTTTGATGCAGTTGCGTTACCAATTCAGGATGCTGTTCGATAATTTCAAGTGCAGCAAGAGCCGATGCTACTGATGCTGGCGTGGGACTGGCCGAAAAGATCAATGCTGGCGACGAGTGCTTAATGTAATTGATCACTGAACGTGTTGAGGCGATAAATCCACCGAGTGAGGCGAACGATTTGCTAAACGTTCCCATGGTAATATCGACGTCCTTCGTCAAGCCGAACTTGCTTGCCGTTCCTCTTCCGCCTACTCCGACAACACCCGTAGCATGCGCATCGTCGCACATGATTCGTGCATTATATTTTTTGGCAATAGCAACAATCGACGGCATATCAACAACTTCGCCGCTGGTGCTGAACACTCCGTCTGTCACAATCAGTTTTCCCGCATCGGCAGGCAGTTTCGAGATCACAGTTTCAAGATGTTTTATGTCATTATGCTTATACCGTACCACTTCGGCGGTCATACCGACTGCCATCATATTTGCCATCACAATACAAGCATGGTTATCCTTATCCGAAATAATATATTCGCCGCGCTGTACAAGAGTAGGGATAATTGCCTGCGCCGTTTGATATCCGGTGGAGATCAATAATACATCTTCATATCCGAGAAACTTTGCTAGACGCGATTCCAATTCATTATGAAGATCGATCGTACCAGTAAGATATCGCGAACCGGAACAACCGGTCCCATATTTTTTTACTGCATTGATCGCAGCTTCTTTTACTTTAGGATGCGCGGTAAGCCCGAGATAATTATTCGAACCGGCCATAATAATTTTTCTGCCGGCCATTTCAACAATCGGGCCTTCGTTTGCTTCAATAGGACGAAAATAAGGATAGAGCCCTGCCGCTTTTACTTCATCGGCACGGGTAAATTCAACGCATTTTTGAAAGAGATCCAATGGAAAAACTCCTTTTTTGACACAGATATTGGTATATTGAGTGTGTTGAATATACCGTAACATCCATCGAAATGCAATTTCAGATTACAAGAATAGAACATTCATGAGTTCACACCCTATCGCCTTCGTTACCGGAGGCACCGGCTTCATCGGAAGCCACCTCATCGACCGATTGTTGTCACAAGGTTACCATGTTCGTGCGCTCGTGAGGAATCCCAAAAAACTCGGATTCCTGAAGAACCTTCCGATTGAGATAATTGAAGGCGACCTGTTTTCCATTGCCGCACTGGAGACAGCAATTACCGACGCCGATTATGTGTATCATGTCGCCGGACTTGTCGCGGCAAAATCGAAGAAAGAATTTTACAGGGGAAATCGCGATGCAACGCGGAATATGATTGAAATCACTGCCCGTGTGAATCCGACTGTGAAGAAATTTGTCCATATCAGCAGTCAAACCGCTGTAGGTCCAGGAAGTGGAATGATGCCTGTGAATGAATCCACAGTTGCCCGGCCGTTAACCACCTATGGAAAAAGTAAACTCGCTTCGGAATTTGAAGTCTTAAAATTTAAAGAAACAATTCCGGTTACCATTCTGCGAGTATCGGCGGTGTATGGACCGCGGGATACGGCAACGTTTGATTATTTTAGATCGGCGTATAAGGGAGTGGAACTGCTGATCGGTTTCCACGATACGTATGTGAGCCTAGTCCATTCCACCGATCTAGTGACCGGAATTATTCTAGCCGGAGAAAAAGAGATTGCAAAGGGACAGACCTATTTCCTGGGCAGCGAACAATACTATACCTGGAATGAGATCGGGTATGTGACCAAAAGCGTGCTGAACAAAAAATTGTTCCGCGTCCGAGTTCCGAAACCACTGGTGTTTATCATCGCCGGAATATCTGAGATCGCGTCGAAATTTAAAGAAAAACCGTCCGTGCTGAATTTTGAAAAGGCCTATGATTTGACGCAGGATAATTGGTGCTGCGATATCTCGAAAGCGAAGAACGAGCTCGGATACCGTCAGAATATTACCCTTGTTGACGGTGTGAAAGAAACCATCTCCTGGTATGTTGACAATAAGTGGATATAACAAGTTTGCTGTATCGAGAAACTCCGGCGCGGGCGATGAGTCCGCGCTTCTATTTTTATTTCTCCCCTGTTGTTTGTATTTTACTTCGACAATGACTTTTGTTACCGAAATATTTTTTATCATCCTACTGATCGTTCTGAATGGAGTCTTTGCCCTTTCAGAGATTGCGATTGTTTCCTCGCGAAAACCCAGATTGCAGCACCTGGCAAACAAAGGCAATCTCCGGGCAAAGGTAGCACTAGATCTTGCCAATACACCCGACCATTTTCTTTCCACTGTTCAAGCTGGTATCACGCTCATCGGCATTCTTGCCGGTGCGTTCGGCGGCGCGACACTCTCCGAATCCGTCGCAGCGTATCTTGTAACATATCCCATGATGGCCGAATATGCCGGACCGATCAGTCTGGCCATCGTCGTTGTCTCAATTACTTTTTTTTCCATCATCATTGGCGAATTGATTCCGAAACAATTGGCGTTAAAAAATCCCGAACGAGTCGCATGCCTGATCGCCGTTCCGATGCGATCGTTATCGGTAGCAATGTATCCTATCGTCCGTTTTCTGACATTCTCTACCAACATCCTCATCCGGACATTCGGCATTAAAGAATCGTCAAATCCGGCTGTGACCGAAGAGGAGATTAAAGTGATGCTGGAGGAAGGGACAAAAGCAGGAATGTTTAACGAGGTGGAACAGGAAATGGTGGAACGCGTTTTCCGTCTGGCAGACAAAAGTGTGAACGCATTGATGACACCACGTACGGAAATCGTTTGGCTGGATGCGGAAGATTCGCTGCTGGAAAACTTCAAAAAAATTAAAGAAAGTTCTCATTCATTTTTTCCGGTCTGCAAAGGTGGAATTGATAATGTGCTGGGTGTGGTGCATGTAAAAGACCTTTTCTCCGCATCGATGGACGAAACAATTGTTTCCCTGGAACAACATCTTCGTAAACCATTATACATCGTCGAGAATGTTCTTGTCGTACAATTGATAGAACAGTTTAAAGAATCCGGAACCCATTTTGCCTTTCTCGTAGATGAATATGGCGGTATCCAGGGATTGCTGACATTGAACGATATTTTGAAAGCGGTCGTCGGCGATGCAATTGATACCAACGACAAAACCAATCCTTATGTTATTCAGCGATCCGACGGATCGTATCTGATCGATGGAGCATTGCTGATCGCCGAGTTCAAAGAACTTTTTAATATCGATACGTTGACCGAAGAAGAAACGGGAAATTATCAGACGATGGCCGGGTTTACCATCAATCAGATGGGAAAAATTCCCCGGGCCGGACAGTTGTTCCAGTGGCGCGATCTAACGATTGAAGTGGTTGATATGGACGGCAACAGGGTAGACAAACTATTAATCAACAAACGTACTCCTTCTGCATGACGATGAATAAACCGCGTAAAAACGATCTCCTGATTCCGCTGCTCACATTCGTTTTTGATATTGCGGCATTCGAATCAGCTTTTCTTCTCTCCTATTGGCTGCGGTTCTTTTCACCAGTAACGGATTATTTTGAAATCACGCTCGGCGTTCCGCCGATCGAATCGTATGTCACTGCATCAATCGTTTTCATTCCAGTGTTCATTTTGGTATTCCATTCGAGAAAATTGTATGGAGCACGCCGGAATGTTCATTTGAGCGATGAATTATTTGTGTTGATCCGCCTAATTACCATAGGCATGATGATGATGATGAGTGCCACTTTTTTTTATCGCGAGTTTTCATTTTCCCGCGGTGTATTCATCCTGATATGGGGCACATCTATCACCACCGTTTCCTTCGGACGATTTATTGTTCTAAAGCTTGAACAATGGCTGTATAAGAAACGAAAAGAATTGAAAACCGTTGTGATTGTAGGAAAAAATAAAACGGCGGAATTGATCTATCAGCTGTTCCATAATCAACTGGCCCTCGGGTATGAGGTGCTGGGATATTATGCTGAATCTGAAGCGCAGGAAACGTCATCCTTATCGCATGGGAAATACCTTGGACCGATTGCGCAATTGCCAGACGACATCATGGTTCTGCGGATCCAAACTGCACTGTTGGCGTTGGCACACAATGAACAGGAATTGTTGATCGAACTGTTAAGAAACACCGAAGGAAAGAACATCGAATTTATGATGGTACCGGATATGCTCGAGCTGATGACCAGCCGCATCCGGATTCAGGAGATTGAAGGGATTCCCTTTATCAAACTGAAGGATATCCCAATGTCTACATGGAATAAGATTTTAAAACGTGGATTTGATTTGATGTTTTCTTCAGTTGCTCTTCTGTTCGCATTTCCGTTAATGTCAATTATTGCCATTATCATTAAAGCAACTTCGCTCGGTCCGGTGTTTTATATTCAGGAGCGCGTGGGATTAGACGGCGTCTCTTTTCCGTTGATCAAATTCCGTTCGATGCGCATCGATGCGGAAAAAACTACCGGTCCCATACGGAATAAAAAGGATGATAATCGAGCAACGATCATCGGCAAAATTCTCCGCCGTACCAGTCTGGACGAATTACCCCAGCTGTTCAACGTCTTTATTGGCCAAATGAGTATCGTCGGCCCCCGACCTGAGCGTCCGTTCTTTGTGGAACAATTCAAAAGTCATATCCCGAAATATCTTGAACGGCATCGGGTAAAAACGGGAATGACCGGTTGGGCTCAAGTAAACGGTTTGCGCGGCGACGTACCGATCGAAGACCGAACAAAATTTGATATCTATTATGTAGAGAACTGGTCGCTTGTTTTCGATGTGAAAATAATTCTGAAAACAATCCGCGCGGTCATCTTTGCAGACAATGCATATTAATCAACAACGGAATTCCATTTTATGATCCCGCTCATCATTTTCTACCTTCACATCGTCGGCGTAACAGCGGCATTCACTTCCGAATATCAAAAAGAGGGAATCAGTGCAGGTGCTCTCAATGTCGGTTTTGTTATTTTGATCTTTTCGGTCGGCTGGTCGATCAGTACTTTCATACTGAAATATCTGATGGACGCTGAGGGATTCGGAATGTGGCTGAATAGGGATGCATTATCTCTTGTTGTGTTGACGGTCGGGGAAGCAGTCTTCTACTATTTCTACTTCAGTGAATCCCCGAAACAATTACCGCAACACTGAATTATTTCAACGTGAAATTAAACGTAATGAAACACTCCTGTTCTGCCTGTGTTTGAGAAGCCGACAGCGGTTCAAATTTCCATAACTTCACTTTATTGATCGCGGTATTTTCTAGGCGTGTGTCCCCTTTTTGTGTCGGCGCGATTGAACGGATAGATCCGTTCGGCGAGACACGGACTTTCAGTTTAATCTGAGCAGAGACATTCACACCGGGTGGATATGCCGGGACATCCCCGCTCAATAACTTTCGGTTTCCTCCTCCTGCCCACTCAAAAACATAGCCTACGTTATTCCCCAGTCCTCCGCCGCGTTCTCCGGCACCGAACGGCATCGCCAATTGCGTATTCGAAGTCCCAGATGATTTCCCTACAACATTTTCCTTCGTCCCGAGTCCGCTGGAAATTACTGACACTTGACGCTCTTCAGCAGAAATCTTTCCGCTCCGGCCTGTCGTAGATGGAGCTTCAGCGCTGATCGTTTTTTTATTCTGCTTAATGGAAATCACCTCATCGGGAAGTTCAAGATAGTTACGCGATGGCAGAGCAATGGAATTATCCGCTTCGTCCGCCTGCTGGAACTCTTCACGTACGGCATTCTGTTGTGACGGAATATCGGGAATGGGAGCATTCAGAGAAGTGATATCACCCCAGGTCATTTCAACAAACTGCGGTTCGGGAATATATTGTTTGAATGTGGAAAACAATAGCATCACGGCGACGCTGATGTGCAAGAGGATCGAGGCGATCCATCCGGTTTGTAATTCACGCTTCGAGCGGATCATATCAATTGCCTTCAACCGGCTCTGTAGCGATCAGAAAACGCTGGGCACCGACCCCTTTTGCGAGATCGATTACTTCCACAGCCTTCTGCAAGCTCACATCTTTATCCGCACGAACGATAATTACCTGTGAGCGATTCTGATCGAGGATGGGAATAAGTTTCTGACCGAGCGTTTCGGTCGTTACTTCTTCGGAATTGATATACAATCGTCCGGAGGTCGTAATCGTCAGCACCGTTTGTCTGTCGGTCTGAGTTTCGCTGGTTTGTGCTTTGGGAAGCTGGACTTGAATTCCGGGGGACGAGACAAATGAAGATGTGATCAGGAAAAAGATCAACAATTGCAGCACAATATCGGTTAGCGATGCATAATTGAAATTCGGTTCGATCTTATGTTTACGTTCAAATTTCATAGAAATATGCCGGGTGAAAGATCGGGATGACCAGGATAATTATTCATCCTTCGGTTCAAAATATTCATCATCGGCAAACACGGTGCGGGTTGGTTTTGATTTTTGTGTCGGTTTGTGCTCATTCACAACACCGTCTTCTTCCATCTGACCTGTTTTCATCAACGCCAGAAACTTTTCAGCACTGTTTTCAATCTCGAACACAAAACGGTTTACTTTCGCGACAAAATAATTGTAAAAATACAGAGCGGGAATTCCGACGATCAATCCGAATGCTGTGGTGAGCATGGCTTCCCAGATACCCGCAGCCAGAATACTCGGATTGACATTCCCACTGAGCTGTTCGATAGTGTGGAAAACGGCAATCATACCGGTTACTGTGCCGAGGAATCCAAGCATTGGGGCAGTCCCGGCCATGTTGGCGAGAACTGACAGACGTTTCTCCAGATGGAATACTTCCTCTTTCCCGGCAAGTTCGATCGCTT
>Ga0172379_10005880_pt1 | contig 16838 bp, 13 predicted proteins | sample GrowelOW334metaG_FD_119756 | JGI IMG/M metagenome (GOLD analysis project Ga0172379, IMG submission 119756) | Groundwater microbial communities from an aquifer near a municipal landfill in Southern Ontario, Canada - Groundwater well OW334 metaG | ecosystem: Environmental > Aquatic > Deep... | reverse complement strand
TTTTGGCGGCGGGGATTTTCTCAGGGCCGAGCAGGTGTCGGTTGAAACAAACCTGAGCGGATTTATAACCGGCGAAATGAAAATCGAGAATATGTCTTTGCTTAACACTTCCATGACGCTCAAGCGCAACGCCGCCAAAGAATGGAATTACGCCGATTTCCTGAATTTGAAAGGCGGGAAGGCGAAACTTTCCCGCGTAAGCGTTAAAAATGGCATACTGGCGCTGGAGGACGAGCTGAACGGTACAAAACTGCTTTTCACCGGCATTAACGGTGGTTTTAATATGGGAAACCCCGCCAACGCGGAACTTAACGGGCAGTTCAGCGGAACTTTTTACGGGCAGCCTCTGGCAGGGTCCGCGGAGGTGTTTGAGGAAACCGCCTATGAGAACAAACATGCGGTTTCTGTCGAGGGAAAGGTTAAGATAACGGATCTGGCGTCTAAAAATATCGAAGCGGGCTCGGCTTTTTTCAGCTGGAAATTCGCTGATCTCGACAAACCGTTCGCTTCTCGCGCGCTGGAGGCGGAACTGGAGGCAAAAAACGTGCTCCTGCTCGGCCTGGCGCGGGCTCCGAGAGGCGAATGGGCCTACTGGGCCGCGCTGCCTTTTTTGACTTTATCGTCCATTCAGGGCGCCAAGCTGCCGGATATGAACAGGCTGGCTATGGATTCCCTGGTGTTTAAATTCCGCCAGCGCGATGGCGTATGGGAAAACCTGGAATTCCACGCCGACGGGCCCAAAGCCGATCTGGATTTCGAGGGCTATGTGGAATGCCTTAACCGGAAAGGCGATTTCGAAATAGGCATTAAAATGGCGGAAACCAAATTCGGTCTTTCCCTTTGGGGCGACTTGGACAAGCCGGAATTCAAGCCCGAAGTTTCTGACTATATGTCAAACGGCGTGCGCAAATCGCTCGCCGAATTCAAAAGATTTCTTGAGAGCAAATATCCTTAATTTGAGAGGCTGTTTATGCCAGATGTCAGGAAGAAAATTTTAGTGATAGGCGCCGGTCCCGGCGGCTATAACGCCGCCGTGCGCGCGGCCCAGCTGGGTGCGGACGTCACTCTCGTGGAAAAAGCCCAGCCCGGCGGGGTTTGCCTTAACTGGGGGTGCATTCCCTCCAAGTCGCTGCTTGACGCGGCGCACCGGTTCGACGTGCTCAATTCCCTGCCGGACCTTCTGGAGGAAGGCGGGAAAGAAGCCGTTGACGCGGTGATGAAAAAAGCCAGCTGGCCTAAAATTCAGGCCCGCCGCGCCGCCGTGCTTGAGAAACTGCGCGGCAATCTGCTGAGGCTTTTTAAAGCTACTGGCATCAATTATGTTTCGGGCACGGCCCGTTTTACTTCGGCGAACTCGGCGGAAATTGAAACCGCTTCCGGCCCGCAGGCCGTTTCTTTTGACAGCGCTGTCATAGCCGTTGGCACGCAGCCGTTTTTCCCAAAGCCGTTCGACGAGCAGCGTGAAAAACTGCTGGATAATGTCCGGGTGTTCGGGCTTGAAAAACTGCCGGAAAGCGTTCTGATAATCGGAGCCGGCGCGATAGGCGCGGAATTTTCCTGCATTTTCAGTTCCTTCGGCGTGCGGACCCATTTGATTGAGCTTAAGCCAGCTGTTTTGCCGGGTTTGGACGCGGGCGCGAGCCGCGCGGTCCAGACGGCGTTTAAAAAGCGCGGCATAAACCTGCATCTGGGCGTGAGCGCGCAGGCGCTCTCGATAGAAGGCCATAAAAAAACCGTGAAATTGTCGGACGGCACGGAACTGACCGCCGACGAGGTTTTAGTCGCCGTCGGCAGAACCGCCGAGCTGGGCGGGCTGGGCCTTGAAAAAGCGGGGCTTGAGTGGGACAGGCGCGGCATAAAGGTTGACAATTTTTTACGCACGGCGGTTCCGCACATCTACGCCGTAGGCGACGTTAACGGTTTCGCGCTTTTGGCGCACGCCGCCGAATATCAGGGCCATATCGCCGCCGCCAACGCTTTGGGCGCGGCGGAGACTTACGACAATTCCCTCGTGCCGTCCTGCATTTACACTCACCCGGAAGTGGCCTCGATCGGCTTCGACAAGGAACAGGCCGAAGCGAAAGGCCATAAGGTTAAAACGGGCAGGGCGTTCTTTTTAAGCTCGGGCCGCGCGCTCAGCCAGAACGAGCCGGACGGTTTCGTGCAAACCGTTTACGACGAGGCAACCGGTCTTATTCTCGGCGGCCAGCTGGTGGGCCATACCGCCACCGAACTGCTGCACATTTTCGCCGTGGCGATACGGGTCCGCATGACGGTGTCCGATCTGGAAAAAGTCATGTTCGCGCATCCCACCATGGCCGAAACGATAAAAGAGTCGCTGCGAAGGTAATATGCTCAAACGGATGATTTCGCGCGCGGCGGACGCTGTAAAACGCGAGCCCTTATTTTACGGGGCGGTTGTTTCGCTTAACGCGGTTTTGTTCGCGGTTCTTTTCCTGCGCGGCCCGCTGGTGGAGCCGGACACCGAAAGCTACGTTAAAATGCTGTTTCACCGTTCGCCGGTCTATCCCGTAATGCTTGCGGTTTTTGCGGGGATGTTCGGCGCGGGATGGCTGAAAGCCGTTCTGGTTTTCCAGCTGATCGCCACACAGTTTTGCACCTTCGCGTTCGCGCAGTGGTTCCGGTTCCGCTTTGCTTTGAATAAGGCGGTTTTCTGGGCGGTTTATATTCTTCTGCTGACGCCGCTTCTGCCCGGAATGCCGGACACGCTCATGCTGGCGAACGGCATCCTCACGGACTGGCTGGCGTGGTGTATTTTCATGGGTGTTGCCGCAAGCATGACCGAAGCGGTTGCCCGCCGCACGCCGGGGCCGGTGCTGTGGCTGTGCGGCCTGTCCGTTTTCGCCGCGCTGGCACGGCCGCAGTTTCAGTTTCTGATTCCGGTTTCCGCGCTGTTTATTCTGGCTTTCGGTTACCGGAGCGGTTTGTGGAAGCAGGCCGGAAAACTTTTGCTCGTGCTTGTTGTTTTCGCCGCCGGCGCGAATATCGCGGAACGTGGCTATCATAAAGTCCTGCACGGTTCCTTTTCCATGGCGCCTTTCATGGGGTTGCATTTGGCCACGTCCTCGCTTTATATGGCCGCGCCCGGAGATATGGAAGCTTTTAAAGGCCGGGAGGATTATGAGTTTCTGTCTTCTCTTTACGCCAAGCTGCGGGCCAATAAGCTGAATGTTGAATTCCGCGGTGAAAAGAACATGGCGGTCGGCGCGTATTACCATACCGTGTGCGACGATATTTTCTGGGAAACGCTTTTGCCCGAGTTCGATGCCCGGTTCGGCGGCATTGCCGATACCAATGCCCGCCTGAAACGGATAGACTCGTATGGGAAGGATATTTATTTCACGCTTGAGGAAAAAGCTTTCCGCCATCCGAAACTGGCGCTTTCCCTTTTTCTGGGCAGGAACACGCTGGCCCAGGTTTATTTTCCGTTCGTGGTAATGCTTGCCGCTTTGTGGGTTTTCCTGCGTCGGCGCGATTCCGCCGCCATGCTGGTGTTTTTCGCGTTTTCCCTTGATTTTTTCAATAAGCTGGCGGTGAGCATGGTGTCCCGCCCGGTGTACAGATATTCGTTCTACACGGAAATTTTCGCGGCTCTGATTCTGCTTGTTCTCGTAACAAAAACGCTTGAAAAGAAAAGCCTGATTTAAAGCTTGTCCGCAAACCTTATTTTCGGATAAGCTCTTAGTCCTGCCGCGTGCCGGAGCATTTTCTTAACGGTGCAGCGGAATGTGATATAATAATATTATGCATAGCAAATTCCGCCCTTGCGGGATGTTAACCACCGACAGATATTTTCGCCGGCCTCGCGCCTGGCGGCGCTGCACTCCGCCCTAATATCTTTTTCCGCTTCTACTCCTTCGGTTCCATAAATGGAAGTTTGCTTTATCCCATGCCGTATTTTCAAATATCTTAACAGCGGTTTCATAACGCGAGACAGCGGAACATGATAAAACAGGAAGAAATAGCCAAACGCCGCACCGTCGCAATTATCTCTCATCCCGACGCGGGCAAAACAACCCTCACCGAAAAACTGCTTCTTTACGGCGGTGCGTTGCAGCTGGCCGGTTCGGTAACCGCCCGCAAAAAAGAGCAAAGCACCTCCTCGGACTGGATGGAGCTTGAGCGCAAACGCGGCATTTCGGTAAACTCCACCTTGTTGCAGTTTCAGTATAACGGTTTTCATGTAAATCTGCTGGACACTCCCGGACACAGGGATTTTTCCGAAGACACCTATCGCGTGCTTACCGCGGTTGATTCCGTTTTTATGGTGCTGGACGCAGGCAAAGGCATTGAATTGCAAACATTAAAGCTCTTTGAAATATGCCGTCTGCGCCAGATACCGATTTTTACCTTTATTAATAAAATGGACCGGCCTGCAAAGGAGCCGCTGGCCGTGCTTGACGAGATTGACCAGCAGTTGCAGCTTCACACGTTCCCTGTCAACTGGCCCATAGGGATGGGCAAGGATTTCAAGGGGATATTGGACCGCCGCACGCGGCAGCTGCATTCCTTTGAGCGGGTTCCTGGCGGCGCTTTCCGCGCTCCGGTCACAGTGCTTGACTGCCACAGTGTTTTGGATTCCGGCATAGACCCGGATATTCTCAAAAAGGCGATGGATGAATCGGCTATGCTCGATGCCGTGTGCGAGCCGTTTAGCGCGGACGCCATACGGGCCGGAGATATGACGCCGGTTTTTTTCGGCAGCGCGATGAATAATTTCGGAATTCAACTGCTGCTGGACGGTTTTCTGGAGCTTTCCTGCCCGCCCCGTCCTCAACGCGCCATTAACGGCGCTGTTTCTCCGGATGACCCGCGGTTTTCCGGTTTTGTTTTCAAAATACAGTCCAATATGGATCCCCGGCACCGGGACCAGTTGGCTTTCATGCGTATTTGCTCCGGACGTTTTGAGCGGGATATGCGGGTTTACCATTCGCGCACGGGGGAAACGATACGGCTTTCCAGTTCCCATAAACTTTTGGGGCGCGAACGCGAAACGGTGGACGAGGCTTATGCTGGAGATGTGGTGGGCATTATCGGGCATTCGCAGTTCCGCGTAGGGGACACGCTCAGTCAGGACAAAAGCATCGTGTTTAAGGACATTCCGCGGTTTCTGCCGGAACACCTGTCTTACATTTTCTGCGCCGACACCGCCCAGATGAAGCGGTTTCGCACCGGACTGGAGCATTTGCTTCAGGAAGGAGTAGTGCAGACTTTTTCCTTGCGCGGCGCAGCCGCCGCGGCTCCGCTTTTGGGGGCGGTGGGGCCGCTGCAGTTCGATGTGCTTGAATACCGGCTCAACGCCGAATACGGCGCAAAGTCCAAGTTGGAGCCTGCGCCGTGGCGGGTGGTGCGCTGGGTTTCCGCTGCCTGCGTTAATTTGATGCGGGATGATATGCTCATGTCCGGTGCGCGCTTGGCTCAGGACGAGAGCGGCAGACTGGTTGTGCTGTTTGTTGAAGAATGGGACTGCGCATATTTTCTGAGACAGCATCCGGAAATTTCTCTTTTGACTCTGCCGCCGGATGCGGTTTTTTCCGCGCCAAACAATGATTGACGGGTACGAAAATTTAAAAAGAAGATTTGGAGCGTTACAAAAAGCTTTTCCATAAGCTTAAAGAGGAAATACAGATGCCGCACCCCCGTAAAATGCGCCTTATGAAAAAAAACCTGAAAAAGCAGTCTTTGCCGCCTTCTTTCGACCCCGGAGGAGTTGCCGTCGGAGACGGCATCTTCGGGCTTCCCTTCACAAGGGATAACGCCGGAATGATTTATCTGCCGGTGCCATGGGAAGCCACCACCTCGTACGGCGGCGGCGCTTCCCAAGGGCCCGGAGCCATACTTGAAGCGAGCATGCAGGTGGACCTTTACGATAGCGCTGTTGAAAGGCCTTACGCCGCAGGGCTTTTTCTCTCCCCCGAGTCTTCGCAGGTTAAAGGATGGAACGCCAAAGCCAAAGCCGCGGCGCGTAAAGTGATAACCGCGCTTGAGGCCGCAAAACCTGTTCCGGCAGACAAGCTCCGGCTGGTAAATGACCTCGGCCATAAACTTAACGACTGGGTTTACGCCGGGACAAAAGAAATTATAGATTCTGGCAAAATTCCGGCTGTTGTGGGAGGCGATCATAGCGTACCGTTCGGAGCGGTCCGGGCGGCGCTTGAAGCCTGGCCGGAACTTGGCGTTCTGCATTTTGACGCGCATCACGATTTACGCAAGGCCTATGAGGGTTTTACCTGGTCGCATGCCTCGATCTTTTTCAACATGCTGGAGAAATTGCCGCTCAAAAAACTGGTGCAGGCAGGCATACGCGACTTTTCTGAGGAAGAATACGACTATTGCCGCAAAGCGGGCAAACGCTGCTCCGTTTTTTACGACGCGGATATTAACAGCGACCGTTTTGCCGGACGTCCGTTTGACAAAACCGCCCGCGATATAGCCGCCAGTCTGCCCAAAGACGTCTGGATATCTTTTGACATAGACGGGCTGGACCCGCGTTTCTGTCCTTCAACCGGAACTCCGGTTCCCGGCGGGCTGGACTTTGCTCAGGCCGAGCGCGTCATTGAAACGGTTTGCCGCTCCGGCAGGCGCATAGTCGGTTTTGACCTCTGCGAGGTGTCCCCTTCAAAAACCAGCGAATGGGACGCCAATGTGGGCGCGCGGCTTCTTTACAAGCTGACCGCCTGGACGCTGGCCAGCCAGGGTATTTGCCGCGTTTTCGGAAAGAACAAGTAATAATACCGGACCTGATCCATCATGCGGAAATATTACAAAACCCATGTCAAAATATAACTGCCGGACGCGTTAAAACCTCCACACTAAGTGATTGTCTTGGCGTTGCTGAGCAAATCCGCCCACAGCAGAGGTGCGTTCCTGCGTGCGCTTTTCCTTCTTAATTAATATATAATGTTTATATTAACGGCAGTTTTAAAACTGCCGTACTGGAGGTTTTTGTGAATAGCACAGAACTTAGAAGGACTCCGCTTTTCGACACTATAGTCAAAGCCGGCGGGCGGATGGTTGATTTTCACGGCTGGGAGCTGCCGGTCCAGTTCCAAGGCATAATACAGGAACACACAGCGGTGCGCAACGCCTGCGGCGTGTTCGACGTTTCGCATATGGGCCAGGTTTTCGTAACCGGGCCTGACGCGCACAATTTTGTGCAGTACATCAACACGAACAATGTAAAGCCCGAAATAGGCAAAGGCGCTTATTCCCATATTTTAAACGACGAAGGCGGCATCATTGACGACGCCATTTCCTTCTGCCTCGCGCCGGAGAAGTTTTTTATCGTAATCAACGCGGGCACCCGCGCGAAAGACGTGGCCTGGTTTAAAAAACAGGCGGCGAAATTCAACGTCAAGCTGGAAGACGCGAGCGACCGTTTCGCCATGCTCGCCGTGCAGGGCCCCAAAGCGCCGGCGCTGGTCGGGGAGATTTTCCCGGACGCGCTCAAGCTGGCCCGCTTTTGCATAATGGAAACCACCTATAACGGCGAATACGCGGTTGTGACGCGCACCGGCTATACCGGGGAGGACGGTTTTGAAATCGCGTCTTCAGGCAAGGCCATGAACGCCGTTTGGGAAGAGCTTTTTAAGCGCGGCGGCAAATACGGGCTTGTGCCCTGCGGTTTGGGCAGCCGCGACACGCTCCGTCTGGAAGCGGGTTACCTGCTTTACGGCGAGGACGCGGATGAGACCCGCACCTCCTACGAAGCGAACTGCGGCTGGGTGGTGAAAACCAAAAAAGGCGATTTCGCGGGCCGGGACGCTATCCTGCGGCGCAAAGAAGAAGGCCTTAAGGCCAGGCTTACGCCCATAAAGCTTACCGGGCGCGGCGTGCCGCGCCACGGCTGTCCCGTTTACAAGGACGGCGTGAAAATCGGTGAATTCACCAGCGCGACTTTTTCGCCCAGCCTTAACGCCGGCATCGGGGTCGGTTATCTTTCGCTTACCGATCTGAAGCCCGGCGATAAGCTGGAAGTGGAAATACACGGCCGCCGCATTCCGGCGGAAGTGGCTGAAAAGTTTTATCAAAATAAAGTTTAACAAGGAGCTTGAATATGCCTAAAGCAGAAGAATGCAAGTTTGCCAAAACCCATGAGTGGGCGTTTAGCGAAGGCGATGTCGCCACCGTGGGAATAAGCGATTTCGCCCAGCACGAAGTGAGCGATATCGTGTTTGTGGAATTGCCGCAGGTCGGCGACAGCGTGAGCGCGGGAAAATCCTGCGCGGTTATCGAATCGGTTAAAGCCGCTTCCGATTTCTACGCGCCCGTTTCCGGCGAAGTGATTGAAACCAACTCCGCGGTGGTTGACGAGCCGTCTCTGGTCAACCGCTCGGCGCAGGAGGAAGGCTGGTTTTTCAAAATTAAAATGTCAAAGCCGGAAGAACTGTCCGCGCTTATGGATTATAAGGCGTATCAGGAATCCATCAAATAGAAGTCCAGGTAATTTATAATGTTCAGCCCACACACAGCAAAAGAGCGGGAGGAAATGCTGGCGGAAATAGGCGTTTCTTCCTTAGCTGAGCTAACAGCTCAGGTGCCGCAGGAGCTGCTTTATCCGCAGTATAACCTGCCCGCGGCCTTAACCGAATCCGAATTGACGGCGCACATGGCGGAACTGGGCCGGAAAAACCGCGGCCTGGTTTGTTTCGCGGGAGCCGGCGCCTACGACCATTACATTCCTTCGGCTATAAAACACATCGCTTCACGGGGCGAATTCCTCACTGCCTATACGCCTTACCAGGCAGAAGCCAGCCAGGGAACCCTGCAGGCGATATACGAGTTTCAAAGCTCGGTTTGCGCGCTGTTCGAGATGGACGCGGCGAACGCCTCCATGTACGAAGGCGCCACGGCGTTGTGCGAAGCGGTTAACGCCGCCATGCGCATAACCCGCCGCAATAAAATCCTTCTTTCGGCGGCCCTGCACCCGGAATACAAGGAAACGCTGAAAACCTATTTCACGCCCAAGGGCGAAGCGGTTTTTTCGGAAATTCCCTGCGTTAACGGGGTTATTGACCCCGCCGCGCTGGACTCCCTGCTCGGCGAAGACACGGCCGCCGTGGTGCTCGCCACCCCGAATTTTTACGGGATGCTGGAGGACGCTCAGGCCGTGAGCGATAAGGCTCACGCGCGCAAAGCCCTTTTGATCTCCGTAGTCAATCCGGTAAGCCTCGGTGTTTTAGCCACGCCCGGCAGTTACGGCGCGGATTTCGCCGTGGCCGAGGGCCAGCCGCTCGGCAACCCGCTAAATTACGGCGGGCCGTATCTGGGTATTTTTTCCTGCAAAAAAGAGCACATCCGCCATATGCCTGGCCGCATCTGCGGAATGACAAAAGATGTGGACGGCAAACGCGCTTTCGTGCTGACCCTGCAGGCGCGCGAACAGCATATCCGGCGCGAAAAAGCGGCCTCGAATATCTGCTCCAACGAGGCCCTGTGCGCCTTGCAGGCGGTGATTTATCTCGCCCTGCTCGGTCCCCGAGGGTTAAAGGAAGCGGCCGAACTGTGCGTAGAGAAAGCGCACGTTCTGGCTGAAAAAATAGCTTCCTTAAATGGTTTTAAACTGCGTTTTAACGGCGCGTTCTTTAATGAATTCGTCGTCGAATGTCCCGTCGCGGCGGACAAGGTGCGCAACGCCCTGTTAAAAGACGGCATACTGGCGGGCGTTTCGCTCGGTGCCTTCGATAAAACGATGAAAAACTGCTTGCTGGTCTGCGCGACAGAGAAAAGAACGGACGCGGAAATTGAACGCTTCGTGTCCGCTTTGGGGAGATTTTCCAAATGACAGCCATGACCGAAACCAAAGCAGTTGAAGCAACGCTTGTTTCGATAGAAAAAAGCGTCGCCGGAATGCGCGCGTTGACATTCCCGCGCGCGAAAAAACCGGCGTCGTCTTATCTGCCGGCGCAAGCGCTCAGGAAAACCGCGCCCAAACTGCCGGAATTGAGCGAATTCGGGGTGGTGCGCCATTACACCAACCTCTCGCGCAAAAATTACAGTCTGGACACGCATTTTTACCCGCTCGGCTCCTGCACGATGAAATATAATCCCCGCGTGAACGAGGATATCGCCGCGATGCCCGAGTTTGCCGGCGTTCACCCTTACGCGCCCGATTCGGCGGTTCAGGGCACGCTGGAAATGCATTACCGCATGGAAAAACTCCTGTGTGAGATAACGGGCCTTTCCGCTTTCACTCTGCAGCCGGCAGCCGGCGCGCACGGGGAATTGACCGGTATTTTCATCGCGGCGGCCTATCACCGCTCGCGCAAAGACAAAACGCGCACCGAGATAGTCGTGGCGGATTCCTCCCACGGCACCAATCCGGCTTCCGCCGCGCTGGGCGGGTTCAGCGTCGTTACGGTTAATTCCAGGGAAGACGGACGCGTTAATCTTGACGAAATGAGAAAAGCCGTGACCGCTAAAACCGCCCTGGTGATGCTGACGGTTCCGAATACGGTCGGTCTTTTTGAAAGCGAGATTTGCGCGGTGTCAAAAATAGCGCATGAAGCCGGCGCGCTTTTTTACATGGACGGCGCCAACTTCAACGCGGTTATGGGGCTGGCTAAACCGGCTTCTTTCGGCGTGGATATCATGCATCTTAACCTGCACAAGTCTTTCTCCACTCCGCACGGCGGAGGCGGTCCCGGTTCCGGTCCGGTGGGCGTGGGGGAAAACCTTAAAGATTTTCTGCCCGCTCCGCGCGTTACGGAACATGACGGCAAATACAAGGTTGAAAAAAAATGGCGCGGTAGTATCGGGCGCGTTCGCAGTTTCATGAGCAATGCCGGAGTGGTGCTTAAAGGCTACGCCTATCTAAGGCGGCATGACGGGCAGACTCTGCGGACCATAGCGGAGAACTCGATTCTGAACGCCAATTATGTCAGGGTTAAACTGAAAGACCTGTTCCCCTGCGCTTTTGACGAGCATTGCATGCACGAATGCGTGCTGACCTCGGTGCCCGAACGCCTTAACGGCGTGAAGACGCTGGATGTCGCCAAACGGTTACTGGATTACGGGTTTTACGCGCCTACGATCTATTTTCCGCTTATCGTGCACGAAGCCATGATGATCGAGCCCACGGAAACGGAAAGCCGCGCTACGCTGGACCTGTTCATCGCGGCCATGCGCGCCATCTACGCCGAAACGCAGGAAAACGCGGAGCTGGTGAAACACGCTCCGTATAATCTGCCGGTCCGCAGGTTGGACGAAGTGGGCGCGGCTCGCAATCCTGATATAAGCTGGTGCGCCGTTTGAAGGGTGTTATAGTAAATACGCCGCCGCTGGACGTTTTTGGCCAGATGGCGGCTGACGAAACGCTGGCCCTGCGCGGGCCGGACTGTTTCCATGTGCGGTTTTTCAACTGGCAGGGCGGCGGCGCCACTTTCGGCTACGCGCAGAATGTGCGCGAAGTGGAACGGCAGCTGCCGCCCCGCACGGGAACCAGGTACACCCGCAGGCCGACGGGCGGTGGAGTTGTCCTGCACTTTGACGACATCACTTTTTCCTGCGTTTTTCCCGAACGCGGGGTTTTGAGCCCGGTTGAGCATTACCGCCGCCTGCACACCGCCATAAACGCGGGACTGCGACTGCGGGGTTTGGAAACGGGACTGTGCGCGAAGGCCGAAAGCGGGGCTTACAAAACGGGCGGCGCGTCGGTGTGTTTCTCAAACCCTGTCGCGCTGGACATAATGACCGGTAACGGTAAAGTTTTGGGCGGCGCGGTTCGCCGCTACGGGGGAACGGTTTTGTATCAGGGTTCCCTGCTGCTGCCAGGCGCGCGGGAACGGGCCGGCGAACTGAGGCTTACCATACTGCGCGGCCTTGCGGCTGAATGGGATTTGAAGTGGACGCATGAAACGGCGGACGGGGAGTTCATGCGCGCGGTGTCCGGGCTGGCGGAGAAATACCGCTCGGAGCAGTGGATACGAAGGTTTTAGGAGAGTGCGATGATAGCGTTTATAGTGTGTAAACTTGCGGCCAGCCACGAGAGCGCGGCCTTGGTTAAGATCAAACAGATCCCGTGCGTAAAGGACGTATACCTCACGTTCGGAGCCTGGGACGCCGTGGTTATAGCCGAAGCGCCCACCATGGACAAGCTGAGTTCCCTTGTGGTGCGCGAGGTGCGCAATATTGAAGGCGTGCAGAACACGGAAACTCTCATAACCACAAATTTCTGACGTGCGGACCAAGGTTTTCACTGTGTTTTTAAGGCTGATAAAATTTTTCGCCGCCGTTCTGCTTTTCCCGGCGGTATGCCTGGTGGCGGCGGGAACGCTGAAGGCGTTTTTCGCGCTGTTCGCGCGTTTTGAGGAAGGTTTTCCGTTTCTGCTGGGCGCCGGGATTTATGTTCTGGCTCATTTCGGGGTCGGCAGGCCGGGCAGGTTTTATGTGCTGACCCATGAAATGACTCACGCCGCTGCCGCCTGGAGCAGCGGGTTCAAGGTCAAGCGGATGAAAGTGGGGAAAAACGGCGGGGCCGTGGTGCTTGACGGGTCCAACGCGTTTGTGGCGCTTGCGCCTTACTGCCTGCCTTTATACGCGGCTTTGCTGGTGATCGGCTACGCGGCTGGTTCGCTTTTTTACGATCTTAAGCCCTGGAATGATTTTTTTACGTTCGGGCTTGGTTTGTTCATGGCGTTTCATATCGTCAACACTGCGGAAACGCTGATCAGCGAGAAGCAGAGCGATTTGCCGGCCGCCGGAGGCGTAGTGTTTTCGCTGGCGGTGATTATACTGGCTAACTGCGCGGTTGTATTAACGGCGCTGAAATTTCTGTATCCGGAAACAGTAAACGTCCGCCATGAGCTTTATGCGGTTTGGAACGGCAGTTCGGTGTTTTGGCAAAAGGTTTTGGATTGGACGGTTCAATTGTACGCTTATCTTCAGGATAAATTGAAAACGTGATAAAAAAGGTCGCCAGAGAACTTATTGCTGTAAAGCAGATCCTGCCGCTTAAAACGGTGAGCAGGACGGGCAGGTTGTTTTTGTCAACCCGCTGGGCTTTGAGGGGACTGGCGCTGCTGGTTCTGTTTCTGGTGCTGTTGTGCGCGTCCGGAGTATACCTCATAAAAACCATGTTCACCCCGGAACACCTGACCATGCTGGTTGCCGCGCAGCTGCAGCAGGTGCTGGGCAGGCCGGTGGTGGTGGAAAACGTGCGGATTATGATTCTTCAGGGAATAAAAATTGACCGCATAAGGGTGCTTGGCGAAACCGGGGATTTGCTGACCGCCGGGCCTATTTCGGTTAATTACCGCTGGCTTCCGCTGTTTGACAAGGAACTCAAGATTCGCAGCGTGGAAATATCAAACACCGAGATAAACGCGGTGAAGGATTCCAGCGGGACATGGAATTTCGCCGATATCCAGGAGCGTTTTAAAAGCGGCGGCGGGGAAAAGGTTCCGGTTATCGGGTTCCTCAATAAAATGGATTCCGCGCGTATCGAAATCTATAACGCCTCTCTGTCGGTCCGGGATGTCCGCGCGGCTTCCGCCAAAAGATATAGTGTTGAAAATTTCACGATGCCGGAGTTTAACACCAGAGGAAGCAACGTCTTTGAATTAAGCTTTAACTATGCTCATGATATCGGCAAGGGCACGGTGCGCGCCAGCATTTATTCCGAAGGCGCAGTTGATCTGGCGGGGCTTAAATTGGAGGAGGCCGAACTGACGGATACGGACATCCAGCTACGGGTACTTAAAAAGCCGGTCCGGATAAAACTGAACCTGAAAAATTTTATTGATCCTAAATTTCATGTGGATATGACGGTTCCGGCGTTCAGCGACGCGGATTTGTACACCATCGTAAACAGGTCTCTGGGCATAAACATTCCGCAAACGTCCTGGAGCGCGGATCTGGCCCTTTTGGGAAGGCATTTGGATGTGTCTAATCTGCGCGTGCAGGGCGGCGGTATTCTTTTAAAAGCCGGCGGAAGCGTGGATGTTTCAACCGGAACGGCGTCGCCCTCTTACAATTTCACCGTCCGAACAAATAGCTTCGATCTGGGGAATCTGGAAAAATACTGGTCCGGTTTCAGAATCTATTTTCTCGACGGACAGGGTTTCTTCTCTGGCGAAGTGGCGGGGCGGGACGGCAAACCGTATCTTTCTAAACTGGATTGCACGGTTAAAAACGCCACGGGGATTTTCTGGCGGTTCATTCTGTCTAAAACCAGTCTGCAGCTGAGCTGGGACAATAACCTGCAAAGCGGCACTCTGGGCGTTACTAATTCCACGGTCAAGGTCTATGACAGCGTGTTCTCGGGAATCAAGGCGAAAGCGTCTTATGCGGGCGGCAAACTGTCGGTTGATTCCCTGTCCGGGCTTTATAACGGCGACAATTTCAATCTCAAATCCTCAATTTCCAATTTGCTGGACGACAAAAAGCGCGACGTCTATTTGCTGGCGCGCCTGCATACGCTGAAAATACCGGCCCTTTTTTCCACGGTCCGGGATTTCGCCAAAGCCGTTTCCACATTTTCTGTGGTCGCGGCGGAGCCGCCCGCGCAGCCGGTCCACCCTCTGCAGTGGTTGCGGGATTTCCGCGGCAAAGTGCCGGGGTTTATGCCGCGTTTCCACGGTTCGCTTTACGCGGACGAGCTTGTCACGCCGGTTATTTCCGGTAAAAACTTTTACGCCGAGTTCGATTTGAAAAATATGGCGAGCGGCATGAACAAAGTGTCCGGCAAAATAGACGCCCGACTGGAAAACGGCGTTGTCTACCAGCTTGAACGCATGGCGGAACAGAACAAGGCCCTTAACGTGGCGTTCCGCCCGTTTCTGGCGATGCACCGCATGGAGACATCCGGCGCTTTCCAGATCGGCTCGGTTTTGCGGGATGTGGATTTTAAGACCATGGCCCTGTCCACCAACTGGAATGCCGGCGCGATGTGGATGAACACCTGCTATTTCGACGGCACTACGGTATCCGCCCATTTAAACGGCAGTGTGGACTGGCCTGGCGAAAAGCTTGATATGAATATCTATACCCGGTTTAACAGCCGCGCCGGCATGGGCGGCCTGTCCGAAAATCTAAGCGATTCGAGCGGACATCCCGCCCTGTCGTTTACGATTTCCGGGCCGATGCAGACGCCCAAAACCATTATGCGCATTCCCGATGACGTGGGCAAAAGAATCGAGACGGCGGTAAAGAAGGGAATACGAACCAGTTTTAAGGAAATAAGGGAATTTCTTAAAAAGTAAAATATTAGGGAGGAACAATGTCCGAGTTAAACAACCTTGATGTAGTGGGACTGATGCAGGAGCATGAGGCCATATTGAACGGGCACTTTCAGCTGCCGAGCGGCTTTCACAGCCAGAGTTATGTGCAGACGGCTTTGCTGATGCAGTATCCGCACATAGCGCAGAAAGTCGCGTCGGCTCTGGCGGCGAAATTCCCCGGCGCGGTGGACGTGGTGCTGGCTCCGACCGCGAAGATCGCAATAATCGCGCAGGAAGTGGCGCGGGTGAAAAAAGCGCGCGCCATTTTCGCCGAAAAAACCGGAAACGGCCTCCTGCTTAAACGCAATTTTAAAATTGAGGAAGGCGAAAAAGTGCTGGTGGTGGACGATGTCATAACCACCGGAAATCTCACCGGCACGGCGGTTGTGCTGGCCCAGCGGTATGGCGCGAAAGTGGTGGGAGTCGCCGCCATAGTGGACCGGTCCACTTCCGACCTTCCGCTTAACGTGCCCATGCGCGCGCTGCTGTCTTATCCGCTCCAGGTTTATCCTCCGGACAAGTGCCCGCTGTGCAAGGACGGCATTCCGCTGAGCATTCCCGGCTCGCCTTTAAAGCCGATAGAATTTCCTGACGCGGAGTAAAGACAACGCTTCGCGCGCTGCCGCCGGCTTAGCCGGCTATGTCGGGTCTGCTGTCCGGAACGGGGATTTTTCCGGCGGGTTCGGCATCAACAAAAACACTAAAGTAGAGGCGTTTAAAAATGACAAAAAAAGAATTAGTGGAAGTCCAGCTGAGATCCGGTGAAGAAGACCGTATTCTCGGCGGGCACTGCTGGATATTTTCAAACGAACTCGAAAGGATTGACCGCAACGCGGAACCAGGCATTTTATGCAAGGTGCTCAATTCTTCCGGGCGCGATATGGGCACGGGGTATTTCAACCCGCACAGCCTTATAGCCGTCAGGCTTTTAACAAGGCCCGGCGAGGCGCTGGAGGACGATTTTCTCGCCTCTAAGCTCAGAGCCGCTTATGACTACCGCGTTAATCTTGGTTATAAAAAGTTCTGCCGCGTCTGTTACGGCGAGGCTGACGGCCTGCCCGGGCTGGTGGTGGACCGTTACGGTGATTATCTGGTTATCAGTATCCATTCCGCCGGCATGGAGCGGATGAAAGACGATATCGTCAAGGCTCTTAAAAAGATTTACAAGCCCAAAGGCATGTATTTCAACAATGAAAGTTCTTTCCGGGAACTGGAAGGTTTGCTAACCCTTTCCAAAAAGGAAGGCGACCTGCCGGAAACTATTGTTGTTGAGCAGGGCAACGTGAAATACGAGATTCCGTTTGTTTCCGGACAGAAAACGGGGTTTTATTACGACCAGCGCGATAACCGCGATTTCCTGGCTCCTTATTTCGAAGGCCGCAACGTGCTGGATCTGTATTCCTACGTCGGCGGGTTCGCGATTAAAGCCGCAAAAAGTGGCGCGGACAAGGTTTGGGGCGTGGAGTCCTCAGCGCAGGCGGTTGAGTTCGCGACGAAGAACGCGGAGCTTAACGGCGTGTCGGACACCGCTGTCTTTCATAAGGAAGACGCCGAGCGAGTGCTTGCCGCTTTCCGCAAAGGGGAACTGCCGGAGCAGGC
>Ga0172379_10005879_pt1 | contig 16847 bp, 19 predicted proteins | sample GrowelOW334metaG_FD_119756 | JGI IMG/M metagenome (GOLD analysis project Ga0172379, IMG submission 119756) | Groundwater microbial communities from an aquifer near a municipal landfill in Southern Ontario, Canada - Groundwater well OW334 metaG | ecosystem: Environmental > Aquatic > Deep... | reverse complement strand
GGATCGCTTTCAGCGTTTCCAGCGAACCCTGGATACCAACCCCTGCCGTCATAACTAAGTTATCAACATAGATATCTTCCGGAGCTATGCCGCTTTGTTTAGCATAATTAACGATCCGCTCCGCGATCCGCACCCGATCATCCGCGGTTTGAGGAATGCCTTTTTCATCCAGAGCCAGAGCAATGATCCCTGCTCCATATTTCTTGGCGAGCGGGATAACTTTTTCCATACTTTCTCTTTTGCCATTTACAGAATTAAGCAGCGCTTTTCCGCTGAAAGCTTTTAAGCCTGCTTCCATCGCAGCATAACTAGGGCTATCGATACAAATTGGCTGCTCCGAACTTGATTGAACGACCCGAATAGCAGAATGCATCGCCGCTGTTTCAGCTACTTCGGGAGCAGAGATATTTACATCCAGCAGGTCCGCGCCCTCTTTCGTCTGATCCACCGCTTCCTTGCGAATGATCTGCGTTTTCCCCGCTTTTATCTCTTCCTGGAATAATTTTCTGCCGGTAGGATTGATTCTTTCTCCAACAAGCAGCGGAACTCCTTCTATCACTTCAACAACCCTCGTCCTCGACGCAAATTTCGAGTTTTGTATTTCTGATTTCGCATTTGCTTCGAATTTCGGATTTCGAATTTCGGATTTCACGGCTTTTATGTGTGCCGGGTTCGTCCCACAACATCCTCCAATGATCCGAACGCCCAACGCAATAAATTTCGGAACAAATGACGCAAATCTGGCCGGCGTCATCTTGTAGACCGCTTTATTATCAACCAATTCCGGCAGGCCGGCATTCGGCATCATCATGATCGGGATCTTAGAAACAGCGGAAAGCCTTTTTGCAACTTTTAATAATCCGTCGGGGCCATTGCTGCAATTCGAAGAGATAATATCGGCCCCGATCGCCTGCAAAACAACTGCCGCAACTTCCGGCGTCGTACCATAGATCGTCTTTTCGCCTTCATCAAAAGTCATGCTGGCAATGACCGGCAATTTTGTTTCATTTTTAGCCGCAATGACCGCCGCGCGCATTTCTTGAAGGTCAGAGATCGTCTCTATGCAAAGGACATCCACCCCGCCTTCTTCCAGTGCTTTCGCCTGCTCGGCAAAAGTCGAATAAGCCTGGTCAAAAGTTACTTCTCCCAGAGGATCGATCAATTTCCCAAGCGGACCGATCGATCCGGCAACAAATTTAGTCCCAGCCGCTTCCCGCGCGATCTTTGCAGCGGCAATATTTATCTCTCTAACTTTATCTCCTAAGCCATATTCCGATAATTTAATCTTATTTGCCCCAAAGGTATTGGTTTCAATAATGTCCGCACCGGCATCGATATATAGCTGATGAACTTTTCTTACTACTTCGGGCTTCTTGATATTTTGCGCGTCAAAACATTCCTCGGGTCCGATCCCTTCCGCCATTAGAAGCGTCCCCATCGCTCCGTCAATTACCAACACTTTTTTATTTAATTCTTCGATAAATCTGTTCACGCCGGCTTCCTCCTCATTACATAAGCATCTTCGTTGTTATCCGCATAATACTGCTTTCTGGTATCAATTCTAGCAAACCCATACTTTTCGTAAAGCTTAATTGCGGGAAGGTTAGAGACCCTCACTTCCAGGAAAAAAGTATCTTTTTTGTTCAATATTCTCTCCATCAATTTCGCCCCAACCCCTTTGCACCGGTGATCAGGATGAACCGCCATATTAATAACATGAATTTCGTCCAAGATCTTTTCATGGCCGATGTATCCAATAATCGTACCGGCTTCTTTCGCGACAAGGTATTTATGCTCGTCTTCGCGAAAAACAGCTTCGCTTTTTGGCGCCGAGAACGAGATATTTTCGATCGCTACGACCGCGGCAATATCGGGTTCTTTCATGGGAGAGATGGTTATCATGCTTTTTTATACTCTCGAATATTCGGTTTATGCGAATAATTTGGCACTAGTTTGATCGGATCATCCGTTTTTCCGGCTTTGATCATGGATAACCCAATTTTAGCAACATTTATACCGTACGGATGGGAATTAATTTCATCCGTAAAATGGAAATTATCGCCTATAACTTTTCCTGCGATCCCGCTTAATTTTCCGGCCAGATAAATTTCTCCAGTAATATTAGATAGCTTTTTTATTATATGGTCTAATTTTAATACGATATCATCCGTCAGCCGAGCAAGCTTACCTCTCGAAGCGCCAAATAAGGCAAAATTATATTCATCGCTCCGGGCATCAAGAATAACCGCGATCGTTCCTTGAACATTGATTAAATTGTATGCGATCGCATCCAGGGTTGGAACGCCAACAAGAGGGATAGAAAGCGTTTGCGCCAGTGTTTTTGCGGTCGCTACCCCCGCCCGCAGGCCGGAATAGGAACCGGGTCCGAGCGCAACAGCGATCCCGTTGATCTCTTTTGGCTCGATACCTGCTTCATTTATATAAAATAATATTTTTTCGGCAATGTTCCCAGAAAGAGTCCCTTCTGCCAATACTTTTTCTTCGTCGATCAAACCGAAGCTGGCTACGCCAGTCGCTGTGCTAATCCCGAGGATACGCATATTTTCCTTTCATGATCGGAAACAACTTCGATCCCGATCCTCTCCGAGTATTTTGGAAGCAAGTCCCCCATCCTTTCCGCCCATTCGATCAAACAAACACCGCCGCTCTTAAAGTATTCTTCGATCCCGAGGTCCTCGATCTCGTTCTTGTCTTCCAAGCGATAGAGATCAATATGGTTCAATACCAGCGTCCCTTTATGGATATTTATAATAACAAATGTGGGAGAAGTAACATAGTCCTGAATACCAAGCCCCTCGGCAATGCCCTTAACAAAAGTAGTTTTTCCTGCTCCAAGATCCCCCGTTAACGCAATAACATCATTGGGTTGGACTAACGCCCCGATCTTTTTTCCCAGTAAAATCGTATCTTCAGCAGACTTTGAATAATAGACAAATCCTTCATTTGACATTTGTCATTGGTAATTAGTCATTTGCAAAGTCTACCAGCGTTCGTAATCGTCGTATCCGCCTTCGCGAATTTCCTTGAACCCGGGAAGCTCATCGTCATATTTACCCCCGGCTTCCGATTTTCTTTCTTCAAAAAGGGCATCGATCGATTTTTCCAATACCGGATGGACAACGTTCTTTGCGATCTCTCTAAGCGGCTTTAGGACAAAAAGCCTTTCATGCATAAGAGGATGCGGTATTTGGAGATTTTCTTCCGATACGATCTGGTCGCCATACAACAAGATATCAATATCCATTGTGCGCGGCCCCCACTCAAGCTCCCGCTCCCTGCCAAGCGCCGTCTCAATTTCCTGGCATATTTCCAACAGTTTTAGCGGAGCAAGCTTCGTTCTTATCTCCACAGCGGCGTTGATGAACTTGGGCTGATCGCCGCCCCCCTCCGCTTCGGTTTCATGGTTTGAAGAATGCTTTGTCACCAGGATACCCGGGTTTTTCGCCAGCAAAAAGAGAGCCTGCTCGATAAACTCTTCCCTGTCGCCAACATTTGAGCCAAGCCCCAAATATACGATCACCGGGCCGGCTTTCTTTTTCCCTTTTGCTTTCTTACTGATCTTCGCTCCCTTCTTCTTTATTACCGCTTTCTTTGCTTTCTTTTTCGCTGCAGCCATAACTAATTCCTCCTAACAATTGCATCTATCATTTTTACTACCCTGGCATTCCCCTTGATATCATGAACCCTGATGAAATCCACTCCGCTTACAATTGAGTGGGCAATACAAGCATAAGTCCCTTCTAGTCTTTCACTTACCGGCAGGTCTAAAGTTTTTCCAATAAAAGCTTTTCGCGATGGCCCAATAAGGACCGGGCATCCAAAAACTTTCAACTCTTTTAGCTTTCTAAAGATCTCTAAATTATGCTCAACTGTTTTACCAAAACCCAACCCGGGATCCAAGATAATTTTCTCAAGTAGTATACCAGCATTTTTTGCGATTGCAAGCCCGGCATCAAAAAAGGCATTTATTTCTCCCATAAGGTCACTATATTTAGGATCCGCCTGCATATTCTTCGGCTCTCCTTTGCAATGCATAATGCAAACAGCCGCCTTATATTCCGCGGCGACCTTTGCCATTTTTGGATCGAAGCGCAAGCCGCTCACATCATTGACCATACTGGCTCCCGCATCAAGGGCCGCCCTTGCTACTGCGCTTTTTCTGGTATCAATTGAAATAATGGCTTTTTTATTGTTCTTTAAGACCTTTTTTATTACCGGAACAACTCTACCAAGTTCTTCTTTCAATGAAACCGTCTTGGCACCAGGGCGAGTAGATTCCCCTCCAATATCCAGGATATCGGCCCCTTCTTCAAGCATTACCTCCGCCTGCTCCACGGCCTTATCGGCACCAAAAAACTTCCCGCCATCGAAAAAAGAATCCGGGGTTACATTTACGATCCCCATAATATAGGTTCTCTTCCCAAGATGAAAAACCTTTTCTCCAATTTTTATCGCTTTTTTAGGCTCGGTATAATTTTTAAGCGCGTTTTGTATTTCCTCCCCTACTTTAGGAAGTCCAAATTGATGTTTTTGGAGTTTATCTATTAATAATTCGAATTGTTTTAAAGATCCAATGATCAAAACATCCGTTATTTTAACCGAATGATTTATTGCCCCATACGCGGTTGCGGCTTCGCCCCCGTATGAAAGCATTTCCTGTTTGATAATGTTTGCCGCTGTCGGAGTTATTCCATATACTTTGATCGCAAAGGAGATGGCCTTTGGCGCCATGATCTTTATGCCATCTGGGCAGCAGCCAAGCGCAAACATCTCTTTTTTCGCCACATTTATATCATTAAATTCAATAATTCTGGGTTTCATAAAAGTTCTATTTTAACGATCTTTTTTGTTTTTTCGGTAACTTTTGCCCGTTCATCGAGGCGCATCCCGGCTACCCAAACGATCTTGCCCGCGCTCTCAATAAGCGGGATCATTTCTCTTTTATCTGCCGGAACTTTTTCATCCACAAAAAAATCCTGGATCTTTTTACTCCCCTTCATGCCCAAAGGAAAGAACCGATCACCCGTCTTGCGGCTTCGTGCAACGACTTCTTTTCCCAGCGAATCATAATCCAGAAAGGCGATCTTGCTTTCGTCACGTTCATCAACTTTATCTGCGAAACTGCTCCGGATCCGACACCCCGCTTCAATAATGGCCGTCTCTCCCGGAACGGAAAGGCTGTAGTTAAAAGGCTTATCTACATTTTCTTCAGGCCACTCGGTACTGATCTTTAGTTCATTCTTGTCGCCCGAAACATAGACCCCGCCCGGAAGATGAAGCTCCCATTTCTTGCCGGCATCGATCTTTTCAATTATTTCCCGCACATGTACATAAGACAAACGGTCCATGTCTCCTTTAAGTTTTTCGATCGCAAGCCGCAAGAGATGCCCCTGGATCGGGCTGTCCAATTCCTTTAATTTTGCCAAACTTAAACAGATCTCGTTCTCGTTTTGAGAATTCATTATTTTTTTGAGGGCGTCCGCCGCCTCTTTTTCCAGATAAAGCTTATCTTCGGTTAATAATAAGATCGTCTGCAAAATAATTTCTTTGATATTTAAATTATAAATCTTTAACTGCGGGATCAACTTCAGCCTTACGCTATTTCTCATATAAATTGATTCGTAGTTCGTATGATCGCGCCGCGGAATAATTTTTAATCCGCCGATATAGTCCTCGATCTCCCTTCGCCATATCCTGATCAGCGGCCTTATGATCATATTTCTTTTGGGAGGGATGCCGCAGAGCCCTTTTATCCCCGCTCCGCGCAATAGACGCATCAAGAAAGTTTCCACATTATCGTCCGCATTATGGCCGACCGCGATCTTGTTGGCTTTTATCCGGACAGATACTTCCTCAAAAAAATCATACCTTACTTCCCGCGCTGCCGCTTCCATTCCCATTTTCTTTTTCTTTGCTACTTCGTTCACGTCAACTGCTTTTATGGTGAACGGAATAGAAAGTTTGCTTGCAATTGTCTCGACAAATCTGGCATCCAGCTCAGCATCCTGTTTTCGAAGCATATGATTTAAATGCGCAATATGCAGAGAAAGTTTATACTCTTCTTTTATTGAATTTAACAGATATAGCAGAGCCAGCGAATCCGGTCCGCCGGAAAAAGCGACCAGGATGCTGTCGCCCGGCTCGATCATCTTATATTCTTTTATTGTTTCTAAAAATTTATTCCGCAGCATATATATTTGACTAGTGGGGAAGAGAAAAAGTAAGTCCCCGGTAGCTCCGATAGGCGCAATAGGCGGCATATAGGACAAAGTAGACCGAAAGAAGGGCCTCAACATACTCCATCCCAGGCAAATAATTAAAATACCAGATCAAATTTATAAGGGCTCTTAAAGCAAAAAAAGAGAGAATAAACGCCCACCAAAGCTTAAAGGCCTGCTCCCCATGAAAACCGACAAAAGCTTTTTTCCGCCTGTCGGTCAATATAATATAAAGCGAGGGGATCCCCAGCAAGTAAGCCAGCGCCGAAAGCTTTTTATCTCTTTTTAAAATTATTTCCATAAATAAATTGTCGAGGGCCAGAATCGAACTGGCGACCTAGGGCTTATGAGTCCCTCGCTCTAACCAACTGAGCTACCCCGACATATCGACTCACAATGCTCACTTAAGGCAAGCATATTATTTATTAGAATATCATAGACAAAATTGTATTGCAATGCGCCGGGTCAGGTGATAAAATACTCCCAGTAAGTATTGCTAAGGGGGATAATAAATTGGCTGATAATGTTAAAATAATGGTAATTGATGACGAATCTTCTGTCTTGGAATCATTCAAAATGATCCTTAAGATAAAAGACTATGATGTATTAACATTCCCCGACGGCCCTTCAGCCATCGCCCAGCTAAAAAAAGGAGAGATCGACATCGCTTTTGTCGATTATAAGATCCCCGGCATGGACGGACTTGAAGTCCTTAAAAGAATAAAAGAAGTTGATCCAGCCGTTGAAGTAATAATCGTAACCGCCTATGCGACCGAAAGCTCCCATGCGAACGCGATCACGCTTGGCGCATTGGAATATTTAAGAAAACCATTTCTCATGGAAGAGATCTATGAATTAGTTGAAAGAGGCCTTCGCAGAAAAAGGGCAAAAGCTACGCGGCGCGAGGGAGAAGGCACTGGACCAATGCCTTCGATCCACTAATCCCTACGATTAACCTTTAACATTTTTTCAATTGCGATCTTCGCTTTATTGCTTATCTCTTCAGGAACTTTGATCACATGCTGCATATCTTCCAGCGACCACAGGATCTTTTCAAGTGTGATCAATTTCATATTCGGACAGACCGCGATATCCGAAACCGAATAAAATACTTTTTGATGATTTTCTTTTTTAAGGCGGTGAATGATCCCTACTTCGGTCCCGATAATAAATTCATTCGAATTCGAATTTTTTACATATTTAAGCATGCCATCGGTTGAAAGCGCGGCGTCGGCCATTGCGATCGTTTCAGGACGGCATTCCGGATGGACCAAAACCTCTGCCCGCGGATGCTTGGCTTTTACTGCCCGGATATGCTCCGGCAGGATCTTGGCGTGCGTTGGGCAATAACCATCGAATAAGATCATTTTTTTATCTTTTACTTTGCTCTGTACATACATTCCCAGGAATTTATCGGGAATAAAAATAATTTCTTTATCCGGAAGCGACTCAACAACGCTTATCGCATTGGCAGATGTGCAGCAAATATCGGATCCGGCTTTGACTTCGGCGGAAGAATTAACATAGCAAACAACGGGCGCTCCCGGATGTTCTTTTTTTAACTTATTTAACTTTTCAACGTTTATCATATCTGCCATTGGGCAGCCGGCATGGTCGTCGGGAATAAGCACCGTCTTATTGGGTGAAATGATCGCCGCGGTCTCGGCCATAAAGTGAACTCCGCAGAAAACGATCACATCCGCCGCTGTTTTTGAGGCAGAGATCGATAGACCAAGAGAATCGCCAACATAATCGGCAAGGTCCTGCACATCATCGCGCTGATAATTATGAGCCAAAATCACAGCGTTTCTCTCTTTCTTTAACTTATTTATTTTATCTAATAATTCCGCCGCCAATTGTTTCTTCTCCTTGATAAAATACGACCGACTGTCCGGGGGTGATCGCCATCTGCGGTTTAGTAAAAACAACTTCCGCATTTCCCTGATCCAGGGGGGTAACGACCGCATCGGCTACAGGAGAATTATACCTTATTTTGGCTTCAACTTTTATCGGCTTGGGCGGCCATTTTCCATCAATAAAGGATACTTCGCCCGCCATTAATTCTTTTCCAAAGACCGATTCCTTGCCACCGATCGTAATGGTATTTTCTCCGGGGTCGATCTTAATAACATACATTGGGATCCCTTTATGCGCCCCTACTCCTTTCCGCTGGCCAATAGTATAGAAGGCGATCCCTTCGTGCTTTCCAACCACTTTACCATCAAGATCGATAATATTACCTGGCTTGACAACTTCCGGTGCTTTTTCTCGCATAAATCTTATGTAGTCATCGTCTTCAACAAAGCATATCTCCTGGCTCTCGGCTTTCTCGGCAACAGCAAGACTATGTTTTCTCGCGATCTTCCTGACTTCTTCTTTCGTCAGATCCCCTAACGGAAACAAAGTATGCGCCAACGTCTCCTGTGTCATTCGATAAAGAACGTAGGATTGATCTTTTTTATCATCTTTCCCTTTTAATAGTTTGTAATTTGGATATTCGGATTTCGCCGTGCCTGCCGGCAGGCAGGGATTTGTTTCGGATTTAGTATTTAGTATTTCGGATTTATCAATCCGTGCATAATGTCCCGACGCAACAAATCCCGCCCCCAGCTCTTTGGCTTTCTGCATAAGAAGGTCGAATTTAAGGAACTGGTTGCAGCGTATGCACGGATTCGGGGTCCTTCCATGCTTATACTCATCAATAAAATTTTCGATGACTTGTTTTTCAAATTCATCTTTAAAGTTCAGCGTATAATGCGGAAAACCCAATTTATCGGCAACTTTCTTTGCATCCGCAGCGGCAGAGAGGCTGCAGCAGCCGGTTTCGGATGCTTTTGTACCGCAATAGAGGTTCATCGTTACACCTACTAGATCATACCCCTGTTCTTTGAGCAGGATGGCAGCAACAGAGGAGTCGACACCCCCCGACATAGCGACTAATACTTTAATTTTTTTATTCATATTTCAATATCATTATAGCAAGATATCTATATGGTTTAAATAATGCAGGCGGGCAGATTCCATGAAATTTAATTATTTATTATCCGATATTACTTTGTATGATATTACAAATAGCCAAAAGAGTTCCACAATATTTAGTCTCCCGCCTAAGACCCACATCTCGGATCCAAAGCGGAATAGATATAATTGATGAAAGACTTAATCCTATAAAGGATGAATTGGTTCGATCAGGTTATGGAAGAGGAATTAAAGTAACGGCCATACTGTCTGGTGATTGCCATGCAGAAGCGATCATTACTAATGAGGTTGCTGAAAAAGGAATAGCTTGCTTGATAGCAGCTGCTTTAGAAGTTTCTCCTGATATGATTCATACCAGAGCAATTGTCATCGATCACTTTCGGACAGCAAATTTCTACATCGGCAAACCAGAAGGAATGAATGATCCGGTATTGATGTTGAGAGGTTTATAACCCCTAATTCCTCATCATTGTCTGATAAGAAATATTATGTCTAGTTGTTTTCAAAAGATCTTTTTTTATTTCCACTTTCTTTTGTTAATAAAGAAAGTGGAGGAAAGAAAGTTAATCTAAGGGGTAAACCCCTTAGATATCCCCGGCGCCGGCTAAGCACCCCGTCACCCCACCTTCCCCAAGACCCCGGACCCCATGTTCCGGAGGAGCCGGCGCTTGCAGTTTTTGGTTTGTCTTTTATTAAAAAACAAGAATAAGCATATATCGTGACTTCATCGGGCGGGTATTAACTTAAACGGGGAAAGGGAATATGAAGTCACTTGATTCTTTTTGTTACTTTTTCTGATCAAGCAGAAAAAGTAAAAAGAAACGAAACAATTAATAGACCAAAGAGAATCTTAAACCCTCAACTAGACATAATATTTCTTATAGGACATATATACCGCTCCCCTATTCGACAAACTCAGGGTAAACCCATAGCGCTCAAATGACTCTGAGGTAGTCTGTAAGTAGATAAAAATCGATTAATTGTGTTCCTCTAGCGTTCATCGTGGGGTTTAAAGCATAATTTAAGATTAAGCTTTGCTTGTTTCCAGTTCTCTGCCCCGCTTATCCAGATTTTCAATCTTGCCATCCTGTTCCCGATCCTTGGCAACACTAAAAATCCTATCTTCGCGGGATTTTTCCATTTCTCCAACAATTTTATCTATACCGGTTAATACTTCATCAAACTTGGCATCGATCTTATCAAACTTGGCATCGATCTTATCAAACTTCGCATCGATCTTGTCAAATCGCCGGTCATGATCACCTAACTTCTTCTCTAGCCTATCAAACCGTTGATCGTGCTCATCCAACCTTTTTAAAACTACATCCATGGATACTTCCTTTTTCTTTGCCATAACATTTCCCCCTCCTATGACTGCTTTCCCCATAGCGCTCAAATATCTTATATCTTTTTAGAACAGTCTGCAAGCGGACAAAATGGAAACTTACTCCACTTCTTTTAATATTTGGAAGAATATTTCAAAATGATACCCGGAAGTTGTTGCCTGCGGAATATATTTGAAGGCTTGAGATGGAATGCCTACAAATTCTCCGGTTTCGTATCCGATATATTTCATCGTTTTATTCATTTCCGGTTTTTTTATACTTGCAATGCCCAGAGGGTCGATACGTATTAATTTGGGGGACTTTAATTGAATATCATTAACTGCCGTTACATTTAGAAAAACTTTCCCTTCACCAGCCATGGATTGTTTTGGCAATTTTGCCGGTACTTCCCCTTGGATCCTAATGATCTCTCCTAAAGGAAACCCCAATTCTCCAATGACCTGAATTTTATTGCCGATCTCGGTTGAATTGATCTTTTGGTATACACCGCTATAACCCGAGATCAAAAATGATCCAATAATAAGAAGGAAAAGCAACAAGTAAACTTTAATATATTTATTCATTCTCGAACCTAATGTTCCTCTAGCGGTTCATCGTGGGGTTTGAAGCCGGGAAGTCCCTTTCCAGTCGTCTTTTTTAAATAATCATCAATTGCGGCTCTAACTGCTTCTTCGGCCAATACGGAACAATGCATCTTAACCGGCGGCAGGCCGCCGAGGGCTTCCGCAACAGCTTTATTGGTCAGCTCCAGAGCTTCATCGATCGATTTTCCTTTGATCAATTCGGTCGCCATAGAGGAAGTTGCGATCGCCGCACCGCAGCCAAAAGTTTTAAACTTAACATCGGTTATGATCTTATCTTTAACTTTAATGTACATTTCCATAATATCGCCGCAGACAGGATTGCCAACATGCCCGATCCCATCCGGATTTTCCATCTCTCCCACATTACGCGGATTTTTAAAATGCTCCATTACTTTTGAGCTGTAAACCATTATTTGTTCCTCCTATATAGCGGTGACATCGCCCGAAGTTTTTCAATAACCGGCGGTAATTCTTTCAAAACGTAATCAATATCCGCTTCGGTCGTTTGTTTTCCAAAAGAGAACCGGAGAGATCCGTGTGCAACTTCATGCGGCAGGCCAAGCGCCAAAAGAACATGCGATGGTTCAAGCGACCCGGATGTACAAGCCGATCCGGACGAGGCCGCGATCCCCAGCATGTCCAGATTAAGAAGCATCGATTCTCCTTCGACAAATTGAATGCTCACATTAACATTGTTTGGCAAGCGCTCGGTCGCATGACCGTTTAAGCGCGAATCCGGAATAGAGCTCAAGATCCCTTTAATCAATTTATCCCGCATAACAAGAAGTTTTTTGTTTTCCGTTACCATTTCCTGGCCGGCAATTTCCGCCGCAACGCCAAATCCTACAATTCCTGGGACATTTTCAGTCGAAGCCCGCCTTCTATTTTCCTGATCGCCGCCATGCAGATAGCGCATGATCCGCGTCCCTCTTTTAATGAATAGCGCGCCTACCCCTTTCGGTCCATAAAGCTTATGCGCCGACATGGAAAGAAGATCCACTCCCAGTTTATTCACATCGATCGGCAAGTGTCCCGCCGTTTGTACTGCATCTGTGTGAAAATATTTTCCACGCGCTTTAACAATTGCAGCAATTTCCGCTATTGGTTCAATTGTGCCAATTTCATTATTTGCATGCATGATTGAAACCAATATCGTTTTATCTGTTATGGCTGCTTTTACTTTTTGCGGATCAACGATCCCATTTCCATCCACCGGCAAATAAGTTGTTTCAAATCCCCGCTTCTTCATAAATTCACAACATTCGGTTACGGCATGATGTTCAATTACAGAAGTAATTAAATGATTACCCTTCTCTTGATTTTGAAAGGCAACACCCTCGATCGCAAAATTATCCGCTTCGCTGCCGCCGGAAGTAAAAACGATCTCCTCCGGCTTTGCTCCAATAAGCTTGGCTACTTGCTCGCGTGCTTTTTCTACGGCCGTTTTAGCTTCCTGCCCGAAAGAATGCAAACTGGATGGATTTCCGTACTTTTCGCTAAAATACGGGAGCATAGCCTCTAACACCCGCGGATCGGTCGGGGTTGTTGCAGCGTAGTCTAAATAGATCGGTTTCATTCCAGGTTCATACTCCCCATTTGGTATCCCTTAAGATCAAGGGTTACATAATTATATCCTAATTTTTCGAATTTTTTTACTATTTTGTCCATCAACTCTTTTTCCATAATTAACGGAAGATCCTCTTTATCAACTTCGATCCTGGCGATCGGGGCATGATGGCGAACACGGTTTTGCTTAAAACCAAGCGAACGCAAATACTCTTCCCCCTCGCCTATTATCTTTAGAATATCTTCACTTATTCTGATCCCATATGGTATGCGGGAGGCAAGACAGGCCATCGCCGGTTTGTCCCAATTTGGCAAACCTGCCGCTTTTGAAAACTCTCTTATTTCCTTTTTTGTTAATCCCGCTTCCTGCAGAGGACTCCGAACTCCGAACTCCTTCTTCGCTTGGCTCCCGGGACGAATATCTGACAGATCATCTACGTTTGACCCATCTAAAACATATTTTATTCCCGCTTCTTTGGCCATTTCTGATAATTTTGCAAATAACTCTTTTTTACAGTAATAGCAGCGCTCTTTGGGGTTTGAAACGAAATTTTCATCTAAAAATTCGTCGGTATTTATTATTTTGGGAACGATCCCGATCTGATCGGCAATTTTTATCGCGTCCTCGACTTCTTTAGACGGATAAGTTGGCGACTCAGCAATGACAGCGACAACATTTTTTTCACCAAGGGTTTCTTTGGCTGTGTGAAGAAGATAGGAACTATCAACCCCTCCAGAAAACGCTACGACCACTTTTTCAAGTGGCCGCAGAATATTTTTTAATTTCTCCTCTTGGCTCAATTAAAAGTGAACCTCGATCGCCCGCGGGGGGCACGGCCGTACGCATAATTCGCAGGCAATACATTTTTCGTTATCAAAAGCGATCTCCATCGTATTCCGATCTTTAACATGCAGGGCTCCGGTCGGGCAAATCGCCACGCAGGCTCCGCATTGAACGCATTTATCCCAATTGACCTTGATATCCTTGCTTAAAGGGTCAACTTTTAATCCCTGCTCTTTTAGATACTTGATCCCTTTTTCAATATTGTCTTTCTCACCGCTTAATTCAATGACCATATGCCCTTCCTGATCCGGCGTAATGCTCGCCTTAAGGATATTAAACACCAGATCATACTCCTTGATCAATTTATACACGATCGGCTTATCAATTTTAGGTTTGGGAAAAGATAATACTATTTTTCTTGAGTTCATGTTATTTCTCTCCTTTCGCCGGCCGCTCGTTCAGCGGTTTAAATTTTGGAGCAGAATCCCCCATTGGCAGGTCCGCAACCTTTTCCGTCAATAAAAACTCGCCTTTTTTGATCTGATGTTTGAGTTCTTCTGCAATTACCAGCGCATTCTTATAGCTGGAGATACCGGCGGTCGGGACTTTTTTGCCTTTGATATCAATTTCACCGGATTTAAGCTGCTTATAGTTCACTTCTCCCAGAACGTCCGGCTTCCCCTGGGGATAAGCCTCGCTGTAATCAACTATGGCCGCCTGTATATCCTCATCTTTTACCGAAACATACTGCGCGATCTCTTCATTCAATATCGGGATCGGGATCCCAATTCCAACGTTTAAAGTTGTTCCATAACCAACAAAGCTTACGCCTCTTAGCCAGCGGGATTTCATCCCTTTCAGGTCGCCAATAACTGCCAGTGTACCAGAAGGTCTTTTCGGAACTCCGTTTTCCAGACGCGGAGCATGCGGATTAAACTGTGTCCCCTGCCAGGCAACATAACCTACCCCACCGCCTAACCAGATCCGTGTTCCCAGTCCGATCGTTTTAAAGAACGGGTCATTCAATAATGGAGAAAGCTGCCCGGCACTGCAATAATTCGCATTTCCCAAATTCGGTTTTAATGTTCCAAGATATGTGTAAATTGTCTTATTCGATAAATTTACCGCGACATTATAATTCTGATACGCATTGCGCGTATTAAATAGTACCGCTTCGTTCAGGTCTTTAATATTGATCCAGGAATCAAGATGCTTTCTCGGATAACAATCGGTCCCATAAGCCTCGACCTGCAAGCGGACATCCTTGCCTGCAACTAATTCTTCAATAACATGCGCGCCGCCGTAAGCAAATTCTCCGGGATGGATCTTATTGCGCGGGTCATCATCCGGCATTGCGGTCGCACCTAAATATAGGTCAACAGCCGCCCACCCGGTATAAGCCGGAACGCCATTTAGCAAAGCTTTGCCGCCGCCAGCTTTTATTTTCGGCTTAGTATGGCCAAAGTTAAAATATGCGCCGGAAGAACACATCGGCCCAAAAGTCCCGGTCGTTACAACATCGACTTCTTTGGCCGCCGCTGCTACCCCTTTCTTTTCAACTATTTCTATGATCTCTTCCGCCGTCACGACCACTGCCAATCCCTTTTTTATCTTTTCATTTATTTCCGCTATTGTCTTTGACATGTTCTCGCTCCTTTATTATTCTTGAAATAATCCTGAACTCAAATATCTCTCGCCGGTATCGGGAAATAAGACCACGATCATTTTGCCCTTAAATTCCTCTCTTTTTCCGATCTCGATCGCCCCCCAAGCCGCCGCGCCGGAAGAGATCCCAACTAATAATCCTTCTTCCTTAGCCAGCCGTCTGGCCATATTCAGAGCATCTTCATTGCTAACCTTTACAATTTCATCATAAATTTTTGTATTCAATACTTTTGGAACGAACCCGGCACCGATCCCCTGGATCTTATGCGAACAGGCTTCGCCGCCCGATAAAACCGCAGAATCCGACGGCTCGATCGCAAATACTTTTATGTTTGGATTATATTTTTTTAATGCTTCCCCAACCCCGGTAATTGTTCCACCAGTCCCAACCCCAGCAACAAATGCATCAACTTTTCCATCGGTATCCGCCCAAATTTCTTCGCCGGTCGCCCGGCGATGGATCTCCGGATTGGCCGGATTATCGAATTGCTGAGGCATATAAGCCTTCTTATTTTTCTTTACTAGTTCCTCAGCCTTCTCGATCGCTCCCCTCATCCCCTTTTTCCCATCCGTTAAAACAACATCGGCTCCAAGCGCCTTTAGTAAATTTCTCCTCTCAATACTCATCGTTTCCGGCATAGTTAATATCAGTTTGTATCCCTTAGCCGCACAGACAAACGCAAGTGCAATTCCGGTATTGCCGGAGGTCGGCTCGATGATCACAGTATCTTTTGATATCTTGCCAGCTTTTTCAGCCGCTTCTATCATTGCGACTCCAATGCGGTCTTTCACGCTTGAGCAGGGATTGAAGGTTTCAATTTTAGCAACAATTTCCGCAACGCATCCATCGGCTACGCGATTTAGCTTAACCAGCGGAGTTTTTCCGACTAATTCCGTTACGCTCTTTGCTATCTTTGTCATACTCTCCTCCTAAATATTATAATTAATTGCCAGGTCCTGCTGTCTTTTCCTGAAAGCGAGTTCTTCTAAACTTAAGTTCGTCAGGTCTTTTTTGATATTGTTTTGTATCTTATTAAAAGCATCAAAAAGAACCGCAAACTTTTTCATCTTCTTATTGGTCAGCTCCAACGCCCCTTCTACGCTCTCGATGATCTGCAAAACATTGATATCACTGGACCGCCTGGAAAGAGTATAGCCGCCATTTTTCCCTCTTGTACTCAAAACCAGCCCGCTTCTTTTTAAGACCAGCAGGATCTGCTCAAGATATCTGATAGGGATCTTTTGTTCCCTGGCTATATCCGAGATCTGGATCGGTCCGCTGCCGGAATTAAGGGCTAATTCCAGCATCGCCTGCATTCCATATTGTACTCTGACTGAAAATTTCATAAATTATTTTTAAATTGTATCCTCCACTAACCCGCTAAGTCAAGTCAAGATTAAACATTTATATCCTTGACACCAATGCATCCGGACAATATACTCTATCATATTATCTTGACTATGTCTATCAAGTTTATGTATTTATATAGAAATATTGTGCAGTTTGTTTCGATATATATTTAGAAAGGGCATTATGAACAAGATCCTAAGACTTAATTTTATGTGTATGCCGACCCACTGCATGAGATGTTGTCATGCAGTGGGTAAGGATGCCAGGGGATCACCGTAGCTTAACAAGCAAAGAAATTTCCGGTCCCTTTAGCCCGTCCAAGAAAGCGGGCTT
>Ga0172379_10005877_pt1 | contig 16858 bp, 15 predicted proteins | sample GrowelOW334metaG_FD_119756 | JGI IMG/M metagenome (GOLD analysis project Ga0172379, IMG submission 119756) | Groundwater microbial communities from an aquifer near a municipal landfill in Southern Ontario, Canada - Groundwater well OW334 metaG | ecosystem: Environmental > Aquatic > Deep... | reverse complement strand
GCTCATAAGCTAGCCCTCTTACTTTGAGCGGACGACTTTGGCATCGTAAACCTAAAAGTGGTGCCTTTGCCTGGCTCCGACTCAACCCAAATAGCTCCACCATGACGTTCTACAATTTTCTTACAGACAGCTAAGCCGATTCCACTTCCTGGATACATCTCTTTGGTGTGAAGGCGTTGAAAAATGACGAAGATTCTATCGCCATATTTCATGTCGAAACCTTGTCCGTTATCTTTTACTGAAAACGTCCAGCTCTTCGGGGTTTCTTCTGCCGAAATAGTAACAACTGGCGCATCCTTAGAGCGAAATTTAATTGCATTACCAATTAGATTTTGAAAGACCTGCAAAATTTGTGAGCCGTCTGCTTCCACAGCTGGGAGCTGAGAATAATGCACTTGTGCGCCTGACTCATCTATTGCAACCTTAAGATTGGCCATGGCCATAGCGACTATTTGATTGCAGTCAGTGCTGACAAACTCTTTGCCTTTGGTATCAACTCGGCTATACAAGAGCAAATCATTTATCAACTCTTGCATGCGTTTGGTGGCATCAACAGTAAATTCGATAAATTCTTTAGCGTCTTGATCTAGTTGATCAGAATATCGACGAGCGAGCAATTGAGTATAGTTTGAAATTACTCGCAAAGGCTCTTGTAGGTCATGGGAACAGACATAAGCAAACTGTTGGAGATCTTCATTTGACCTTTGTAGCTCAAGTAGTTTCTCTTGCAAAATAGCTTCTGAGTGTTTGCGCTCAGTGATATCAACAATTGAAGCTAAGACAAAACGTTCACCGTTTGTCATCAAAGGGTTGAGTCCAATTTCTACTGGTAGCTCACTTCCATTTTTGCGCTGGCCGTATAAATCGCGTCCAACACCCATGGCTCTGGCTTTGGGATCAGCAAAAAATTGCGCCCGATGACAAGGATGCTTGTCTCGCACAGCCGCTGGAACAAGCATGTCGATTGACTGACCGAGAAGCTCTTCTCTACTGTAGCCAAACATGCGCTCGATTTGAGAGTTGACTAAGACTACCCGACCAATCTCATCAACCATAATCATGCCACTGGGTGCGGCCTCAACGATTAGCCTTAGGCGCTCTTCTCCGAGGTTCGACAATGGTTCAAGAGCATCAGAATCCATGAGGCCTCCCAACTAGTAGCTACGGGATGCCTGGGGATTCCAGAAAATATTGCTTAAAAACACTTTAGAAAAAGCGTAAATTAAATCAGGAGTAAATTTAAGCAAAAAAGATAATTTCAGTATAACGCTTAAGCATATAAATACCTGCCATAAGTCGACAAGTTGCAACAATGTGTCCACCGCTGAACACATAAGAGCTACCTAATGCTTAACTGGCGGCCTGTTCGGCTGACCTTCTCCGATACCAATGCTATCTATCGTATCGTCCATCATTGAGCTGACACTTTTAAAGAGAAATGTGTGCTTAAAGACCCCAATGTCTTTGTAGCCAACTGGTGGTGAGAACATTTTCGCTGAGAGCGATGTCTTCTCCATAGAATGAGTCAGCACCTGCCAGAAGCGCTTACCATTGTCTAATACTTCCGACATCTGATAGGGCAACCCCGTCAATTCAGGTAGAGAACTGGTTGAGCAGATTAGCTTTACTACCGGGCGGGGAAGTTGTAAGTCGGCACAGTCTATAAAATAGTTGGTTACTGTTTCAGTGGTCTTGTCTGAAATAAAGAGATCGTGTCCACGCCTCTCTCCAGCATAGACAAACTGTGTACCCTTTAATTTAAAACGAGGAATGGCAATGGCATGGCTATTTACCAACTTCTCTAGGTTGCAAGAAGAAGTTGTGTTTACAGCTTTCTTGCGCATGGCAAGGTATTGCACTAAAGAGCAGTGACAAATTTCCTTAGTGTCGTCTCTCCAAATAGTTAAATTCCATAACGGTGCTGTTGCTATAAACGAGTACTTAAATGACTTACTATCCACCCGCACAGCTTTGTCTGTAGCCATTATGTTATAGCGACCACCAATAGCCGTCTCCATCAAAAGCTTCCAGCAAATGGCATTCTCTTTGGCCTGAGTAGGACCGTTTACTAAATTGACAATTAGTATGGCAACGAGGACAAAACCTGCCCAAATCTTCAAACGTCTATTCATCAATAGTATTTCTATGTTTTGCCAGCGAAAGCATGAGCCTCAAGCTGCTCTAGACTGACAATTTTCAAGGTAGCCTGGTGTGTTGCTGCTAGCACTACCTGCGGTGCCATACCATCTCTTAGGGCATCGCGCCAACGAGCCGCGCACAAACACCAAGAGTCTCCGGCTTTAAGGCCAGGAAAACCATAGCGAGGATTTGGGGTAGAGAGGTCATTTCCTTGTGCTTTTGAATACTCAAGAAATTCATCAGTAATTACAGCGCAGACGGTATGAACGCCGTGGTCATCAGGGCTGGTCGAACAATAGCCGTCGCGAAAGAATCCGGTCAGGGGATTGTGACAGCAAGGCTCGAGGTTAGTACCGAGGACATTCTTGATAATACTCATTCATTTCTCTCAGTTGCATCAGCTACTTCAGTTTCTACTTTATCAGGTGCTGAGACAACTGGCTCAGATGGCTTCAAATCGGGATCTGGGGCAGTCAACCCTTGGCTAACCAGTAGACTGCGCACCGGATCTAAAACTAATAGTGGCATGCGAAACTGATGAACACTTTGGTCGCGGGTAAGAATTGAGACAGTGCCACCACCAACAGTGCTGAGGTAGTTAATTGATTCTATCTGGGGGCGCTGAATACTTACTCTTGTAGCGCCAAACCACGCAGAAAATGCTTCAGGAACAAAAACTATGCGGGTGTCGGTTACAACAAATCGGCCTGGCTTGTCTTTATAGAAAGTGAGGAAGAACGACTTCAAGACGATCTCACCTTCTTGAGGCTTGAAGCGCGATCCAGCAAAAAGAGCCGCAAATATGGCTGCGAACACTAGAAATACTGATGCCCATGCAGTTAAGAACATGCCGAGAAATTCATTCCACGACTCGTTCACTCTAAGCAAATTGGCTTTGAGGCCTTCTGCCATGGCTCCAGGAACATCACCACTCTGAGATAGGGCAAAGCCTAGGCGGCCATGGGCCAGTGAATTTGTAGGTGCCACTCGAACGGCATTGCGGGCTGCTTCAAGCTGCCCTTTCAAATCTTTGAGTTTGCCGTAGGCCAATGCTTTTCCTAGATAAGCCTGGGTGTAGTTTGGGTCTACTCTTATGGCATTGTCATAGGCGTCAATTGCACCTTTGTAGTCGCCTTGCATACCTTTAACGGCGGCAAGATTAACGAAACTGATTGGGCTACGAGGGTCTAGGCGAATTGCCTCTTTCAGCTCAACCACAGCCTCTTCATAGTTTTGCCTACCAGCTAGTGAACGACCCAAGACCGAATGAGCCGAAGCATAGTTAGGCATGAGCTTTAAGCATTTGCGCTCGTGGTCTATCGACTCGTTAAACTTACCTTGGCGCCCTTGCAGTAACCCTAAAAGATAATGTGCTTCTGCATTCTTCGGATTAGCTGCAAGTACATCGGAGAGATAGTCACAGGCAGCCTCATAATGACTGTCAGCCGTGGCTCGCCGAGCCTTACTCATCAAAGACAACTCAAGGGCCCTGCTATCACTAACTTTTGCTACTTTATTTGGAGCCACTTTATTTGGTGCTTCAACGGCTGGCTTAGTTTGGGCGCACGCTGATTGAACCGAATAGACAGAGGATAGCAAGATAGCCCCCGCCAAGATATTTAAGAGATAGTCACTTTGGGTTACCGCTTTTTTCTTAGTCATTAACTGCCTGTCAGTGCTACTACTGACTGTAGAGTATACGCAAGTAAGAGCCAATATCCAAGTTTTTTCTATCAATTAACTCGCCGCTCGCGCCCCAGCCAAAACTTATCGCGCAGTTCCTTCTTCTTTATTTTTCCGCTGCCTGTCTTTGGTAGTTCTTCTAAAAACTCCCAATGTCTGGGCACCTTATAGCGAGCTAGGCGTTCGCGAACGAAGTCAGTTAGCTCTTCTTCGTGAGGGGACTGGCCGGCCCGAAAAACAACTGTGGCATGGACAAGTTCGCCCCACTTTTCGTCGGGTATGCCAAACACGGCGCACTCAAGAACAGCGGGGTGTTCATGAAGAACATATTCAACTTCTGTAGAGTAGACATTTTCGCCACCACTGATGATCATGTCTTTTGAACGATCCACCACATTAATATAGCCGTCGCAATCCATAACAGCCAAATCACCGGTATAGATCCAGCCATTGCGAATAGCCTGCTCGGTTGCTTCTTGGTTTTTCCAATAGCCTTTGGTGACGTTTGGTCCGCGGGCAATGATCTCCCCCACTTCGATACCATCTCGCTGCACTTCGCTGCCATCTTCTTTGACAATTTTCAAATCGACGCCAATAAAAGGACGGCCGGTTTTGCTGCGAATTGCCAGTATTTCAGCTTTAGGTCTCTCGAGATCTTTGCTCTTGGGCAAGCTGATACTGAGAAATGGGCTGGTTTCTGTCATTCCATAAAACTGCACATATGTGCAAGAGAACACTTCTTGAATTTGTTTGACTATCTCAGGGGCTATGGGAGAGCCGGCTGTCATTATGGTACTGAGAGCATTGTAGGAATACTGCCAAAGACTGCCGCTATTTAAAAGAGCATTGATCATAGTTGGCACTAGAGCTGTATGAGTGACTGCCTCGGCTTCCAACAACGGTAACAAGTTGTCTGCATGAAAGTAAGGAATAAAGACATGCTTGCCACCAACCCAGGTTAGGGCAAAAACAGCCCAAGCATCGACTAAATGAAACATCGGAGCAGCATGAACCCAGCAATGGCTATCGTTTAGACCAAGCTCTGCCACTGCGCCAAGGGCGTTGTAAGCAACGTTTTCGTGGGTGAGCATTACCCCTTTGGCTTGACCGGTTGTGCCGCTGGTGTAGTAAATTTGGGCCAAATCGCTGCCTGTAGCCAGGTTGTCGATCAGTTCCTTATTCCATTCAGTGAGCAATAACGGTTCATAACGAACGCTCTTCGTCTTAATATCCGGCAGTTTTCCCGCTCCCAGCCAGGCCACCAACTTAATTTGTGAGAGATTTTCAAGAGCATGTGCTGCCTGCTCAGCAAAATCTGTATGAGCAATGAGCATGGCACTTTCGCTATGCTCAAGGATTTGGGCAATCTCAGCACTGGCAAGTCGATAATTAATAGGGCAAAGCACTGCCCCAAGACAGGCTGCGGCAAAATATAGCTCGCAAAACTCAAGACAATTGGGAGCTAAGACGGAAATAGTGGAGCCTTTACCCAGCCCAAGATTAGAAATGATGTGGGTGAGGGCGGCTACCCGTCTACCAAACTCAGCGTAGGTGAGACGCTTCTGGCCATCAACGAAGGCCTCTTTGTCGGGCCATTGGCTAATGGCTCGCTTCAACGAAATAGCAAGGTTCAAGTTCGGCCCTCCTGGCTATAAAAGTATATGGCCAAGTTTACTCTGCGGCCTCATGACTACCGGGAAATTCTTGGGGTTAAGCAGGACAATTAGTATTTGTTGATCATCTTAGGGTTGAAGCAAACTCTGCTGTTAATCTTTTAACCGTACCTGGGAGACGGCGAAGGAGAGACATGGGACAAGTGATAGACAAGACCTACAACGGCGTAACAGTTCCGCAAGGCGAAAAGATTACCTTCAAAGACGGCAAGCCAGTTGTACCAAACAAACCAATCATCCCTTTCATCGAAGGAGATGGTACAGGTCGTGACATCTGGAAGGCCAGCAAGCGCGTTCTTGATGCTGCTGTTGCCAAAGCCTATGGCGGCAAGAAAGAAATTGCTTGGTTCGAAGTGTTTGCCGGACAAAAAGCAAAAGACAACTTTGATGAATGGTTAACTGAAGATACCATCAGCGCCCTTAGAGAGTTCGGAGTAGCCATCAAAGGCCCTCTAACCACTCCAGTAGGCGGCGGTATCCGCAGCTTGAACGTAGCACTGCGTCAAATCTTTGACCTCTACTGCTGTATTCGCCCTGTGCGTCACTTCCCAGGTGTGCCTTCACCTGTAGTGTCACCAGAAAAACTAGACGTTGTTATCTTCCGTGAAAATACTGAAGACGTATACGCCGGAATCGAATTTGTTGCTGGTTCTCCAGAAGCGCAGGCTTTCATTGATCTTTGCGCTAAATATGGCAAGGAAGTTCGTCCAGAATCTGGTATCGGTATCAAGCCAATTTCTAAATTCGGTTCAGACCGTCTTGTTAGAAGAGCAATTGAGTACGCCATTGCTCGTGGCAAGAAATCTGTCACCATGGTGCATAAAGGCAACATTCAGAAGTTCACTGAAGGCGCCTTCAGAGACTGGGGCTACCAAGTTGGCGAAACTGAATTCGCTAAAGAAGTAATTTCAGAAGAGAAAATGTGGGCTGAGCACGACGGTAAATTGCCAGCTGGCAAAATTCTTCTTCAAGACAGAATTGCTGACTCTATGTTCCAACAAGTATTGCTCAGACCAGATGAATACTCTGTTCTAGCTACTACAAACTTGAACGGCGACTATCTCTCAGATGCTTGCGCAGCTCAAGTTGGTGGATTGGGTCTAGCTCCTGGTGCTAACATCGGCGACAACTGCGCCATCTTCGAAGCTACTCACGGAACCGCTCCTAAGTATGCTGACAAAGACGTGATCAACCCAGGTTCTGTAATTCTCTCAGGCGTTATGATGCTTGAATTCATGGGCTGGCAAGAAGCTGCTGACTTGATCACTCAAGCAGTAACCAAAACCATCCAACAGAAGAAAGTAACTTATGACCTAGAGCGTTTGATGCCAGGTGCAACCAAACTGAAAACCAGTGAGTTTGCAAATGCCATCATCGAGAACATGAACTAAACAGTTCAACTGATTTAGAACAGAGGAGGGCTCCTGGTTTCAGGTATGCCCTCCTTTCTCTTTACCGATTTTTCAAACGGAGATTTATGTCATTCGCCAAACTAAAAGTTCTAGATTTCACTCACCTCTTGCCCGGTGAGATTGTTTCTACTTTAATGAGCGACCTAGGGGCCCAAGTCTTGCGTGTAGAGCGTCTTGATACAACGCTCAACGAACGCTTGCCACCAATTGTCTCTAACGATGGCTGGCAGGACAGTCTCTATTTTTGGAGTCTGCATCGCAATAAAGAACGCATAAAAATAGATCTTAAAAGCGCTACTGGCCTTGAGATTGTAAAAAGGCTGGCAGAGAGTGCCGACATAGTCATAGAGAACTTCAGACCTGGGGTGATGGATAGATTAGGTTTAGGAGACAGCCACCTAAGAGCACTGAACCCTCGCCTCATTTATTGCTCGGTAAACGGCTACGGTTCTGCTTCTAAGTGGGGCACAAAGCCCGGTCACGATCTTAATTTTGTTGCCGAAACAGGTATCTTGTATGAGTCTCAAGATCAGTCCGGCAAACCGATCATGCCTTCTGTCTTTGTCTCTGATTATATGTCAGGAACCTATGCCGCATTAGCTATTACTGCAGCTTTGTACGAAAGAGAAACTAGCGGCAAGGGTCGAAGAGTTGAGATCAGCATGTTTGAAAGTGCCCTGTCAGCTCTGGCAGTGGTTGGCACCATTAGTCTCTATCTTAAACTTGAACCCTCCGAGATTCATGCCAAATATCCAGATGAATTGCCCAACCACCGTGTCTACCGCTGTAAAGATGGCCGCTATCTTGCCGCAGCTCCCATAGAGCCTGAGTTCTGGCTAAAATTTTTAACAATTATCGAGCGTCTAGATCTACTTGCAAAAGATGTAATTGAAGAACGAGTTAGCCTAAGTGCTGAAATTGCAGAAGTAATGGCGAGTAAAACATTGGCAGAGTGGATGTTGCTATTCGGTGACGCCAATTGTTGTGTCTCTCCCGTGAACACGGTCAAGGAGGCTGTCAATTTCTTACCTGAAGGTAGTGAGAGAGTCTTGACACATATGACTCATTCTAGGCTGGGTGAGGTGCCGCAGATAAGCAATCCGATTAAGGCTATTTACAATAAAAAAGTTTCTGAATGGTCTTGTAGCGATACTGCTACAGAAACAGTGAAGCAACTGCAAGCCATCGGCATAAGCTCTAGCCAAATTGAAGCAATGAAGCAGGCGAAAATTATTTGATATCGGAACTTTCACGGTTGGCCTCAGTCTCTTGCCCCGCAGCATGTCGAAAATTAGAAGGAAACATCATGATTGAGATTAAGCCTAATGGCGAAATAGAAGTTGATAAAGAAAATAAAGACAAAGTCGACTATATGCATCCAGAAGGAAAGCCAGAAACTACCCCGGCCCAGAAAGCTGAAGATAGCAAAGAACGCGAGAAGCCTGTCTCTCGCACTGCAGTAGAAGAAGTTGATGGGCACCACATGTGCACCGAAGAATGTCTAGGCCAACACTAAATTAGAGCCCGTATCCGCCCCAACCAAAAGGCACGCGCTTCTCACCACTGGTGCGTGTGACATCTTTCAGTAGAGAGGTGTCAGTTCTAAACTTATGACTGAGGTCAAGCAATAGGCCTGCACCAGCCAAGCCATAACCAACGGTTCTAGTGCGAGGTACAAGTGACATAACTCCACCGGCTAGGCCGATCAGTTGCTCACCTGCTGCCGCTAAATAATGCTCACGCCCGGCGAAGCTGTCAGGCTTTGCCGCCATGCGCAAATTATCAATTGATTGGTAGCCGGCAAGACCACCCAGCACAGGGGCAGCAATCCGTCGCAAGAGTGCAGAGACGACAACTGCAGCGGCACTTTCGCCTAAAACTTCGGAGCGATTGCGGTCGTAAGCACTTTGATCGACGTACGCAAATTCAAATTTTTGATCCTTTTTGGCAATGCGCTCCAGCAGCTCCTTTACGTTAGAAGAAGGCTGAGCCATTGTCATGTAAGGATTACTTGGATCTATGGCAGTGGCGACACCGACAACGCGGTTAAACTCATTGACCACGGGGCCACCAGAATTACCATGCCATAGTGGAGTGTCCATGCCCACCAGAGGTGAGAAGAGATATTTTTCTGCATCAGCTAAGAAAGCGGGGTTAGCAACCTGAAAGGCTGCTGTCTTTCTTATCATATTGTCTGCAATTGGTGGCTGAAGCAGCATTACTTGGGGTAACTTAGCAATGAAAGAACCATCAGAGACCACAGCCGCAGGCGAGTTGGCTGGATAGCCAATGGCAAGAGTGGGGTCTCCACTTTTGAGTTCATTGTCGTCAGCAAAATTGAGAGAGCGCTTGGGGTCTTTCTTTATGCCCTCAATTTTTAGAACAGCCAGGTCATTAGTGTCGTCAATATCGACGATTTTCGCTCTGAAACGCTCGCCAGTGTTAGTCTCGACAGTTGTGTACTTGCTGTCTGCAACAACGTGCACATTGGTGACCACAAGATCGCCATCTTTGCCGGCAAAAAAGCCAGAACCACGCAGTGTTCCATCAGGTACAGGAGAAGTAATGCGAACGGTTTTGGGGCCAATTTCTTCGAGTGCTCGACGAGCCAAAGTATTGCCGCACTCAAGCTTGGTTTCAATGTTAAGTGGATTGCCGCGTAATGCCTCGGCAAGAGCCAAATTGTCGATAGTCTTAAGACTAGCGCACGATTTCTCGATGTCCATTGTATCAAAGGCCTAGGTCGTGGGGCCCCCATACTAGGCCTAGGGCTAGCACGTTGTCATTAGGGTAATTACGTAGGCCGTAAACCTAATAGTTACGGCTCAGAGTTAGCTGGTCTGACCAATGGACCCAACAAAGCAAATAGCAAAGTACCGAACAAGTAGAGGGCGGCGGCCACACTTAGGGTTGCAGCAATTCCTATACTCTGGGTTATGAGCACGAAGCAGGCTGCTCCTAAGGCATTAAAGCCAGAGCTCACGCCCCACATCCAGGGCACCGTATTGCCAATAGAACTGTCGTTTTTGACCGACTCCATAGCCAGAGAAACGGGAATGCCGACGACAAACGACATCACAAATGCCACAGCACAAGAAATTGATATACGGGTGGGCCAGTCGCTAGCCATAAGCCCATTGAGCATGGCTGGCAGACCGGCAGAGGCAGCCAAAAGCATGGCAAATATGACTAATCCAACAATGACAAAAACTGAGCGTTTGGCTTTCAAATAGCTGGCAAAAAGACAGCCGACCGAATAGCCCGCAAGCACCGAAACTAATACCACTGCCAGGGAATAAACTGGACCACCAACAAAGACTGAAAAGAGCTGAATGATTGACACTTCAAAGAGTAAAAAGGCAAAACCACATGAAGCAAAAAAGCCCAAAGATGAACCCAGCTTAGAGGAGAAATTGAGAGGTCGGGTTTTGAGCAACGGTGCAAAAATCAAAACTAGAACAAATGCCACAGCCACATAGACTGCCAGAATAGAGTCTGACACGAAGTTAGAAGAGCCCCAGAAAGATAGTTCTTTACTGAGCTGATAGAAATAGGGACAGTCATCAGTCACGGGTTTGACGTTATAAGGCAGAGCATCAACCATCTTCTGACGCTCAGAGCTGTCGGCATTAGCAAGCTTTTCGAAAATTAGCTCATCGGGCTTGATGGCTGCATCTTTTGAGGCATCGTGAAAGGGATCGTAGAGCACACGAATATTTGAAAGACTGGCCCACTCTCGTACTCTTTGCACTTCTTCTTCAGTGAAGGGAGTGGTCTTCATGATGGTATTGACCCAGTTATTGGCCAGAACAATCAGATTCTTCTGCGGAGCCTTGTTGCCGCTTTCCTCTAGATATTTGATATAGGTGAGAAACATTCTTAGCTCAAGCTGTGGTGGCTCGCTCACCCAATGGGTCAAGGAGAGCACTCCACCTGGTTTGAGCATATGGGCATAGCCTCTTACGGCATCAACGGTATAGAGATAATTGTCTGAGTTTGCCAGGGCACCAGAAGCTACAGCAGTGAGAGTGTCGACACCACTGGCTTGTATAATGTCGTATTGGCCGTCTGGATGCATCGAGGCAAAGTGTCTAGCCTCGGTATTTAGTATAGTGACTTTAGTACTCTCATTGGTTGTGAGCCAGGGCTGATACAGAGCAGCTTCTGGATCTTCTTGCCCGAGTAATAGATGTTTGTAAGTAGCAGGATTTAGCTCTAAGGCATCTAATTTGGCGACCTTATGATACTTGCCGACAATTATGTCGACACCACCACCGCCACCAATAACCAAGGCGTCTTTCGCCTCAGGTTTGAGAACATAGGGGCTGGCCCATAAGACTTTAGAAAAGAATGGCTGCTCCTCTAGCTTGCCGCTAGACTTAAATTGCCTTGTGTTGGCACCACCATCGACACTAATGAAACGACCTTCCATTTTTGCGGTGTTCTTGTCTGGCACGATGCCGAAGAGAAAGTCTAGACGGTTAGACCAACCAGTTTTAGAAACATCAATGCGAGCAAGCGGTGTCCAATAAGAACGCGCCAACCCGCCAAAATCTCCGACCATGGTTTTGCGTCCACTGCCATCTTTCGCTGAGCGAATGTCAAAACCATACTTCTGCACTGCCCAGGCTGGGTAAACCAATAACAAAGCGGAAGCCGCAAGAAAAGCTACTGTCCATAGAGCCGACTCCAATGCTCTAAACTTTCCGGCAGCTTTTTGAAAGGCAAAATAAGCAAATATTCCTAACAGCGATGCAATGCCTATACTACCGTAGCCACCAGTATGTTCGAGTATGGTGGGGGTGAGAGAGGCAGCTAAAGCAGCAGCACTCAAATCGAAGAAATATACTCGTGTAGCAGAGATATTGCTGCTAGCCAAGACTCGACTGATACATAGTCCAGCGAAGAAAAATGGCACAGCAAACATAGCAAAATATATGGCAATCGAAGAGAGACGTAGCCAAAGAGCGATAGAAAAATTATAGGGATCAATTGGCATCCAGCAGAACAAAACCACAGTGATTGCAAGCAATACTGAATAAAGGGCAGCCTCACGACTGGCTGCGCTCCAATCATTTAGTTGAGTTTTAGGAGCTAAATAGAGATAGGCCCCAGCCATACCAAAACTAAGAATGACTGTACTAATAATAAGATGAATAAAATGGTGGTAAACCTTATAGCCGACAAACTTAGTCAAGACAATTTCGACAATCATGGTCGAAGCTGCGATGGCGCAAAGTCCGCAAATGAGCCAAAAAGAGCTTTGAGTTTTAGCCATTTTTACCTAATATATTCTGCACAAGCCTATCGAGGTTAGTGCTGTGAGAACCCTTCACCATAACGCATGAGTCGTGGCCCAAGCGCGGCAAAATACGAGAAAGCGCATCCTCTTGAGTTTCCACTGAGGCCACCTCATAGCTCGCCCCATTAGCACCACTGGCAATACCGCTAGCAATTGCACCAACTGTCACTAACAAGCTCAAAGGCTTGTCTTTTAACCAAACACCAAGATCTAGGTGTAACGGTTCGGTGAACTCGCCTAATTCGGCCATGGCACCGAGCACAACTATCTTGTCTTTTTGTGGATAAGCATGCGACAGTATCGCCTCCACCGCACAGCGAACAGAATCAGGATTGGCGTTATACGACTCATCTACGACAGTGGCCCCTTGAGGAGATTTGTGGGCATTACCCCGCCCTTCCACCGCAGCAAATTGAGAGAGCCCTTGAGCAATATCTTCGTCATTGATGCCAGAGGCACGAGCAGCAGCAATGGCACACCAGGCGTCTTCAAGTAATACTCGGCCATGGGCTCTGACAAAAAATTCTTGCTTGCTTCCTGCAATTCTAAAAGTGGTTCCTTGGCTAGCTGCTTTTACAATCTCAAGAGTCGGGCAGGTTTCAATTGCTCCTGAAAAAACGCGTTTAGCCTCGGCTAGCAAATACTCGGTGCCATCACCGATGATGGCACGGCCACGCTCAACATCTAAGGCAGCAAATAGCTCGCACTTTGCCTGAGCAATATTCTCACGCGAGCCAAGAAGCTCTATGTGAGCCGTTCCAGCACAAGTAATTATGGCAATGTCGGGGGTACCACAAGCCGCTAGCTCAGCGATTTGACCAAGACCACGCATACCCATTTCTAATATCAGTATCTCTGTATCAGCGAGCATCGAAAGAATTGTCTTAGGAACACCAATTTCATTGTTTTCGTTAGCCAACGATTTATGTACTCGCCGGGCCGAAGTGGCTGCTGCAGTCATTTCCTTGGTGGTAGTTTTACCGGATGAGCCAGTAATGGCAATCACTTTAGCCTTGCACTTACGCAAGTAGAGACGGGCAAGACCTTGATAGGCTGCTAGCGAATTCGGCACTGCCAGTAGAGGTCGAGGCTTAGACAGGCTACTGGCGACACTTGCCAAACTGTCGGCCTCTACGATAGCTAGTGAGGCGCCATTGTCAAAGGCTTTATCAGTAAAGTTATGGCCGTCGAAACGCTCGCCTTTTAAAGCCAAATATATGTCTGCGCCGGCTTTGATTGTTCGGCTATCAGTGCTAATACTAAACTTAGAGTCTTTGACTTCTTCTTCAACTACTCCGTGCAAAACGGCGCCATCAAGAGTGAGAATTTCATCGATGGTAAAAGTTGCAGACATCATCAACCTATTGCAGTACTAGTCTTTCTTGGTGACCTTGTTCCAGATGTTGCCAATCCAACCCTTCTTCTCACCTTCGTCTTTAGCAGCAGACGACGGTGCTGCAGCTGGAGGAGAATCAGGAGGCAAATCTTTCAATACTTCATGCAACTCAAGGCCAGTCTGTTGACACATTTTTACAGCGGCAGCGCATTGCACTGGTTTGAGAATTCCTTCAGAAACTAGAGATTGCGCCTGTAGGGCAGCTGTGATCAAGCGTTTATCGATCATGTCTTTAGTGACGATAATTTCGGCCATCGAAACATTGAGTTGACGAGCTAGCGACTGGGCCCGGTTAAAATTGTCGCCACTCAGAGCGCCTGACTGCAGAAGTATTTCCATTACTGTATTTACTTTGGCAATGTCATCTTGCCTAGAAACTCTCTCTTCAAGAATGGCATCAATAGAGACGTTGCGCGACGAAGCTTGGCGCAATATATCAGCTGCTTGCAGCCCACTGAGAGCACCACTTGTCACCATTTCTTGAAGGCGCAAACTTTCATCGACAATCTCAGACGAAATCATGCCGGTCTGAACAAAGACCTCACCAATTTTTTGATTCTCAGAAAGGCCAATTTCAATAGCAGAAATCTTATCGCCTTCAGTTACCAAGCCGGCCTGGGTGACGAGGTCACCAAGCTTGATAGTGTCTTTGCCTGATGTGCGAAAAGCACCGGTATCAACTAACGACTGCTCAAATGTCTGATGCTTGGCCACGGCTTTCTTCAATCCAGCAATGGCCTGTTCTTCAGTGATCTTGCCGTCTCGAATTAAGACCTGGGCAGTGAGAGCAGATTGCAGCAGTACTGATGTAATCATGCGGTTTAAGACCAAGCAACGGCCCAGTGGCAAATTGTTTTCTTGACCTTGCCATTGCGCTTGCTCAAGCATAGAGCGGTCTAGCAAACCTGATTGCACTAGTAGCTCACCCAACTCACCAGCTGAAGCTTTTTGCTCGTCTGTGGTTTCAGGAGGAGTCCAGCCCAGACGCTTGAAAGCATCATCTAAGGGAATGCGCCCTTTGATACAGACATTTATGGCTTTAACGCCGAACTCTGCCGAAATAGTATTTTGCCTAATCAGAGATTGGACATAGAGTGCGACTTCAACGTCATACTCAGACAACTCACCAATACTCATTAGAACGCGCCCTAAAGGAGTCTGAGAAGTCTTAGAGACCTTCAATGCCTCGAGGAGTACTTCTTGCCTAATGATGTTAGCGGCTACCAATAGCTCGCCGATTCTTTTGGGAGATGAACGTCTGCCGGTGATTTCCAATTTGCGCCCTAAACTGCCTTCAAAGCTGTCTGCAACTCTGTAGAATCCATTTCACTTCCTATTAGTCTAGCAAGAGCAAGGCCTATAACAGGCCGTTGCTGCGAATTCCTGTCACAGTAGGATAAATATTAGAGAAATTACATCTCTAATAGCAAAGGCAAACACCCGTCATTTCTGACAGGTGTTTGCACTCGAAGCCAAGTATTTCCAGGTCAGCGTCTAATTACAAAGACACTAGAAACGAGGATGACAATCAGTTAGTAGTTATCGTCGTAAGGAACAACGAAACCTTTACCCTGGAATATCATGCTGTGGCTGCCGCTGTGGGGGCTCGGATATCCGATGAAGCCATGCTTGATTCCGTAGCCTGCGCCGTGGAGAACGCCATAAGCGCTGCCACCAACTAGGCCAACTGGTCCACCGGTCATAGCACCGGCAACCATTTCATAAACACCATCTTCTTTACCCAGATTACGGGCAACCATTTTGGTTCCACCGATAGCACCTTTGATGCCATCTGAGAAAGCAGCGGTTGGAACGTCCCAAGCAGTTGTGACGGCCATAGAGACCAGTCTGCATGGGAAGTACCACATTTCATAGATTACCCGAGCCGATTCTGGACGCTCTGGGTAAGCCATACTAGGAGCTGAAAGACTCATTGCGAGTCCTAGAGCTGCTAGCAAAGACGAAAGAATTTTCTTTTGCATTATCCTCAACCTTTTCTACTGGGAGTAAATCCCTCAGTCAAATAGAATTATTTTTCTTCCATGGTGATGAAAGACCAGCGGCTGAATGGATGTTCCCAACCTTTCTTCCAGCCATGTCCCATGCCGTGGTAGCCACCATAGACACCACCAGCTACCATACCGACAGATCCGCCGATTGGAACGGCAGCTAGACGTTGTCCGGTACCATGCTCGTCGCCGAATTTCTCAGCTACGTGATTGGTACCTTTGATACCGCCGTGGTATCCACCAGCGATAGGACCGCTTACAAGACCGGTGAACAAGGCACCGCTTGCAGCTCCCACAGTACGAAAGGGAGCTTGTAGCACCCACTGAACCGGCTTGGCTTCATAATCAAGAGCCATCGCAGGAGCGACAGCAGAGACCATGAGAGCGGCCGACATAAGAACTTGACCTAGTATTTTGTTTGTCATCTTATCCACCGTTTCTAATTCAGAGCTACCCGGCATCACTTGGCTAGGGTGCCGGGTAGCAATTACTACTTACTATTTTTCTTCAGTGACAATATAGGAATCAGTACTAAATGGTTTTTCCCAACCACTAGTCATACCATGCTTAGCACCGATGATAGCGCCATAAGGAACGCCCCAAACCATACCAACAGGCCATCCGAGTGCGAATGCTGCGAGGTTTTGTCCGAGACCTTTCTCATCGCCAAAATGCTTGGCGAGTTGACGCTGCAATGTGTGAGGTGTACGCCAGAGTGAGCTGACGATGATACCTTCTGGAGTATCAACAATTACTGCTGTAGTAGCACCAGCTAGAGAAGCCATGCTGTGAAGAGGACCGTCTCCGGCCATCGAAGGCATTGCTACACCAAGACTGATAGCGCTAGCAGCTATTAAGGCTAAAGCTTTGTTTTTCATTTCTTCCTTACCACCCGGTCTATATCATTTTCTGATTCAGATTTTGAGTTAGATTTTGAGGGTGACTCTAAGAGAGCCACCCTCTCATTCTTTCTGCCCGACAATTTTCGAACACAAGTTCACTGTTTCATTGCGCCTAACGTTGATTACTCAACAAGTTAGTCTTCTTTGAAAGTGAAAGCTTCTTTGGTGAATGGCTTTTCGAAGCCAGTTTTCATACCGTGCCAACCGCCATCGAAGCAACCATAAGCTGCACCGCCAACGATACCGAACGGAGCGCCAACGATGGCTCCTGTCCACTTCTGGTATCCACCATCTTCGTTACCAAGCTTACCGGCAACCCAAGTAGTGGACTTGATGGCTCCT
>Ga0172379_10005876_pt1 | contig 16860 bp, 10 predicted proteins | sample GrowelOW334metaG_FD_119756 | JGI IMG/M metagenome (GOLD analysis project Ga0172379, IMG submission 119756) | Groundwater microbial communities from an aquifer near a municipal landfill in Southern Ontario, Canada - Groundwater well OW334 metaG | ecosystem: Environmental > Aquatic > Deep... | reverse complement strand
CTCTGGATGGAAACTTGGTGCGAGATACAGGTGGAGGTGGCCAAAGGCCTTGCGGAAGCCGTCTCGTCCAATGCACCATGCTCCTCCAAGATTGGGTTTATGAGCTCCAGTCTGGCATCCCACAGTACCGAGGGGCGCGACTGGAAAAAACTCTTTGATGCATTCATGATCAAAGGCGAAGTTGCCCATAGGCCTCACTTCCAGTCATACAGAGAGACAACGGGGCCAAGCATCGCAAGTTCATTTTGTGCACTGGACATACAGAAAGAATTGCGTCCCGCCAACTGCGAGGTTTCCCCGGAAATTGAAAACTTCCCGTTCACATCTTGGACTAAATCCGATTCCCTCACCTGGGCACATATGGCGGTTGCTCAACTGTTCGGCTCTGACGCACTTCTGGTGGATGTCTTCCCGTTTTCGGGTAACCCCGCCGATTCGGAACCGGAAATATGGAGCCTGCTTGACCGCAGTCAGCCAGCTTTGAAATGGATCGGAGAACGTTTCACAAAGAATCTCCAGACGCAAGGGGTTGGCATTCCATGGCGCCAGAACGCACAGGAACTCATCCGCACCAAAATAGGAAATGCCCTCAACGAGCTTTGCGAGTCCGACTGTACTGTACATCCCGCTGCGGACTTCCTCATGCACTACGGCGTAACTGTGGCCCTCCGCCAACAGGAAAACAACGCAGTGTTCGGAAGACTTGCATGGATTTTTTCCAACAATGAGATACGCGAACTTCTTTCCGGTGGACTGCTCCTGGACGCCATCAGCGCGGAAATCCTCTGTCAGCGTGGTTTCAAAAATGAAATCGGTGTTGATTTCCTCGCAATGACCGGAAGGGAAGAGGATTCTTTCTCTGTGGAAAAGGTTACATGGGGTGAATGCGGGGTCGAGGAAGGCTGTTACTTCAACTTTAACTCACTGTCGAAAATAGGGCGGTTGCTCCCTCTCAAGGGAGCCAGGGAATGGACGGAAATACTGAGGCCGGACAAAAGCAAATTCGGATCTGGGATCGTGACATTTAAAAATAAACGCGGAGGGCGGATCGTGACATTCGCTTCTGCAAATCCTGACTCCGCACCTAAATGCTGGAAACGCCAGTGCATGATCCAAAACGCGGTGCGCTTCTGCGTTGGCAGCCATAAAATCGCAACTGTAACCGGAGGCTCATTTCTTATCATGGAGGAATTCACCAGAAGCGACAGACGCATTTTCACCGTCTTGAACGCAAGCCCTGACGCTACACGCCCTGTAATCAAAATCGGGGGAGTTCCGGGTAAGATCAAAGCCACAATCTTGAAACCTCTGGAGCAACCTGTCCCGGCAACCATAAAAGTGAAAAAGGATAGAGGTTTCTCGTCTATCACTTTAGACTCCAAAATTCCATATCTCGGAATTTTAGTCCTTGAAGTTTTTTAGATTAAAAGAAAGATAAAAAATGTCATCAGTTTCTGAAGCTGAGGAAGTTGCAATTGAGGAAAAGGCGCCGTTGGCGGCGATGATGCCGGTAAATGGCAGAATGCTCCATGATTTCTATGGGCGGAAAATCCGGACGCTGCATGAAGACCGGAAACTTCGCCTGAAAGAGATTTCCACGCGTGGACAGGCTGAAGCCTATGTCGCAGAAGTCAGGAGTAAAATTGCAGGTTGTTTCGGGAATTTCCCCGAGAGAACCCCTCTGAATTCCCAGATAGCCGGGATTGTTTCCAAGAGGGATTTCACGATTGAGAAGATCATCTTTGAAAGCCGCCCCGGTTATTTTGTCACAGGATTGTTTTACCTGCCTACCGTCCGTTCCGGAAAAATCCCCGGTGTGCTTGGTCTGTGCGGACATTCATGGAATGGCAAGGCGGAAAAAGTATATTATCGCTTCTGCCAGGCCTTGGCGATGAAAGGGTTTGCCGTATTCATGATCGATCCGGTTGGCCAAGGAGAGCGCCTGCAATTTCTCAAGGAGAAGCCTGCTTTCAATGGTGACGGCAAATCTTGCATCCAGGAACACAGTATGCTAGGCAAGCATCTCGGCCTTTGCGGTGAATTCTTCGGTGCATGGCGCGCCTGGGACGGGATCAGGGCCCTGGACTACCTGTGCGGGCGTCCTGAAATTGACGTGAAAAGAATTGGCGTTACTGGGAATTCCGGAGGCGGGACCTTGACTGCATATATCAACGCCCTGGATGAAAGACCGACGATGGTGGCACCCGGTTGCTTCATTACCAGCTATCTCCGTAATTTCGAGAATGAACTGCCGGTTGACTCGGAGCAGGTTCCGCCCGGAATCCTTGCCAGAGGATGCGAGATGGCGGACTTCATCATCGCCCGCGCTCCCCGGCCAGTATTAATTCTCGGTCAGAAAAACGATTTCTTTGATCCAAGGGGAACCATTGAGGCCTATGATGATGCCTTGCACATCTACCGGCTTCTGGGGGCCGAAAATAATATTAAGTTGTTCATAGGACCGGACGGGCATGGTTATCATTTAGACAACAGGGAGGCGATGTACGATTTCTTTGTCAAGAATGCCAATTTGAATTTCTCTAAAGATGAACCGGAAGAAGTGGTGCCTCTGGCTGATAGTGAGTTAAGCTGCGCGCCGGATGGTCAGGTCGTCAACATGGCCGGAAACTTGATCATTCCAGATTATCTGAGGAATAAATCTGAGCAGCTTGCTTCAGAGCGAAGATTGCTCAAAGAGAGCGAACTGATCACATCCGTGAGGAGAAAACTCTCAATCCCGCCAGTTGACAAGGTTCCTGAATATCGCATTTTGCGGCCGGTGAATTTCTCAAATCCAGATGGTTCGGAGGATGGCGGAATTATGAATCGATTCCTCGTTAAAACGGAGCATGACATTGAATGCGCCCTTGTTTTTATCAGCCGGGAGGAATGTTTCCATTTCCCCGAAGGGGATAAAGCGTGTCTTTACGTCTCTCACCTGTCGGCTGAGGCCGAAATCAGGGGAGGTATTCTTGGGCAGGCTCATGGTGAAAAATGTTTTGCCCTGGATATAAGGGACATCGGTAATCCCCGTCCGGTATCTTGCTGGCGCGGCGGTGAATATTTTGATTTGGACTGGGTCGATCATTTTTATGCGTCCACCGGAATAATGCTCGATGAGCCACTTCTGAGTGGGAAAGTGCGTGACACGCTTTCGGCTATTTCCCTGTTGAAGGATCGCGGTTATCAACAGATCCATCTCATCGGGCGCGGATTTGGCAGTATGGTCGCCGCTTTTGCCGGGTTGCTTTCCAACGATGTAACTAAAGTCAGTCTTGTCAATGCGCCACTCTCCTATGCGGAAATGGTCAGGAATGGCGTGTCTCTATGGCCATTGTCGTGCATGGTTCCCGGAGTATTGGATTCGTTTGATCTCCCGGATGTGTACCGTGCGTTGACAGGGAAACAGTTGAGGGTGATCAATCCGTGGGATTCTATGTTCAGGACTTTGACCGGCCGTAATTTACAGGAGAAAGCGACTGCGGCGGGACTTGATGAAAAACTTTTTGAGTAAAATGAAGGGCAATTTTCATTGCGGCACAAACGGACGGTGGACACGGAGTGCGCCTTTGCAGATTCCATCTTGAAATTGATGAAGGGGAAAGGTTGAAAATGAAAGAAGTTGGAAACAAAATGCAAAATGTTATGAAAAGTATCTGTCGTAAACCATGTTAAAAGGAAAAGAAGAAATGAACATGAAGTTGAACCGCTGTATGGTAGGGCTGTTGCTTGTCGGAGCGATGCTGTTGAACACAGGTTTCGCCGTCGCTGCACCCGTATCGGCGCATCTTGCCGACAACGGCAGCGCGAAAATGTCCATCGTCATAGGGAAGACTGCGGATGACGCTGTCAAAGCCCATGCGAAGCCCCTGGCTGAATATCTCAAAAAAATCAGCGGTGCGAAATTCGAGATTGTCGAGGGTGACGGCAAAAGCGGAATCGCTGTCGGTACATTCAAGGACTTTCCGGAACTGAAACTTGACAGTCTTTTCAAACCCGATGATCCTCTGCGGCGCGAGGAGTATCTCCTGCGTTCTCACAAGGACGGCATCCTGCTTGTCGGGGTGAACGCCTTTGCTGTCAGGCATGCTGTCTGGGATCTCTTGCATCGCTTCGGATACCGGCAGTATATTCCCAGTGCCAACTGGGAGATCATCCCGGAGAATAAAGTTCTGGATATCGCCGTGGACGATTTCGAAAAGCCTGATTTCTTGATGCGCGACATCTGGTATTCCGGCGGCCTCTTCCCAAACCAGGGGAAATTACACGCTGAATGGGTTGTCAAAAACAGGCTCAACATGAGCAGTGTTGTTGAAGGAAAAGGCGGGTTCAACGCCCGCTCAGGTCATTCCTGGGAAGGGGTAATCCAAAACAATAAAAAGGCGTTGGAGGAACACCCTGAATATTTTGCCCTCATTAAAGGTGAAAGAACAAAGAGACCCATATTTTGCGTGACCAATCCGGGGTTTCAGAAGCTTTTTGTTGAAGATAGGATGGCAGCGCTTGAAAAGGGAAAGTCCAACTTTATTTCCGTTGAAAAATCAGACGCGGGGGGTCTTTGCGAATGCGAGGAGTGCAAGAAGCTGGGGAACAACACCGACCAGATGGTGACTTTGGCGAACCTAGTTGCTGAAGCCATCGATAAGAAAGGGCTTAATAAATATGTCGGGATGCTTGCCTATGCCGATCACGCCTTGCCGCCTACGATCAAAGTTAATCCAAGGGTTTTTGCGAGTGTCTGCACGGCCTGGAATCCCCAGCCTGTGGACAAATTGCTCGAAGGCTGGGGTAAACAGGGGGCAAGCCTCGGGGTCTACGACTACTATACTCTAGCCCAGTGGTATGGAGACACGCCGGGATCAACACAATTCCTCTCTTTGGAAAGCGTAAGCCGTAATATTCCAACGTATCACGAGAGAGGGGCGAAAATATTTGCTGCGGAGTCAAGCCCGAACTTCGTCGCCTGCGGACTTCCCTTCTATCTGACAACGAGACTCCTTTGGGATGTCAAAGAGGGCGGCAAGGCGGATGAGATCCGGGAGGAATTTTATGAGAATTGTTTTGGCAAATCCAAACAGCAGGTCAGGGTGTTTTACGAATTGTTCGATGCGAAACGAGCCAGTGCGGCTAGTAGGATGGGGCCACTCCTCACGATCAAGATGTATGGGATTCTCAAGGATGCCATGGAGGTCGCGGACAGTCCTGCTGTAAAAAGGAGAATCGAGGATCTGGTTCTCTACACCAGATATTGCGAACTGCGCATGGATTATACCACAAAATCAGTAAAGTCAGAAGAGGAGAAGCAGAAGGCGGCAGAGGCACTGATCCGTTACAGCTACCGGATAAGCGACAGAATGCTTGTCCACTCCCTGTGGGTATGGATCGAGTTTCAAAAATACATAAAAACACTGCCTGAGAATTGCGGTGCGCATGTTCCGGCGGATAAGAATCCGTGGAAGAAGGAGAGTGCCCCGTTTACTGAAGCTGAAATATCCAGCTACATCAATTCGGGGGTGGAGGATAAGGCGTTCTATGACGACTGCTTTGTGGATTACGGGAACGAACTCGTGCCGTCCGGCGCGCCTTCAGCGCAGCTGGGCGTTTGGTCTGGAATGGCCGGCAGCCGGCGTCTTCCCAGGCTTCTCTTCCACGGCGACAAGACGACTGTGCTCCCGCCGATCACGTTGCAAAGCGAGCAAGGGGTTCCTCTTGTATGGAGTCTGAAAGACCTGTCCGGAAAAATTCTCGAACAGGGAAGACTGTCTGCCACCGGCAAGCCTCAGGATATTGTTTTCAAGACCTCTGGCGAGGGTTTGTTCTGTTTCGAGGCCGAAACAGAAAACGGGAGTTTGAATACCGTCAGAGTGGGGTTGCCAAAGGATGCAAAAGTCTCAATCCGCGCCGATGCCGACCGTCCGGCCTTCTTCCAGTCCAATTCGGCAATGTATTTCTATGTGCCAAAGGGAATGAAAAAGGTGTTGCTGACTGCATGCTTCAAAGATGCCGGACGGATATATGACGCGAAAGGAAAACTGGTTTATGAGGCGAACGGCCCCGTGGAAGCGGTGTCCGGAAGGAGATTGGACGCCAGTGCCATGCTGAACATCCCGGTGGGTGAAGGGAAGGATGGACAGTTCTGGAAGATAGAAAACTTCTTCTGGACAACATATCTCTGGAATGTTCCGCCGTACCTGGCACTATCTCCGGACAGATGCGTAGTGCCTGCGAAGTTCGCAGGTGAGATCAGGGAGTTCTATACGGGAAAGACAGGAATGGTAAGATAACATGAGACAGGATATCAGTAAATTAAAAGGAGGAATAGGAGATGAAAATCATGATGGGAAAATTAGCGTTGATAATTTCATTGTGTGTCGCAACTCTATATGTAGTGGCTCAGGAGAAGCCCATGAAAGTCTTTGTTCTCTCTGGGCAGAGCAACATGTACGGGATGGGGGATGCCGAGGAGCTGCCGAATGATCTTAATGGGGAGCAATCTGGTGTCTTGTCTTTTGAGTCAGTACCTTCTGGAAAAGCCTGGATTCCTCTTGCTCGCAGCAAAATTGTCTACAAGGCCGGAGGTATCGGGCCGGAATTATCCTTTGCCAAAGAGATAAGGGCAAAGATCAATGAACCTATTGGCATTATCAAATATGCCAAGTCCGGCTCGAATCTGGCCAAGAATTGGAATCCCGACGATCCTAAATCAGATTATGCAAATCTGGTGAGAATTGTGAATGCTGCGCAGAAGAGCAGGAATATCGAGATAGTTGGAATGCTTTGGATGCAGGGCGAAAGCGATGCAATGGATAAGGAAATGGCAAACGCCTATGCCGCCAATCTCTCTCAGTTTATCCAGAGGGCAAGGAAGGATTTCAACAGCCCTAAAATGTTTTTTGTTGCTGGCAGGCAGACGGAACGGACCCCCTTCACGGATATTGTCGGACGGGCTCAGGAGAAATGCAATCTTCCCGGCTATGCGTTCATAAATTGTGACAAGCTGTCCAAGAAAAAGGACAATACGCACTATGACATGAAAGGGCTGGTTAAGATGGGGTGCCTCTTCGCAGATGCCATGCTGAAGTTGATGGGCGGAAAAGATAATAAAATCAACCATGCGCCGAAAGAGTGAACAGGCGATGATGCAGGACACTGAAATATCAAACTCCTCATGGATATGGTTTCCTGGCCAGGAAGAAAAAGCCAGACACCAGTATGCCTGCTTCCGTAAAAGTTTCAATCTGCGAAATCCGCAGGGAACTGCGGTTCTGGACATATCGGCTGATTCCGATTTCGTCCTTTTCGTGAATTGGCACGAAACCGGGCGCGGCTCTGGTGTTCTCTCCGGATGCTGTCACGAAGGATGAATACAATGAGCCGCTGGGCGTATTCTCCAACGAGCCTGGACAGACGCGCGTCAGCAAAGGCTGGCTCGTTAGGTTCAAGGCGAAAAGGTGCGCTCTGGTGGAAGAAAACAGTTGAGCTCTGTGGTGAAACGGGATGGGCTTCGGCGTTTGACCGTGAGCATCTGGAAATTGCGTGTAAGCCGGCGCTGGAACTTGCGGGGATCACCCGCTCGGTCACGGTTAACATTCCGGGTATTGCCGCTGGTGAGTCCCGCCGGAGTGGCTGTACCACTTGTGAATTCGAGGGGCTCTTTGAGAAGAACGGCACCCGTATATTGAACTTGAAGGTGACTCTTGCTGATGGCAAGGATATCTCCAGGGTCTGGTCGAGCCACTGCGGGGAACTGCAATTGCGCCGGGAGGGAGCGTCAGTCGCGATTGTCCCGCCGATCGAGTATGCAGATGTTCTGATTTTCGCGCGGGAGCCAAAAACGTCAAATCAGAAAGACGGGATAAAGAAAAAATAAAGGGGAAGTTCGAAAGTGCGGAAATGCGTAAGTTCGAAAGTTTTATTGGAGTTCATCACGTGACTCACGTGGCAGCTTTAGCGTGTCCTGATATTCATAAACTTTGAATTTCCTATACGATTAAATTAGAGGTAGTGTCAAAAGTTTTATGAAAGAAGATGAAAAAGAATGACGGGAAAAAGACGGGAGGAATTTTATCTTTTCCCTTTTCAACAGTCCGTATAAAACCGGTTCTCGTCTACAGCCGGGACTGATTTTTTGAAAATGCAGATTTTTTTCAGGAGAAAAAATTCTTCTGCTTTTTCAAACCGTCCCGATCTCATCCGAGGATGAATCGGGACTAAATAAGTCCCAGCGACTCCGCTTCCGGTTTTTCCGGACTTCCCGGGGTGAAAAGGGAAAAGAAAAATTCGTTCAGGGCGGAAAGCCCGAGTTCATTGAAAATTGAATATGGTGGATTATGCCACCAGAAGCAGCTTGGACCACATGTCCGGATAGAGCGGGACATCCCTGAGGAATTCAAGTCTCACGGGAGGTGTGCCGCCCCTTGCGGAATGCGGGCGCATGAAGTTGCAGTATGCGATGAAAAGCACCGTGAGGGACAAGGCCCCGTCGAAGGACTTGAATCCCGCACGGGGCCTGGTATGGAACTTGTAGGTTCTGCTGAGACGCTCGACCATCTGTTTGAAGCGTCTGTATTCGCTGCTTTCCTCGTCGAGGTTCTGCAGTCCGACAACGGTTCGCTTCGAGATGTGGTTCTTCCTGGCCCTGCTGTTGTAGGCCATTGTGGCGCAGTCGTAGGAAGGGTTTCCGTCGGTGACAAGTTCCGGTTTTCCCGCTCTCGGCTCTTCGGGCTTTCCGAAGCACTTGCACAGCAGTGCGAACGCCGGAGCCACCCCGCGGTTGTCCGAGAGGTTGAACCCGCAGATCGCCCTGGAAGCGGAATCTATGACGAACCACGTATAGTTCCAGACGCCGTCCACGATGATGTACGTCTCGTCGGCGACGGCTTTTCCGGAGGGAGGCGGAGTGAGTGAGTCTATGGACGGAGCCAGGTAGAAGGCCGCCGATTTCATGTAGTTGAGGACGGTCTGGTGCGACACGGTGATTCCGTGAAACCCCTTCATCGCGTCCCTTGTCTGCCTTGTGCTCAGTCCGATGTTGACTGAATAGGAAAGGACAAGTGACAGAGTGCGGGAGTCGTTGTGGATTTTCCGCAGGTCGACTCCATGCACCGGTTCTTCCGGACTTGCGGTTCTGAGGTCGTCCGGGGAGAAGTGATACTCCCTGTACTGGTAGTGGAGCTTGAAGTGCGGAAGTTCCGGCTGTTTTTTCAGCATGCGCTTTTCCACGCGGTTCAAGGCATCCTTTCTTGAGAGGTAGTGAGGGCATTTCCGGCTGGGGCACTTGAAGACCGTCTCAATGGTGTTTCCCTTCCACTTGAAAAGGGCGCATCCGCAATGGGGGCACCAGTATCTGGCCGCGCTTGAGCGCCTAGTCTTGTGGGTCTGGCTCACCCCCTGGCATATTTTGCAGAGCACCTGTGATGCGGACTTGCCGTTGTTGGAGTAAAGATAACGAGAAGGAGCGCCGCAATGCCTGCAACGGATTCCTTCCATACATTCGTGGGAGCTGGATCTGCGCCCTACGGGACTGAGGGCTTTGCCGGTTCTTTTCTGATGTTCGGCAAGAAGCCGTTTCCAGTCAAGACCGGGAATTTCTTCTTTCGGGCATGGGGCGCTAGCCAGAGCTTCGACGGCATCGACTTGGTAACGGCGGTAGTGCGGCGGCTTGGGGTCGGGTTTGGTTTCGATGTCCTGGCGTTTCCCCGACACGACGTCGAGGATGATGGCAAGGGCGCAGGAAAGTTCATTTAATGTCAATTGGCGGCAGAACCATTTTACAATACGGTGTATATTATTGACACTTCTCACGAGGACCTCCGTTATTGATGTGGTAGTTGATTTCGGAGGTTCTCACTTTCCTGATATATCCACCAGATTCAAGCCCCCAACAGGGGGGAGAAGGATTTTTTTTCCAAAACACATGAATATTGAGGCTAAAAGCCAAAGATAATTAGAATAAGAGTTTTACAAAACGAAATTAGAAACAAGGAAAGAGAAAAATGAAAAGTACCTTTTTTGCAGTTGCTGTTCTAGTAAGCATGTTTACTATGAAATCTTTAATCGCAGAGCCACTTACAAAAGGGGATGCTGTCATGTCGCAGAAAAATAGAAGTTTTGAAATGGTGAAGGACGGTGCCCCGCTGTCCACGATAATCCTACCGGAAGAAACAGAGTTCGACCGTTATCTGAAGGCCGCACCCGACGATATTGACTCTCTCGCCCGCAAACGTTTTCCGAAGGCTTCCACGGAGAAGCTGGAGCTTGTGAAAAAGAATCTGCCTGCCGTGATTAAGAAGGAGGCTGCGAGAGTTGGCGACGAGGAAAAACTGGCGGCTGAAGAACTTGTTGCGTTCATTAAGAAGATGTCTGGTGCGGATCTTCCTGTGAAACGCCTCAGGAAAGGTGAAGCATTGCCCTCAGGAAATCTGATCCTGCTAGGAGTGGAGCTTGCGAAATCCGCAGGTCTTGAAAAAGAAATTGCCGCACTTTCACCAGACGGTTTTATTATAAGAACAAAGAACGACCGGCTCATCCTGTCGGGCAGCCGCGCACGCGGGACGCTTTATGCCGCATACGAACTGTTGGAAACTTTGGGATGCCGCTGGGTGATGCCCGGCGCATTCGGAGAAGTCATTCCGGAATCGAAAAGCATAATCGTATCAGTGGACAAGACGGAAAATCCATCGCACCGCGAGCGTTATTGGTGGTGTACATACGGACCTGGGGCTGCCTACCCGCGATGGACATTGCGCAACAAGGGTAACTTCGTACATGCGCTAGGTGATCCGATGGTGGCGCAGGGACATGCCTCAGGGGCGCCTCTGGCTTATGGAGCTACAAAACCTGAGTTGCAGGTCAAGATCAAAAAGGAAGTTTCCGACTGGAAGAAAGACGAGAAGGGAAAACTTATCCTTGATGAAAAAGGAAATAAGATCAGTATAAAGGAGGAGAAGGATGTCTTTCAGCTTCCCGATGAGTATTACACCATGGAAGGAGGAAAGCCAAACACCCATGTCGCCAATATGTCCAACCCGAAGGTCTGGGATTTGTGCGATGACTTCTATCGTGATTATTTCTATAAGAACTCGCTTCAGGACTATGTATCAATCTCGGCTGCTGACGGACTGGTGCTTGACGACCGGAAGGAAAGCAGGGATCTTGACAGCAACGAATATGACTGGACGATGGGTGCGCCAGCCTCGACTGACCGTCTATGGTTCTTTCACCGAAGATATATTGAACGTGTCCTCCAGGAGCATCCCGACCGCAAGTTCGGCGTGCTTGTGTATGCGAACAATCTGACTCCTCCCCGCATTGAAACCGTGCACCCCGCAATGGCGCTCGTGTTTGCACCGCTCGGAATCTGTCCGCTGCACAACGTGAGGGATGAAAACTGCAAGACCAACCGCGCCTACAAACAATGGTTTGAGTCATGGATGGCGCAGGCGAAGGCGGCCGGAGCTGAAACTTATTATTATGATTATCTGCCCATCGGCTTCCAGTGGTGCAGCTTTATAATGTCACCGCAATGGGGGATCATCGGCAAGAACTATCCGTGGTTCCAGAAGCTCGGCCTGGACGGACATACTACGCAGGGCTTCGACGACTCCGGCGCCATGGGGCTGACCGCCTGGGTGGCGATCCGCCTTTACTGGGATGTCAATCAGGACTACAACAAACTGGTTGAGGAATACTGCCAGCTGCGTTTCGGGAAGAAAGCCGCAGCGGCGATGCATGACTATTATAATGTGTTTGAAAAGCGAATGGACGCAGTTCCGGATCTCTGTTCCAATGAAGTTTGGGGAAATCATCTTGCGATAGATGCCGATACACGTAGCAAGGCCCGTGAAGCGCTAAAGAAAGCTGAACCTTTGATTGAAGGCGAACGGGAAAAACGTCAGTTCGAGGCGGCCTCTGATTTTCAGAAGGCGATGGATGCCTGGTGCGACGGGATTGATTGCGCCCGTAAAACCGGTGACTTTGCGGAAGCCGCAAAGAAAATGGAACCAGCATTTGAGATTGCCGGAAAGCTCAACGCCATATATTCGCATTATGTCAATCCAAACTGTATTGACAAGAAAAACAATGCACAGTACACGACTGGCGGTTGGCTCAAGAAGTATTTGCTTTGGGACAAGAAAATCAAAGGTTCAAAAGCGAATCTGGCGCTTCCGCGGATGGTGAAAGTCGCGCTCGACACCGACAATCTGGCCTTCACAAAAGGCTGGCAGAAGCCGGAAGTGTCCGTGACCGAGTTAGAAGACTGGGACTGTACCGTGGTTCCTGATGTGAAATTCAAGACTGAAAGGGAAATGGCTGCATTCTTCTACCGGACGGATGTGACAGTTCCGGAATCGTTCAAAGGTGCTGACAAAGTCGTACTTTACTTTCCAAGTCTGATTGCACGTGCGATGCAGATCTGGATCAACGGCAAGGCGGTTGTTTTCGACAACGGGAAATACAAGGATGAAATCTGGCGCGGCCCTAGCTACTTCTGGTTCAATTACGACCACCAGCAGGAATTCGACGTCACGCCATACATCAAGCCGGGAGAAAAGAACACCATCGCGTTCAGGGTATTCAAGTCTTTCGACCATGGCGGAACATACGACCGGGTATTCCTGCTGGCGAATCCATTGCAAGAGAAATGAAGCCGAAGAATATTCTGACAGGATAACTGGATTAAAGAGGGTAAAGGAGTTGATTTCAAAACTACGGGAACAACTTGTTGCGGAGATAAGCCATGTTGGAGTTCAAACTTTAGTTTGTTCTTGTGTTCAACAAGTTACGCAAGCTTGTACTCCAACTTAAGAAATCAGCTCAATAGAGGCAATTTTGAAATTGCCGGCGCTTGAACTCGCCGGACAATGGCTCGCATCCTATGAGTGCAAAAAATCTTAAGACACAGGACTTAAAAAAAGGATTGTAATACAATGTCTAATGCTCATAAATTTCCCCCTTTAGGCTTGACCTATTTCTGGTTTTTGAACGACTATTGCGATGACAAGATTGTCGACAGGCAGATCGAGGAATTCAGCAAGGCCAGGATTTCAACGGTCTGCCTGCATCCTCGCGATGGTTTGCTGCTGCCATACGGGAGCAGCGACTGGTTCGATTTTATTCGCAAGACGGCAAAAAAGCTTACAGCAAAGGGGATTAAGATTTGGCTTTACGACGAGGATCCGTTCCCAAGTGGAAACGCAGGCGGTAGGATTGTTCTTGATCATCCTGAATTCATCGCGCATAAAATTACGATGTATCAGGCGTCTTCAAATGAAATCAAGGAAGACGGTTTATGGTGTTTTCCGGCAAAGGGAAAATTGCTTTTCTGCGCATTGCTGTCAGAAGGCAATTCAGAATTGGTTTCCGATAATACAGATCATGTGGGGATAGTCCGGCGAACCTGGACGATGATGAAGAACTGGGACAGCAAATGGTATTATCCCGCAACGCCTCTTTACATTTCGGATAGGGCAACGGCAAATACTCCTGAATATGCGATTAAGATAGGGAGTATTCCAAAAAGTCAAATCCTTGTCGCTTTTACGATAGAAGCTGTTCCTAACTCGAAATGGAATTTTCTTGCAGACCCTCTCAATCCAAAAGCAACTAAGAAATTCATCGAGTACACTCATGAGAAATATCTTCAAAGTGTAGGAGATATGTTCGGGAAGGAAATCACTGCAATATTTACCGATGAAGCCAAATATTGCGGAGAAACACCTTGGACACCTGGAATATTTGAAGACTTTCTGAAAAAATACGGTTACGATCTGAGACCAAGGCTTTTTGATCTTTTTTCAAACCTTGAAACACCTGAAAGTATCCGTACAAAATTAAATTACCGGGAATGGTGCGGCAGACGCTTTGAACAGGCTTGGTTGAAACCCGTGTCAGCATGGTGTCGGAAACATAATTTGAAACTTGTCGGGCACATGAGTCCGGAAGAAGATCCTGTCTCACAGTCAAAAACACTTTCCAATCTAATGCCTTTGCAAAAGCATCTTTCTCTTGCCGGGTTCGATCTTATAGTCCCGGCAGTAGGGGATAACAAACATCCCTTGCTCAATATCGGAATACTGTCAGCGGTATCTTCTGGACAGCAGCATAAGATGGCAGGTGTAATGAGTGAGTCACTTGCCTGTTCGGGTAAGGATTTCACAATTGAGAAAGTGCGCAGGATTCTCAACTGGCAGACTGTCATGGGAATGACTACGCCTGTGGTACACGGGATATTCCATTCATTAAGAGAAGAACGCGAGTTTGAATGTCCTCCTGATTTCGGGCCCGAATCCAAATTCAGAAATGGCTTGATGCAATTATCTCAAGACTTGGAGCCATTTCAGGAAATGCTCCTGGGCGCAACGCAAATCGCACCCGTGGCAATCTTATGGCCAATAAAGTCATTCCAACTCCTAAATAAATTCTGGCAGGCCGAACCTGGTGGGTTACGGGAGGAACTGACATGTCTTGTCATGTCATGCCTAGAGGCGCACGTTGGCATCCAACTGCTGGATGAAGCCGACTTCCAGAACGCCAAGATGAAAAATGGCACGTTGAGAATCGGGAATGCCAGTTATTCCCACGTAATTGTTCCTGGCTCGACAATATGGAGAAAAAACACCTGGGATTTACTGGAAAAACACAGCCAAGAAAATATCCATGTTTACCAGTATGGAACAAGACCAAGGTATTTTGAAACAGCAACAGGTATTGAGAAAAACAAATGCGTCTCATTTAATGAGTTGACAAAAGCTATGATAAAAAATGACATGCCAAAACTTATGGATCTGAAATCATCAAATTCCAAGGATGTCCGTATCACTGGCTGGACTAAAAACGGGAAGAAATTCCACTTGCTCTGTTATCTGGGAGAGGGATCAATCGAAGAGGAAATTGATAATAAAAAACAGGAATTATCCGGCCAGAAAATCACAGCCATATCAATGTGCTGAAAGGGCAATGCCGGTTGGACTAAGGTCTGCCGGAACTGAGGGATGCATTACATTGCTGAGGAAACCGCATGACGAATACAGGAATGGAAAACTTTATGGAAGAGAATGCAGAATATTGCGCTACCGACACCATCCCCATTCCCATTATGGACATCGAGAGAAAGACGCTTCCTGTGTTCTGCCCGTGGTGTTGTTCGGTCTCGGGCGTCGCCAAAACCGATGTTGCACGCTTTGCAAAAATCTCCCCCGCTTACAAGGCATGCCGCAAATGCGTGGATTTTATCAATGATGGCAAGTCTTTTCCCACGGTGGGAATCTGTGTCTGAAAGATCATCCGGGGGCGTGCTCCCACTATTAACTGAGGTGATTTCAAGAATAAACAATCTTAATTTGACGGGAGATACGGGCAGTTTACAGGCACTAAATATTCTCAATCAAGTGCAAATCCTTATGTCCGTTTAATATTATTTTATTCTTCACTTTGAGCCGCTCAAATATGTCACGCTGTTTCCGGGTAAGTTCAGAGTTGTATTTGCATTCTATCAGGTATTGCTCTCCAAAATAACGGTCAGTGATAAAATCAAGCTCTATTCCGTCTTCCACGTAATAGTATGGATTTTTCTCCTTTATTTTCAAATAGACATAGTTTTCAAAAACAGCGCCTTTATCCCTATATCCCGTATATGCGTTTCTTATCCCCACATCCCCAGTGTACAATTTACTTTGCGAGGTGATTTTCTCGTTCGTCTTCCCGTACTTTCTTATTAAAGCGATGAGAAAAGTGTCTTCAAAATATTCGATATACCGTTTGGCATTGCTCGGAGTGATATTCAGTATGTTTCCAATATTATTGATGCTTAACTGCTTACCGCTTCTTTCCATCAGAAGGAGAAATAAATCCTGTATTACCGATTTCATTTTTATGTTATGTTTGGCTATTATATCTTTGTAAATCAGCTGCTCCACAAGATTCTGAATATATGCGCGGTCATTTTTTATGACGTATTCAGGCATGCCGCCCTCCCGGAGATAATCGTCAAAATAGACTTTCATAAGATCCGAATCAACGGCTTTGAGTTTGATTTCCTTAAAGACGAGCCATTCGTCAAAATCCAGAGGTTTCACCTCAATGACTCTGCTCCTTCCAGTCAAATAGGCATTCTCATCAACGAATATTGAAGAGCTTGATGAGCCGGCGATAATCTTGACGTTACCCCTGTCATATATGTTCTTCAGTTGCTGCTGCCATTTGTCCTTATATGTAACTTCATCCAGGAAAAGATAGATTTTCTCCTCCATTTTTATCTTGTGCAGCAGACGATACTCGTCAATTATCCCGAATATGGATTTGTCGTTGAACAGGAAATCATCCAGACTGACAAACAATATTCTTGTTTTATCCATTCCCTTTTTTATCAAATCTCCGATAACAAGCTTCATTATCGAGCTTTTTCCGACACGTCTCAAGCCGGCCAGAAGAAGGATATCCTTTGAGTCCATGTCTTCAGATATCTTTTTGAGGTATTTCACCCTGTTTTTAATTTCAAATACATAGCCCTCATCCCACCAGGGATTAAATGTGTAAAATAGCTTTTTCACTTAAATTATCCTCCGCATGATATAATTATAGCTTTATTATACTATGATATAGTATAATTGTCTAGCACCGGGTCTTGTTTAAGGGGCCGATAAAAAATCTTAAGAGCACGCTAAAGTCATAGATCCCGGGGCCGCAGGAGCTCGGGACCGTGAACTCCAACTTAAAAAACCGCAATTTCAATGTTCCCTAGCAGCCTGTCGGAGTGACATTTTCTGTAAAAAAAAACATCTGGCTGCCTGTCTTCCGTTTTTAGATTTTCTATCGTTCCATGACGGTATTTTTCCGCTAATCCGTCATCCATTCAGTTTT
>Ga0172379_10005875_pt1 | contig 16862 bp, 16 predicted proteins | sample GrowelOW334metaG_FD_119756 | JGI IMG/M metagenome (GOLD analysis project Ga0172379, IMG submission 119756) | Groundwater microbial communities from an aquifer near a municipal landfill in Southern Ontario, Canada - Groundwater well OW334 metaG | ecosystem: Environmental > Aquatic > Deep... | reverse complement strand
GACTTCCCGCTCTGATAATCCATGTGAAGAAAGATGGATATCTTTAAAGGAGAGAGCGTACTTGGAATATAACCCTGAATCAATAAACGTGTCTGTGATTTCCGGATGCTGTTTCAGAGTATGCACGACCGTATAATGATATATGTATTCTCTCAAATACTTCTGCATTTCTTCAGATGCCTGTTCTGGTTGTATAGTTGGATCACTCATTGTGCGCACTTCCACAAGAATTGAGGCAAGTTCATCGTCCATATGCACTGATCCGGCTTCATCCACATGCGATCCTCTGGCAACAAGCTGACGGAATGCTTCCTGATGCTCCCCAATGCTCCATGCTCCTCTATGACGAAGATCAGTAAAGAGGTCGCCTTCCCGCTCAAATTGCACATGTCTGGGAATTTGAAACGCATTTGCTATTGGTGACAATCTACGAATGGTGCTTTGAGAGCGGTCAATATCCATTTGATCTGCAACACGTGCTATTGCCTGCTCCATAATAATATGGTCGGCAAATGGTATAGATTGCTGAGCGTCCGGAATGCTGGGAAGAACGTACTGCCGGTCGTTTTCTCTCATTTGTTTTTCAAAATCAGCACGGCTTACCTTATCTTCTTGTATTTCAAGAGCATATATATGGGATTCGTCTGTAGCAAATATAGTATGTGTAAGCTGTCCTGTATCACCACGAGTCGTGAGTACATAGTCAGACACCACTGTTTTATGCTCCGGATCCAACTCCTGTTGTATTTTTTCTTTTACAAGAGTCCATTTTTGAGACAGTTCTTCTCCGATAAAATGCTCAGGAGGCGCTTTGTCACCAGTCAAACGTGAATCAATAGAAGTCAATATTTCAGGGGCATCACCAAGCTCGATAGAATAGGATGTTTTTTCAGGGTGACCAAAATACTGACGCAAATCTTCGCCAGCTATTACGTTGAACTGTGGGACTCGACCGTGTGTCGCATCATGCAGTTGATGCGAGAGATGATACAAGTAAAAAAGAGAGCCGCTTCTGAATGGACCCGTAAGCGCACCCAGTGTTTTATATGGGACAGATTCGTAAATTCCTTGCAATGAAATATCTGCAACTCTTTCAATAGGTAAAGACATAGTAATATTCTAACGCCCTATAATTTGTACTTAATTTTAAGAATTTGGCTATTTTAAAACATTTTTAAAAAACAATCAAGTCCTATAGCTATTGACTCGAATCCTATAATTAAATTATAATCCCCTGTTATATATGGGAAAAGAACAAAAAATAATTATCTGTCTAGGCGGCGAAGGAGAATGCATTGAGGCTATCAATGTGAATCATAAATGCATTACCAGTAAAGGTTGGAGGGTTAGCAGGGACGGACGGCTCACGCTTGATGATGTAAAAAAAGTAGGGCCCGTAGTGATTGCAGATAGTGATTATCTTCCTTTTGCAACAGAGTGTGCTGATGAAGTGCAACTAAATGGAGTACCAGTTGGAGATCACACAACCTATTTAGGCAAAGCGTATTCACCGAGTGAGATTAAACGGATAGCAAAATTTGGACTTAAGTCAGTCACAGGAAGCTCTGCAGTATATTTGATTCAGGTTAATTCTCAAATCTCCCCTAAACTCTAACCTTTTAGGGTATTGACTAGGGAGGAATGGCTCAATTCTAATTTCAATTCAACATCCGCCTTTAATATTAAGCTACCGCGGACACAGAGAGCGAAATCGTAAATTGACAATAAATTAAAAAATATCTATAATTCCTCTTTATCCTGTAGTTATTACTATACACCACTCATTGCTGTGGTGATGCGTATAGGTACAGAAAGTTTTTCTTGCACATTGACATGGGTGTGATTAGTGAGGGACTGTTCAATTGACTCAACCTGTTGATCTTGTATATCAATAGATTGAGTCAATTGATGTTGACTTGAAATTTTTTTCCCCCCCACCGCTCACCGCGAAATGGGTGAGCACTAGAAACTCATAAGGAGATTTGGATGAACGACAACGAGAGGAAATTCACGCTTGAGGAACTGACCCTGATGAAGTATGTTGTGACATACATTTATCAGGCGTTCACGAAAGATGAAAGAACTGAAATGGACACGAGCTGTGGCGAGTGCCCTATCAAGTCTATCTGCCCGCTGAAACCTGCCATCGGCCGTCAACTCATCGATGATTTCGAAGCGCTTTGCCAGCGGAGCGGATTTGATCCGCAGGAGATTCCGCAGAAGGCGCTTAACAAGCAAGAAAAACTCATCTGCCAGGCGACCATCGAATTCATGTCTTGGGAACGCATCCAGAAGATGCAATACTTCGCCATGACGGGCACTCTCCCGCCTGAGGTTGCTGAAAAACTGAACAACTTCAGTGCAAAAGATCGCGGCAAGCCTAAGCCCCCCCCCGAAACCTGGATCCTTCCAGGGGATCGAGGATTCAGCATCAACTAACCACCCATCCATTGTGCAAGAGCCCCACCTCCACTGGCAACGTTTTTTGGCTATTGAGCCAAAGTTGTTATGTATAGGTGGGGTTTTTGTATGGAAAAGACAATCAATTTTCTATTTTCTCCAATGGTTTCTTTTTATGTGAATCGAAATCATAAATTGACAAAAAAAAGAAAAATATCTATAATTCCTCTTTATCCTGTAGTTATTACTATACACCACTCATTGCTGTGGCTAACAGTATGATTATAGATAATAGTTTTCTTGCACATTGACAATCTATGATTGGAGATTCAACTGGCATTATCTATTGATATACCGCATGTCACTAGATAGAGCCAGTTGAATTGACTGACTAAGTACCACCCACCACCCCCGAAAGGGAGAATTAGATCAAGAGAGGAAATCATGGACCCTAAGGTGGTAATTCCACAAGAGATCATAGATCTGAACGCAGAGCTCAAGGCAATTTACACCCAACTCAACCCTGCAGAGCAAGTGGAATTTCTCGTTATTTGTCCGGGTTGTCGGGATAAAGGCTCATGCAACAGGGTAGCCTATAAGGCCTACAAGATTTCCATCGAATTGATGGAAAAACTCTCGGCCGCAGGTCTACCCATCATGGATCTGTCGAATCTCTAACCCCCAACTCCCGAAAGGGAGAATTAGATCAAGAGAGGAGCTAGCAATGAAAGTATTACCGAAAGACGTTTTGGATTTGAACGAAAAAGCAAAGGCGATGGTCAGCCTGCTTGATGATGAAGAATTGGGTGAATTGTTCATCTTGTGCCCGGGTTGCCCGTTCGTTTCGTCTTGTTTCAACCGGGCGGCGCAAGCCTATCGGGTAAGTAAAGAGCTGCTTGAAAAACTACACGCCGCCGGTTTTACGGCCAAAGACCTGCTTGAAGCAGACAGCCCCCAATCATAGACCCATCCAAGTGCAAGAGCCCCACCTCCACTGGCAACGTTTTTTGGCTATTGAGCCAAAGTTGTTATGTATAGGTGGGGTTTTTGTTTTTTCTCTTCTTTTGGTGCCAGAGGTGGGGATCGGACCCCTGCCTACCGGCAGGCAGGCACTACCAATGCCTTACCTGCCCGCCGTACTAAGTGCCAGGAGTGGGGATCGAACCCACGACCCACGCCTTATGAAGACGTTGCTCTACCGCTGAGCTATCCTGGCAGCACTTTGGCAGGCGCGGTGAAGACACTGCTCTACCATTGAGCTACTCTGGCTCGCATTGGCTGTTATTGTACGAAATTTTCTGAGGATTATAAAGAGGCAGGCAGAAACATGGATGGTTGGTAAGTTCGCACATCGGAATGTTCTCACAACAACCCATCAAAAAAACACCTGCCACCACCGTTTCCAGTTGGGAACCGGTTCTCTATACCGCGATATGGATACTCCTCCTTGTTCTTCTTTTTCACTTCCCATGTTGTCCATAATGATGACTGTATCTCCTTCTCTTGCCATACCCAAACGTTCCCGAGCCTCCTTTTCTACAAAAGCCGGTGTTTGGACTGTTTTAAGCCTCTCAGTGAGCTCCTGATGCCTTTGTTCTACCAATACAAGCCTCTCCTGTTCTTTTTTTACTATAGCCCTTCTTTGCCACAAATCCACGACTGAACGGGATAAACTCACGATCATAAACATGCTCCCAATTATGACGATCCATTGTATTTTTCCTTTTTTAGACATAATTCCCCCTTGCGCTCCTCTACTAAAGATGTTATATTATAGGTTATTCTCGAATAAGAGACCGTCAGGGCGCGTAATTCTACGTATCTGTCTTTGACGGAATAATAACACCTGCTTACCAAAAAAATGCACTATGGCTCTGGACATTAATCAAGCAAAACTACAATTCACTACTCATCTGACTTCCAAAAAAAGAGCTGCTGCCACTATCGTAGCATATGCCAAAGATATTGACCAAATGCTCCAGTTTGTACACAACGCAGGTATTGAAACGATTTCTGGTATCTCCCAAGATCACCTCGATGCGTTTCTCAAAAAAATGAAAAGCGACAATTATACGCCAAAATCTATTTCTCGAAAGATCAATTCCATAAAAACATTTTTCCGATATCTCAAAACCGAATCACTCATCACTGATGATCCGGCAGACAAACTTGAGCATCCAAAATTTGAATCCAAACCACCACGGATTCTTTCCAAGTTGGAGTATAGAGCGCTCAGAGACACATGCAGAGGAGATATCAGAATATATGCAATCGTTGAACTATTCTTGCAGACAGGTGTCCGGATTGGCGAATTGGCCAATCTCACACTTGATGATGTAAAAGATTCAGAACTTTTTATCAAAGCGCAGGAAGGACATGCTGAGCGCATTATTCCTCTCAATAAAGCCGCAAAAGAAGCTGTTTCCCTCTATCTCAAAAGCCGAAAAGAAGGTGGCAAAAGCAATGCCCTCTTTATCACAAAAACAGGGAAACAATTGCTTATTCGAAACATTAGAACTGCAATCGACCGTTATTTTAGAATAGCCGGTATTGAAGGAGCAAAAGTCAATGATCTCCGACATACCTTTATAGCACACCATCTCATGGCAGGCACATCCATCCAGGTTCTCTCAAAACTTGTTGGTCATAAACGAACATCAACAACAGAAAAATACCTGGAAATTGTCAAAGGTCAAAAGCTTGAAAACATAAAGCTTGGGGAGCTATAAATTGACCTAATTACTCTAATTTCTAGAGGATCATTGGTGCTTATTTAGGTCAATTAGATGAATTAGAGTAATTAGAAATTCCTGTATATCCCGTGCTACAATAGCTTCATGGATAAAACGTACGATCCCTTATCAGTCGAATCCAAAATCTACACATTCTGGGAACAAGGCGGCTATTTCTCTCCAAAAGTAGACAAACAAAAGAAACCGTTTACCATCATTCTTCCCTTACCCAATGCAAATGACCCTATGCATATGGGACACGCGTTATTTACTGTTCAGGATATCATGGTGCGGTATCACCGTATGAAAGGAGATCCTACCCTATGGCTTCCGGGAGGTGACCATGCCGGCATTGAAACACAATTTGTCTTTGAAAAACACTTAGCAAAAGAAGGTAAAAGCCGGTTTGATTATGATAGAAACACCCTTTATCAGAAAATTGCGGAATTTGTCGACAAAAACAAAAACACCAATAAAGATCAGATGAAACGACTCGGTTTTTCTCTTGATTGGAGTCGGTATCACTATAGTTTAGAGCCTGAAATTGTCAAAAATGTTCTTGAAACATTTCAGCGTATGCACAAAGACCACTTGGCATACCGCGCTGAGCGTCTTGTGAATTACTGTACAAAATGCGGAACGGCATTTTCTGATCTAGAAATCAATCACGAAGAACGGGAGGATCAACTCTATTACTTGGATTATGGCAGTATTCAGATTGCTACAACCAGACCGGAAACAATCTTTGCTGATGAAGCAGTAGCGGTAAATCCAAAAGATAAACGTTATACCCATATCATCGGAAAACATGCTGTCATCCCACTTCTGAATAAAGAAATCCCTATCATTGGTGATGACGCTATCGACATACAATTTGGCACAGGAGCACTCAAAGTCACTCCTGCTCATGATCCTGTAGATTTTGATATAGGGGCAAGACACAAACTTCCTGTTATCAGCTGTATCGACCGTTTTGGGAGACTGATCCATGTTCCTCAAAAATATGAAGGACTAAAAGTAAAAGCAGCCCGCGAAGCAGTTATTGAAGACATCAAATCATTGGGACTACTTATAAAAACCACTCCGTTAACTCACACTGTTGGCGTATGCTACCGATGTAAAACTACTATTGAACCCATGCTTATCCCTCAATGGTACATAAAAACAAAACCACTTGCTGCTCCAGCTATACAGGCGGTAAAAAGCGGAAAAACAAAAATAGTTCCCCTCAAACGATTTGAAACAATGTATTTTGACTGGATGGAAAACATCAAAGATTGGAACATCAGCAGACAGATTGTCTGGGGCCCACAAATTCCAGTGTGGTACTGCCTTGACTGCAATCCAACTATCGAGCTCACATTTATCGACAAAACAAACACTAAGGTTCAAAAACGCTATCAGGATATACAAGATACCGTACCATTTACAGAACTATGTGAAGGACTTCAATCGATATATGCCCCGCTTTCAGCAACATATACCCTTGATCACTCACCTTGTGCACATTGCAAAGGGACACATCTCATTCAAGAAACAGACACGTTTGATACATGGTTTCTCTCGAGCCAATGGCCAGTAAATACACTAAAAACGCATACACTGGATTTTGATTATTTTTATCCCACATCAGTCCTTGATACACTCTGGGATATTTTATTTTTTTGGGTTGCACGCATGATGATGATGGGTTTGTACCTTACCGGTGATGTACCATTTACTGTCGTGCATCTGCACAGTAGAGTTGTGGATAAACACGGCGCGAAAATGAGCAAAAGCAAAGGGAATGTGGTCAATCCCATAGAAATGGTAGAAAAATATGGAGCAGACGCTCTTCGCATGGCTCTCATATTTGGGGCTGCTCCGGGAAGCGATATTTCTCTTTCAGAAGACAAGATCCGAGGGATGAGAAATTTTGGTAATAAACTGTGGAATATAGCCAGACTCTTTCTTATGAATATGGAAATCCCACAACCCAATCCACAAACTGATGACGACCAAACCACATCACAAAAATCAAATACACATCAGCCATACTTAGCTATTCCATTCTATGACCAATCAATGTATACCTCACTATCTGAACCTGACCAAAAAATCATTACCGATCTCAACACACTCATCTCGGACGTCACAAAAGACATAGAAAAATACCGCTTTTCCGATTCAGCACAAAAAATATATGAATTTACCTGGCACCGGTTTGCCGACCAATATTTGGAGGAGAACAAAGAACGGTTTAAGGAACAAAATGTCACCGCATTAGCAGTATTCCGTCATGTCCTTTTACATGTGCTCAAACTTCTCCACCCATTCATGCCGTTTATCACTGAAGAAATCTGGGGCAAAATGCCAAGAAAAACACATGATCCACTGATTATATCCTCGTGGCCAAAATAACTCTTCAAATCACTTTGTAGGAGTAGCAGAAGGTGAACCGACCCCACCTTTATCCATCATATTCCCAGGAGGCAGTACTAGTGTCTGCACAATCTGATCAAACACCACATCATCTTTGGCAAAATCAGCTACTATACCGCTTGGTGCAAAATGATTGATTTCAAACGCAATAGTATCGGTAATCGGAATCATGTATCCCCGCATCTGAGAAAATATATATCCTCCCACAGTCGTACCTACAAACACACCGGAAAATTCTGTCGCCGTTTTTCCAAGAAGAAGCGTATCTTTCAAAGGAAATGGAATTCCTTTGAGATCACTAATAATCCGATTTCGATAATCAGGTAATACCTGGCCCTCACCCCGAAGTGCAACAGTAAACCGTGTGCCACCCGGCAGATACGTGCCTTGTGAACGACAGGTGGATCCGTCGCATATAGGGGGAAACACTTCCGGAGGAAGTTTAAATGTAATTCCATCATATACTACCCTAGTCTTTCCATTTAACACAGGATATTGATTCCATATATTCGGACGAGTTTGCTCTCCTGTTGTAGAAACAACACTCCCAGCACTTGATTTAGGAGACGGAGTAGGCGAAATATTTTGCTGCTGATTTCTACTCGGAAGGAGCGCATTGGTAAATTGTTTGTAATACCCAGACAGCCAAAATACGACCGCTCCAAGTAAAGCAAGCACTATGAGCGCTGTAATAATAGATGCAAAAGAATTTCTTGGTTTTGGGGGAGGATATAAGTCAGGCTCAGTATGTAAAATCGGCTCAATTGGAGGAGTTTCTTCGTATGTGAGTGGTTCATTGCGTTTTTCTTCTGATCCTGAAGCGGTATTATATTGGGAAGATTGTATGTCCATACGTATCATGTTCCCTTAAAGACACACGACTGTCAATATGCTACTTAGATATTTGCATTTGGATTTTTAAAAATATTAGGCTTCAAAAAATCATTTTTTGGTAGTTCTTTTGGCTGTTCCTGTTTTATTTCACCCTGAAAAGGGGGGGTGGGTGGTGTTTGTGGGGTTACCTGTATCGGAGCATCTTCCTTAGTAGGTACAGAAGGAAAACGTTTTCCGCCTGCTTTCATACATACAGATGCTACTTCATAGGTTCGGGCATTTACTTTTTCTATCTGGAAATGATGTGTACTCTCAATAATGGCATTGAGAAGATTCGTTGCTATGTCTTCTGTCAATTTTACTCCTGAAAAAGACATAACGACGGCAACAAGCTCTGTAATACATGACACATTACGATCAATAAGGTTTACTGCGCCATACAGTGAATTTTCTTTATGATAGTCAATATTGATAATAGGCGTTTCCCCAAACATACCTTTATTTTCTTCGTAGAGACCCCCCAACTCCTCTACTGTTGAAGCGCCGATAGTGATGATAAGGTCAGCTTGACCACCTGTTTTGTTATAATTCACTTTATCTTCTGAAAAATCTTCAAATCCGGGGCGTGGCTCGATAACAAGATTAAATTTATTTCCCTCGATATTATAGCTAACTTTTTCTATAGAGCCTTCCTGATAATCCAGAGAAATCACAAAATTCCGTTTCCCCATAATTTTTGTTTGAAGTTTATTTGCTCCAACAAAATTTGAAAATTCTACAGTCATGGGATCCGGACACACGACACTTACCGTCTTGCCAATACCAATGAGTCCGAGATAAAGGGATAAAGAACTTCCGAGTGAATCTACAGTAGGATTTTTGTGTGTTGCGATAACAATGTTGTTTGCCTTTTCGATATGCTCTTTGATCTTTGTGAGAGTTGCCTGAACATCCATAGTGTGCCTCCAGTAAGTTTGATTGCTAACTCCGTACAAAGGCAATTATAGCATCTTGAAGCTCAAAATCAACCTGTCCGTCAAAAAGAATGCCGCATTCTATGCCTTCTTCGGCCTTCGTGGACTCATCTTTCCCTTTCCGAAGGGAACGAACCCTGGCTCTCCCTACTTCCTGATCACCGCGCAGTATCTTCACCTGATCGCCTTTTGCAAGCCTGCCTGAAGCTACTTTTACTCCTGCAACCCGCTTCCCGTCAAATGGAAATTCGGCAATTATTACCCCTTTTCCTAATTCACGCTCTTTTGTCAAAACTTCCTGCATACCGGAGATAGCCTCAGCAAGCTCATCCAGAAGTTCATAAATGATCGTATAATTTCGAAGAACCACTCCTTCGGTTTCTGCAAGTTTAGCTACTTCAGCTTTCCATTTTGTATTAAATCCTATGACAAATGCACCAGTAGATTTTGCAAGAAGCACATCTTCATCGTGGACATCCCCAACTCCCTGTTTCACAATAACTGCACCTTTCTCTAAAGATGCCCGGATAGCTTCAAGAGATCCTGCTGTATCTGCTTTCAATATAATTTTGAGGGATTGTTGAGTGGATTCTACAGCGAGGAAATCCATGTCTGTCGCCATTTGTTTAATAGGTTCCTGCACTACTTCTTCTGTTTTTTGAAAAGGAGTACTTCTAAGTACGCTGCCTATTTGGGGTAATTTGGTAAACCCTAATATTTCAACAGGCTTTCCAGGACCTGCTTCTGTTACTGAAATCCCGTATTCATCAAACATTGCGCGTACTTTTGCTACTTCAACTTCTCCTTCAAACAGTCGAATATTAGGAACAATCACACCTGCTTTCACAATCACCGAAGCCACCATTCCTTTTCCTTTATCTACATGCGTCTCTATGACTACCAGCTCAGGAGGAGAGTCTTTTGTCGCAAGATACTGAATTGGCTGAGCAAGTATTTTTTCCAACAATTCTTCTATCCCTTTTTTGATTTTTGCAGATACCATAGTTATAGGAACATCTCCTCCGAATCCTTCCACCTGTACCTCAACCCGTGCAAGATCCTGCTTGATTTTATCAAGATTTGCTGCAGGCAAGTCTATTTTTGTGACAACAACTATCATGGGAATTGCCGCGTCTTTGATAATTCGTATGGATTCTTTTGTCTGAGGCTTTACGGAGTCATCTGCAGCAACCACAAGGAGGGCGATATCAGCCACTTGAGCTCCTCTTGCTCTCATTTTCATGAACGCTTCATGTCCGGGAGTGTCAATAAACGTAATCGTCTTTTCCTTGTGTCGTATCTGGTAGGCACCGATGTGCTGTGTGATACCGCCATGTTCTTTTGCAACAACATTGGTATGTCGGATATAGTCAAGAAGTGTCGTTTTTCCGTGATCAACGTGTCCGAGAACCGCCACAATAGGGGGTCTTTCTGAAGAACTGATTTGACCTTTTCCATCTTTCATACGTCGATATAATTTCAAGCCTTCCTCTCATACATTCCCACATATTATTCGGCTTTTTCAGCATCCTGTTTTGCAGTATTACTGGCATCTTCTGGAGATAATGGTGAGGGAACATCTTCTGAGTTCACCTGTTCTTCCTGAACATCATTTTTTACATCCTCTACAAGAACTTTTTCTTCAGGTTCTACAGGAGCATCTTCTTTCTTGACTTCACCTGTCTCTTTTTTCTTTACATCTATCTTCCAGCCGGATAATTTGGCTGCAAGTCTGACATTTCCTCCATCTCTTCCTATCGCAAGGGACAGTTGATCTTCAGGAACATATACTTCAGCAATTTTTTTATCCTCAATGAGGATTACTTCCATGTCCTTTGCCGGAGCAAGTGCTGAAGCTATAAATTGCTTACTGTTATCGCTCCATTGGATAATATCTACTTTCTCATTATTTCCTAGTTCGTTAATGACTGCCTGTACACGAACGCCTTTTTGTCCGACACACGATCCTACTGGATCAACACCTGATTGAGAAGAAAAAACAGCAATTTTTGTCCGCATACCTGCTTCTCTTGCTACCACTCGTAACTCAACGACTCCTTGAGCTACTTCAGGTACTTCACGTTTAAACAAACCTTCAACAAGTCCTTTATGACTCCTGGAAACAACTATCTCGCTTCCACGCATAGTGTCACGAATTCCCTCCACATAAAATGTTAATCGTTGATTGAGGTGATACCGTTCTGCTGGATTTTGTTCATTTTGCGGCATCATTGCTTGTGTTCTCCCTATTTCAATAATCACATTGGAACCATCAAAACGTAAAATCATACCCTGCACAATAGACCCAATTTTTGTTTGGTAATCTGTGATAACCGCCTGTTTTTCCGCTTCACGGATACGCTGAAGGATAACCTGTTTGGCTGTTTGCGCAGCAATTCTGCCAAATCCAGGTGGAGTAACATCCTTTCCTTCTTTTACGATTTTTGCTTCTCCATTATCAGGATTGAGTTCAACAGAAAGTAACTCCAAATCTTCCATGCCATAATCTTTCCGAAATGCAGCAAGAATAGCTGCTTTTATGGTCTCCAACACCACCAAAGGATCAATACCCCTCTCAGTGGCTACTTGATTTAATGCTAATGAAAACTCACTTCTGACTGTTGCTGGCATATACTAGTAAAAAAGGCGGGTTACCCCACCTCTTCCTCCTCACCTCTTAATACAAAATCTATTATAGCATGATTTTTACCAAGGTCAAACCATGGCTTTAGACGTCATCAAATTCACTAAGCAGCTCTTTTTGACGTTTTGAAAGATGCGTGGGGATATGAATTTGAATTTTGACATACAAATCTCCCCTCCCATTCGTCCGTATGCGAGGCGCACCTTTTTCCCGGAGCCTAATAAGTGTGCCTGGCTGGGTACCTGGCTGTATATGAATTTTTACTGTACCATCAATTGTTTCAACTTCATGGATTCCTCCAAGAGCGGCTTTTGCATAAGAAATTTCAGTTTCGGAAACAAGATCATCACCCTGTCTCATAAACTTCTTATCTTTTTTGACGTCAATAACAATATCAAAATCGTCAAAACGTATTCGCGATCCTGTATCTACCCCGCCTGGAATTTTGATTGTCCGTTTTTGTGACCCCTCTCCAGCGCGTCCCCGAGGCAATACCACTTCTTTTGTCACACCTTTCATGGCTTCCAAAAATGAAATAGATATTTCATATACCTCCCGCCTCGTCCGTCCATTACCCCTGCCTGAAAATCCGGCGCCTCCGCCGAAAAATTGTTCAAAAATTTCAAAAGGATCAATGAATTCATCTCCAAACGGCATACCGCCACTTGTAGAATACGAATAGCTAAACGGCCCCTGACGGTATCCTCCTCCAAACGGTCCTTGACCTCCCGCAGGCCCGGATCCTGCTCCCGGGGCAAAAGCTGCATGACCAAATTGGTCATATGTCGAACGTTTTTCTTTATTGGAAAGAACTGCGTACGCTTCGTTTATTTCTTTAAACTTTTCGTTGGCATTTGCCTCTTTATTTTTATCCGGATGCCACTCCAAGGCAAGCTTCCTATACGCTTTTTTAATTTCATCTTCAGAAGCCTGCTTTGCTACACCCAACACATCATAAAAATCCCGTTTTGTTGCCATATGGTTTTGATTGATTATACTTCTCTTTACAAAATCTGATCAACGTGAAGGAAAATTCCCCGGTTTCTCGGGGAATTTTCCAATTCTAATCTTCTAGTCTTATTGTCTGAAAGCTGACAACTTTTTTTGTCCCTTATCCAACCACTTGTCCTTCTTCAACTTTTCCATCTTTATCTTCAGTTTTTTGCTCTTGACCTGCAGATTGACTCTCTTCCGTCTGCTGACCCTGTTCTTGTCCTGGTTGTCCTTGGTTTTGATACATTGCCGCTCCAACTTTTTGCGTAACATCAGACAACTCACTAGTCTTGGTCTCCAGATCTTCTTTGCTCCCAGTTTCCAAAATATCCTTCAAGGCTTTTATCTTTTCTTCAATGGCTGTTTTATCTTCTGCTTTTACCTTATCACCAACATCCTTGAGTGTTTTTTCAGCAACATACATCATATTTTCCGCTTTATTCTTTGCTTCAATTTTATCTTTTTTTGCGGCGTCTTCTGCCGCATGCACCTCTGCTTCTTTTTTCATTTTTTCCACTTCCTCTTTGGACAAACCAGTGGAACCGGTAATCTTTATGGTGCTTACCTTCCCTGTTGCTTTATCTTTTGCGGTTACATTTAATATACCGTTTGCATCAATATCAAACGTTACTTCAACCTGCGGAACACCTCTTGGAGCAGGAGGAATACCTGAGAGTACAAACCTTCCGAGTGATTTATTATCCGAAGCCATTGGCCGCTCTCCTTGAAGCACATTAATCTCAACAGATGTTTGATTGTCCGCTGCTGTTGAAAACACCTCCGTTTTACTGGTCGGCACGGTCGTATTTCTTGGGATAAGCGGTGTTGAAACTGCTCCCAATGTTTCAAGACCCAATGTAAGCGGTGTCACATCTAGAAGTACGACATCCTTGACGTCTCCTGCTAGTACTCCTGCCTGTATAGCGGCACCTACTGCCACCACTTCATCAGGATTTACAGAACAATTTGGTTCTTTTCCAAAAAATTCTTTTACCGTTGCAAGCACTTTTGGCATCCGGGTCATCCCTCCAACCATAACGATTTCATTGACATCCGATGCTTTAATTTTGGCATCAGCGAGACATTTCTTGACCGGCTCTATAGTTTTAGCTACAAGTTCACCAACCAAAGACTCTAATTTTGCCCGAGAAATTTTCATGACAAGATGAAGTGGTCCGTCTTTGCCTTGTGTAACAAAAGGCAGATTCACCTCTGTCTCCATAGATGTGGACAGTTCAATTTTTGCTTTTTCTGCAGCATCTCTGATCCTTTGGAGTGCTTGCGGATCTTTTCTAAGATCTACTTGATGCTCTTTTTGGAACTCATCTGCAATGAATTCAAGAATCTTTTTATCAAAATCATCTCCTCCGAGGTGTGTATCCCCATTGGTTGCTTTTACTTCATATACTCCTTCACCCAACTCAAGAATAGAGATGTCAAACGTTCCTCCTCCTAAGTCATATACTGCTATAGTGTGGGCATTTTTTTTATCCAGTCCATACGCTAAAGCCGCTGCAGTAGGCTCATTAAGAATTCTCATCACTTCAAGTCCTGCAATTTCGCCTGCCTGTTTAGTCGCCTGACGTTGAGAATCATCAAAATACGCGGGAACGGTGATCACCGCTTGTGTCACGGGAGTCCCTAAATATTTTTCAGCATCAACTTTAATTTTGCTCAATATTTTCGCTGAAACTTCCTGAGGTGTGAACTGTTTTCCACCAACTTCCACAATCGCCATATCATTCTTTCCTGATTTGATTTCATACGGAAGCCATTTTTTATCAGTCTGTACACTGGCATCCGAATATTTTCTTCCGACTAGCCGTTTTACGGAAAACACGGTGTCTTTGGGGTGTATGACAATCTGGCGTTTTGCAACATCTCCGACGATATTTTTTATCGGGTCGACCACTGAAGGTATGACATTTCTTCCTTCCTGAGAATGAATCACTTTCGGCGTGCCGCCTTCCATGACCGCTACACATGAATTCGTTGTTCCTAGATCAATACCAATAATTTTAGACATAAAAACTCCTTCCAGAAGCTCTTTCTAATCGAATAAGGATTAGATGTGAGATTCTAAAGCCCATCCATTGTCTGATGTTTAAAAACACATAACAACGAAAAGACTGACAATATTTATTACTCCTTTTTTAAAATAAGGAAGTTACTCCTTATGTATACTATTTTCCTCTTCTTTCTTTTTTCCAACCGTAACTTTTGCCGGTCGGATTATTTTCCCATGCATCTGATATCCAGGTGATAGGATGGATACGACACTATTCTCCTTGGCTCCTTCCACTATTTCTATGCAATCCATAGTGAACGGGTCAAATGGTTTTCCGAGCACGTCAATTTTTTCAACGCCGACAGATCGAAAAAATTGTATAACTTCTTTGAGAGCTAACTCCAAACCTTGATCCTGCAGGTGCTCATACGTTTTTTCCAATAAATCGACAATAGGCAGTAACTTTTCAATAACGACGAGACTTGCAAATAATTGTGTTTGTCTTTGCTCTTCTCGCGTTCGTTTTTCCAGATTCTGGTAATCAGCAAGTGCGCGAACGTACTTTTCCTTCCAGACATCCACTTCGTGTATTTCTGCCTTTCCTTCGCTTTCCTCTAATTTTGTATCTTTAATGTCATCATGTTGTGTTTGTTGTTTCATAAACAAGCCCTTTCAATGATATTTTTCAATACTATTTCGTTTTTCATTACCAATTATTTCCTAATTCGCTGATGAGATTGCCCATATACCGAACAACAGGTACGATGGCAGGATAATCAAGTCGAAATGGACCGACCACTCCAATGGATCCTTTGATGTGCGGTGTCGTAAATGTGTTATAGATATATCCACATTGTGAAAGACCTTTTACCCCTAATTCGCTCCCCAAAAGTATTACTAATGGATCGGTTTGACCTTCAGACAATTTCCACCAAAAATCAAATTGTTCAATAGTTTCAAACAACGAATGGGTCAACTCATAATCATAAAATTCAGGCATATCCAAAATATTGCTCACTCCTGCATAATAAATATCCCCATCATCAGTTGTGGTAAGGGCAAGCGCTTTTGTTTTAAACGCAACCGCTTTTGTAGCTTCTCTCAACATTTTATCCATTTCCTGCCTGACATCCCATACTTTCTCTTTGACAGACATTTCTTCAGTCACAGACAGATGCTTTGGCTTCATAAGCACATCGACATAAAACCGAAGCGCATCAGGCGTTGGAGCTCTTCCTGAAGACGTATGAGGCTGTTTTAACAGCTTCATCTCAGTCAGTCGTACCATTTCATTTCTGATAGTTGCAGGTGACACGCCAAGATTGTATTTTTTATCCAATGTTTCAGACCCTACTGACTCGGCTGTAGAAATATATTCTTCAATAATTGCTTTTAATATTTCCACCTGTCTTGGTGTAAGATCTTTCGCGATTTGTGCTGTATCCATATATATATCCTTGAATATGACCTTTATACCCAAAAAAAGCCCTTTAACTTCTTCTCTGGAAACATGTATTCATTCTCCAAATTAGCACTAATATATATCGAGTGCTAATTTTTGTCAACACCCTATTGTAAGCGCGTACAAATTCTCTCATAATGAATATACGATGAAAAATATACTTTTTATTCTTTCTGCTCTCATTCTTCTTGCTGCTATACCTGTTGTTGTCTTTTATTTCGGTCAGCAAACAGATATTAGAAGCAAAGCAGCTCCAGCCACCACTCTTTCTTTACAACCCAGTTCTCCAACTGCCGCAGTAGGAGATACGACTGTATGGAAAGTGCTCATCAATACCGGACCAAATCAAGTAGCATCAGCCAAAATTTCTCTAACATTTGATGCGACAAAATTT
>Ga0172379_10005874_pt1 | contig 16863 bp, 8 predicted proteins | sample GrowelOW334metaG_FD_119756 | JGI IMG/M metagenome (GOLD analysis project Ga0172379, IMG submission 119756) | Groundwater microbial communities from an aquifer near a municipal landfill in Southern Ontario, Canada - Groundwater well OW334 metaG | ecosystem: Environmental > Aquatic > Deep... | reverse complement strand
TCGGTGTCTCTCGTATCACAGGCGGTTCGTCGCCCGGTCACGACGGTGGCCGCGACGCTGGCGGTCATCCTGCTGGGCGCGGTGTCGCTCACCAAGCTGCCGGTGTCATTGCTCCCCGACGTCACGCTGCCGGTGCTGACCATTCGCACCTCGTATCCCGGCGCGGCGGCGGAAGAAGCGTCGCGTTTCGTGGCGGAGCCCATCGAAGAAGCGATCGCCGCCACACCCGGTCTCATCGAACTGCGCTCCGTCAGTCGCAATGGAGAGGTGACCACCACGGCCACCTTCGCGTGGGGCACTCCCATGCCAAAGACCGTGCTCGCCGTGCGCGAACGGCTCGACAACGCCCGCAGCCGGCTGCCCGAGCGCGCCGACCGCCCCACGCTTCTCACCAGCGATCCGGGCGAACGCCCCATTGCGGTCTTTGCGCTCACCGGCCGCGGCGATCTGCGCTCACTCGGCCGCAGCGCGCGCGATGTGCACGCACGACGCCTCGAGCAGATCGAGGGCGTGGCGAGTGTGGCGGTCGTCGGGGCGCCGCGTGACGAAATACGCGTCGAGCTCGACCCGGCGCGCATGCGCACCCTCGGTCTCACCCCCGACGACGTCGCCAGCGCCATCCAGAACGCGAACGTTAGCGGCGCCGGCGGCACCATTCGCCGCGGGCAGTTCCGCTTCTCGGTACGCACGCAAACGGAGTTCCGCAGCAGCGACGAGATTGGCGATACGCCCATCGGCCCGCCGGGCTCGTCGTATCGGCTGCGCGATGTCGCCACCGTCACGGTCACTACCGAGGCGCCGAAGACCCTCACGCAGCTTGACGGCCAGAGCGCCGTAGGTCTGGTGGTCTACAAGGACGCCGGCTCCAACACCGTGGCCGTCACGCGGCGCCTGACCGAGAGCGCGACGCAACTGCAAAAGGAGTTCCCCGGTCTCACCATGACCTTGGTGGCCGCGCAGGCCAACTTCGTGGTTGATGCGCTGGGCAACCTGTCGCAGGAGATCATCTACGGTGGCGTGCTGTCGCTGCTGGTCATCCTGCTCTTCCTGCGCGACTGGCGCGGCTCGCTGGCCATTGGGCTGATGGTCCCGCTCTCGGTGCTGGTGGCGCTCGTGCTGCTCCAGTTGATGCACGTCTCCGTCAACGTACTGTCGCTCGGCGGCTTGGCGCTCGGCGTGGGCTTGCTGGTCGACAATGCCATCGTGGTGGCCGAGGCCACGGGGCGCAAACGCGAGGAAGGGATGGCATTACTTCCCGCGACTATCGCAGCGACCGAAGAAGTGTCCGCGCCGCTCATCGCCGGCACGCTCACCACGTTGCTGGTTTTCGGCCCGATCATCTTCGTGAAGGGCCTGGCCGCCGCGCTCTTCCGCGATCTTTCGCTCTCGGTGGTCACGAGCGTGGGCGCGTCCCTCGTGCTGGCACTCACGCTGATGCCCGTCATGCTGGTGGGTCGCCATCGCGATGCCATCTTCGCCCCGCCGCGTGCGCATGGCGCCGGCTACGAGCGGCTGAGCCGCTGGGGTGCGTGGTGGGCGCGCTGGTACGAGCACGGGGTGGTCTGGTCGCTGCGGAATACACGACAGGTCTTTCTCGCGGCTCTTGGTGTGCTGGCCCTGACGGTCGTCGCCATATGGCGCCTCCCCAAGGAGATTCTCCCACAGGTTGACGAGGGGATCGTGGTGGCGGCGCTCTCGCTTCCCGAAGGCACCGCCATCGAGGAAACGGCTCGCCAGGTGGAGCGTATCGAACGCGCCGCGGCCGCGCTCGGTGCCAGGAACGTCTACGCTCGCTCGGGCATCGCCACCGACGAAGAGGTGCTCGCCGGCGCCGACCCGGGCACGAGCGCCTCGGCCCAACTGCTCATCCCCGTCCCCGATGGCAAGTCGGCCGCGCCATTTGGTGAGGCGCTTCGGAGAGCCGTTCCCGATCTCGCCAAGGGGCACCTCGCCCTCGACCTCGCGGGGCAGAGCGAGTTCGGGTCGCTTATCGGCCGAGAGGGGCGGCTGGTCCGGGTCGAGGTGAGCTCCCGTACGCTGGCCGAATCGCAAGCATGGGCCGACAGCGCTCGCACGCGCGTGCAAGGAATCAGCTCACTGACCGACGTGCGTGACGCCTACGCTGCCACGCAGCCGATCGTCGAGATCACACTTGAGCGCGCTCGCATTGCGGAACGCGGTATCAGCATCACTGCCGTGCAGCGCGCGCTGCAGGGCGCACTCGGCGGCGTCCCTGCAAGCGAACTGCGCGAGACCGATCGCCGCACGCCCATTGCGGTGCGCTACGCCGGTATCGCCAATGAAGACCTCGAGACAGCGCTCGCCACGCCGGTCAAGGGCGTGCCGGTGGGTGAATTGGTGAATTGGCGCGAAACGCGCGCGCCGCTCGAAGTCGTGCGCATCGACCGCCGCCCGGTGAGCCTCGTCGAGGCGCAGGTCGCCAGCGGCGGCACAGCGCGTGCCACCGATGACGTCACGCGCGCCATCGCGCCGCTCGCTCTGCCCGCCGGCACCACCATGAAGGTGGCGGGTGCCGACGCCGAGCGTCGCCGGACGACCGACCAACTGCTGCTCGTGGGCATTCTGAGTGCCGCCCTCATGTTCCTGGTGCTGGCCGGTGAGTTTGCCTCGTTCACCATTCCGATCGTGGTGATGCTGACGGTACCGCTGGCGGCGGCCGGTGGATTCCTGTTTCTCTGGATGACGGGCCAGAGCATCAATGCGGTATCGATGATCGGCATCGTGGTGATGATCGGCATGGCCGACAACGAGGCCGTCGTGAAGCTTGACGCGATCCGCCGCTTCCGCGATGAGGGGCTCGGCCTCGAGGAGGCGATTCTCAAGGGCGGCCAGGTGCGCTTGCGCGCCATCGCGATGACCAGCATCACCACCATCACGGGCGTGCTGCCGCTCGTCTTTGGCATCGGCAGCGGCGGCGCGCTCTATCAGCCTCTGGCGGCGGGCGTGATTGGCGGCTCCCTCTCGGCACTCGCGGTGACGTTCTTCCTGCTGCCGGCCGCGTACTACGTGCTTGAGCGCCGGCGCGCCGCATGATTCGCTGGAGCGTCTCCCGGCCCGCCGTGGTCTGCGCGGCGGTGATCTCCCTCGTGCTCTCCGGTGGCGTCGCGTTCACGCGCCTGTCGCTCGCCACGCGCACGACGGTTGAGCTCCCCAAGCTGCTCATTACTGCCGGCTGGACCGGCGCGTCCGCAGAGCTGATGGAGATGTACCTCACCTCGCCCGTGGAGGCGGCGGTGCAAGGCGTACGCGGCGTGCGGCGCACGAGCAGCGAGTCACGCGAGGGGACGTCGCGCATCACGGTGGATCTCGACCCGGCCACCGACGTGCAACTGACACGCCTGTCGATTCTCGAGCGGCTCGAGTTGCTCCGCAAGGACTTCCCCGCGGGATCGACCACACCCTTCGTAAGCAACTACGTTCCCGAGGAGCTCAGCGAGAAGCCCCTGTTGCGCGTTCTTCTCACCGGCCCCTACACCAAGGGTGCGCTGCAGAAGGTCGCCAACGACCTGATCACGCCGCAGGTCAGCGCACTGCCCGGCGTCAGTGGCGTCACGGTGTTCGGGGGCACCGATTTCGGCGTGGCCATCACGTACGACGCTAGCCTGCTGCGGCAGCTCAACATCGCACCGTCGGCACTCTCGCAGGCGGTGAACGAAGCGCGTCAGGTGGTGGCGATCGGTGAAGAACGCCTCGGCACGACCAATCGTGCCGTGGTCATGCGCGACCAGCCCGCCGCTATCGAGGAACTGAATACGCTCCCCGTGCGCGGCCCCGGAGGGCGCATCTTCCAATTGGGGGCACTGGCGACCATCCGCCCCGAGGAAGACGCCCGCAATGCCTTCTTCCGCATCAACGGGTTCCCTGCCATTGCCTTTTCGGTGGCGCGCGGCGCCGGAGCCGACGCTATCAAGACGGCCAGATCGGTGCGCGCCACGCTGCAGTCGCTCGAGCCGCGACTCCCTCCCGGGGTGCGCTATGAGGTGGACGCCGACGAGAGTCAGGAACTCGCCGCGGAGCTGCGCGACCTGCTGATCCGTGGTGCCATCGCCTTTGGCGCCGTGATGCTTGTGCTCATCGTCATGCTGCGGAACTGGCGCGCCGTCGCGCTGGTGATGGGCAGCGCGGCTATCTCGCTCTCCGGCACGTCGCTGGGGCTCTTCATCCTCGACATCCCGTCAAACTCGCTCACGCTGGCCGGGCTTGGCATGGGCATCGGCGTGCTGGTGCAGAACGCGCTCGTCGTCGTGGAGCGGCTGCGCGCCGCGCCGGACACGGGCGAATCCCGTGCGCGGGTGGGCATGCGGATGTTCCCTGCCGTGCTCGGTTCGACGCTGACCACGTGCGTGGTGCTCTTTCCGTTCCTGTACTTGCAGGGCAATGCCCGCGCCGCCTTCGTGCCCTTTGCCGCCGCGTTCGTACTCGGTCTCGGCTGGTCGGTGGTGGCGGCCATTCTCATGATTCCGTCGCTGTCTGCCGGGCACGGGATGAAGGCGCGGACGTGGCCGAGGCTGCATCGGCTGTACGGTCACCTGCTGGTGGGGCTGCTGCGCTGGCGCTTGGCGGTGCTCGTGCTGGTCGTGGCGGGGCTCGGCGCGCTCGCATGGGGCTTTGTGAAGAAGGTGCCGCGGTTCGCGTACGGATCGTACGGATCCGGTGCGCGAACGACCGTCAGCGCGTACCTCAGCTTTCCGCGCGGCTCGGACCCCGCCACCCTCGACGCCGCCATGCAGGAAATGGAACGCGTCGTGGTCGGTCAGCCTGGCGTTGAGGATGTGACCGCGCGCGGCGCGGGCGGCGGCAGTGCCGATATGACGGTCACGATCACGCGTGACGCCGAGTTCACGGCGATTCCTGCGCAGATCGAGGAAGCGTTGATTCAGCGTGCCGTCTTCATCGGCGGAGCGCAGGCATTCGTGCGCGGTCAGGGACCTGGCTTCTCGAACGGCGGCGGTGGCGGCGGCATGTCGACGTATCGCATCAAGGTACTCGGCTACTCCTACTCCGGTGTCGAGCAGGTGGCGTTGGACCTCAAGGCGCGTCTGGAACGCATTGCCCGCGTGCGTGACGTGAACACCAATGCCGCGGCGTTCTGGGGCGACGCCAGGGCGTGGTCCGTATCGCTCGAACCCGATCGTCAAGCGCTGGCGCGTTACGGCCTGACCGCCCGCGACTTCGCGAGCGCCGTTTCCCGCGAGGTGCGAGGCGCTGTGGGGCAACAGCGCCTCGAGATCAACGGCGACGAACTCCCCGTGAGCGTCAAGTCGGCGGGAACGCGTGAGCGGTCGCTCGACGAGCTGCGAGCGGCCATCGTGCCGTCGCCTTCGCACGCGCCGGTTAAGGTGGGCGACCTGGCGGATGTCGCTGAACGCGAGGGCCTCGGGACCATTTCACGGGAGAACCAGCAGTACGTGCGCATCGTCAGCTACGAGTTCCGCGGGCCCACTAAGCTCGCCGACCGCACCCACAAGGCGTTCATGGCGAGCATCACGGTGCCGCCCGGTTATTCGGTTGGGGATCAGGGATGGGACTTCGGCTACACGGACGACTCTGAGAAGGGACTCTGGCTCGTCTTCGGCATCGGCATTACGCTGGTGGTGCTGGCGGTGGCGATGGTCTTCGACTCGACCTGGGCGGCGGCCATGGTCTTCCTGTCGATCCCGGTGGCACTCGGCGGCGTGATTGCCGCGTTCTGGGCGACCAACGCGGCGTTCACGCGCGAGGCGGCCGTGGGCGTGATCCTCGTGGTCGGGCTCGCGGTACACCAGGCCATCCTCTTGATTGACGGCGTAATGCGCCGGCGGCGCGCAGGGAGCCCTGCTGATCGGCGCATGCTGCCGCTAACCGCGACGGCCATCTGGCGTGCGGCGATGGAGCGCAGCGCGATGATCGTGCTGGTAACGCTCAGTACGCTGGCGTCGCTGGTACCGCTCGCGGTGGGGACGGACATGACCTCGCTGTTCGGGGCAATCGCGCTGGCCACTGCCGGCGGAACCGTATTCGGCACCTTCGGGGCGATGGTGGTGTTGCCGGCGATGGTGTTGCCGCTGCGGTGGAAGCGCGGGCGGCGGACGCCACGCGCCGAGGCAACTAGCTAACGCGCGGGAGTCTACCGCCCGAGCTGCGCGATAACGACGAACTCCGCCCCTGACTCCGGATCCAGCTGCAGACACGCAATCGTCTTCCGGCGGACAACGGGACTTGGCTCCGTGGCACAGTTCGCCGGCAGAACGACGGTACGCACGTACCTGCCCGCCGAGCTGAAGACGTCCACAACGCTCTGAGCCGGGCCTGAATCGCTCGTCCATCGCCAGACCCAGAGGTCTCCGTTGCCGGGATCCACCGACAGGCCCCGATAGAACGGGAAGTTGTCCGGTAACCGAAGCGCGCGCACTTCGTCGCTGACGCCGTGCACCGAGGCAATGGGTACCGGCAGCGTGTCGATGCGACGCTTGAGCGCCCGGAGGCTCTCGGCGCGCACCGCTGGCGGGATCGGAATGGCGCGCACCGCGCGCACGATGGTGCGGATCGTGCGCCCGTCCGGACCGGCTTCGTTGAGTTCGTACTTGTCTGCAGGCCCGCTGATGAGCGCACCCGCGGGCGTCACCGCCCAGACCGGTAGCGGATGAAACGGGACAATATTCAGGCCAGGGATCATCCGCCCCCCACGCGCCGACACCATGATCGATGCCCAGCCCGCGCGAGTCGTGGAAAAGAGCGGAACGGTCAGACTGTCGAGGAGGTTGCCGTCGAGCGTGTACCGTAGATACCTGTTGTGCACGAGTCCGTCGGCCCCACCGAAGGATCGCGGGAAGTAGAACCGATTGGCCCGATCGAGGAAGCTGGGCCGCTTCGAGCGCCACGGCGCAAGCGCTGGCCCGGTGACGGCGCGGTCGAACTTCGTCGGCAACCTCGTCTTGGCATCGACCACAAAGTGCGCGAACTCACTCATGTTGCGAACCCAGAGCGAACCGTCAGGCGCGATCACGGGCCCCGTGGGCGCGATGAACTCGCCGGGCCCCTTGCCTTTGCGGCCTATGGTCGCGAGATGGCGCCCGTCGGGAGCAAACACGACGATCCGCGGGTCCTGAAAATCGGAGACGTAGACGCGCCCCGCGTCATCGACCGCGAGTCCGCTGACCTCGCCCAACAGGAAGGGCGTGCTTGGTGCGTCGTCTCCGATCGTCGCGGTGAGACGGGCGTGGACCGTGTCAGACGCCGTGCCCGCCGTGACACACACGCACGCGGCCAGCAGCACGCTACAGGCAGAAAGCATCGTTCCTCCCGCTCACCTGCCCACCGCATAGCGCACCAGCATCGGCACGTCGTCCGCCCCAAGCTCAGCCACCAACACCCATTCGCGCGTCCCATCCTTCACGCTGGCGCTGAGCGGCAAGTCCACCTTGCCGATGCGGCGTCCGTCACGGGCGAAGACATCCCAGCGTGCGGACTTGTCAGAAGGCGCTGTCGTCGGCCGAATCCAGAGGCTTCCGTCGCGCAAGATGCGCATCGACTGCAGCGGCGGCACGGTGCTGCTTCCGTTCTCCAGTTGAGAGCGTTGCCACTCAGGAAGCGCCGCGACGCTCGTGACACGCGATCGCTTCAGCGCTACCGCCAGTACGCTGTCGCGTTCGGCGGACGACACGGCTCGCCGTGGCAGGTCAATGTCGAGGCGCCACGGCACCCCCTTCGCTGGCATCACATCCACCTGGTACCGCGCGCCGTTGCTGTGCGCCACATCTCCGGCCGTTCCAACGTTTGCCACGACGCGCGCTGCAAATGGCGCCGAGGGGCGCCGCATGGTGGTGCCAGGCTCGAAGACGCTTGGCGTCCGCACCTGACCGAGCACTCGCGGCGCTCCATTCGCGGGGACCGTTCGATACACGCCAACCACTGTGTCCCCAAGGGTTGGCGCTGCCGGCACATCGAGAATCACCAGTTCAACGCCAACGACGTGCAGAGATACGGCCGTGGGCGGCAGCATGACGCGGCGCACCGGCCCTGCCTTGCCGTCAGGCAGCACGGACGCCAATCGCATCTGCGTATTGTCAAACCACCAAACGGTACCGTTGGAGAGTAACTGCGGCTCCACCAGCAGACCGTACTCACCTGGCCCTTGGCCCCGTCGCCCGAGCTCGCCGAGGAACTGGCCCGCCTTGGAGAATCGGCGCATTGGTCCGGGGACGTCCGCGATGATGACGCCGCTATCGGGAAGGAGCATCGCGTTCGCGATGTTGCGCATGTCACACCCCTCCGCCGCTGCTTCCGCGCACCACTGTGCGCTCTTCGTCAAACGGAGGTCGCGAACTGACTGCCACTGCGCGTATGACTCCTTCACGACGCGCTGACCTCGAGCGGGCATCGTACTGGTAGTTGTCAGGGCCAACGCAATGATGCAACCTGAAATGCGCATTCGAGGGGGTGGTGAAGGTGTCGATCCACGCAGATGCGGTAACGGGTGAGCGGGAGCCGGGCGGCCTAATTGACGTTCCGGATCTGTAGACTCGCAAGGTCCGACGTGTGCGCCAGCGACGTCGCACCCTGGGTCGCTGGCGCGTCGCAGGGAATGTCGCACATGTTCAACTGGCTTGCGCAGCCGCCTCGTTGAGAATCGGCTCGCCCCGTCGTGGTGTACTCCCTTGATCCCTCTTCATCCTGCGCCGCCTATGCGTCCTCACCTTTCCTTGCTCCTGCTCTCTGCGGCAACGGCGTTGGCTGTCGATGGGCAAACGCCGCTCAAGCTGAAGCCGGCGAATTCCACGCTCTCCGCCGAGTTCACCGGTGTCACGTCGTTACGCGAGTTGTCCGACGGCCGGGTTATCATTGGCGACGGTCGCGATCAGACACTATGGGTAGCCGACTTCACGACGGACCGCACGGAGCCGATTGGCCGCAAGGGCCGAGGGCCTGGAGAGTACACGTTCGTCGGCTGGGTGCGTCCGATTGGCGGTGATTCCTCGCTGATGGGCGACATACTGCAGCGACGTTGGCTCGTGTTGAACGGCGCACGCCTGGTCGGCGTCGTGCCTCCCGATCACCCGGCCGTTGCCAAGACGCATGGGTCAGTCTCGTTCGCAGACCAGCGCGGATACGTACTCTTCCTCCGGCCGATCGCCGAGAAGGCCGGGGTATCGGAGATTTCGACGTCGGATTCCACCGCCGTCGAACTCATATCACGTAACACGGGCAAGGTCGATACGGTGTCCATGCTCCGCCCGCTGCCGCGTCGGCGTACCATCGCCTACGGACCCGATGGGCGAATCACGAGTTCGAGCAGTCGCGTGATCGACCTCTGGGCCAGAGAAGAGAGTGCCATCTTGCTTCCGGATGGCAGTCTGGCCGTGGTGCGCCTGGATCCGCTGCGCGTCGACTGGCGGTCGCCCGATGGCGTCTGGCGCCTCGGGCGTCCGCTGCCGGTGAAGCCGCTTCGTCTCGACCAGCGCGAGCGTGACGGCATCAACGCGCGGCGTACGGCGGCCGGATCGGTCGTTATGCGCTCGACACGAGGCGGCGAGCGACTGTCTTCGTCGCCCCCCCTCACCGAGTTTCCGCCGTTTCTGCCGCTGATCGCAATGGAGCCGGCGACACTCGTGAGCGCGTCCGGGCAGGTTCTCATTCGACGCAATCTCAGCGTCGCCTTGCCCGGCACTAGGTATCTTGTGGTCAATCGCAAAGGCACGCTCGACGGCGAACTCGTACTCGGCGACAAGGCGTACATCAGGGGCTTCGGCTCGAAGTCGGTCTACGTCGTGACCGTGGACGATGACGACATCCAGCACATGAGTCGACACCCGTGGCCGTGACATTGATGCGTGCCTAGCTCGAGTCGATGATCGTCCGTGCGAACGAGACGTCCCGTCATGCTGCGGAATCGCCGCCGGCATCGTGCCGGCACGCGCGTGTCGCGGCACGTTGGACGCAGGTGCTGGCTATTCCCGACGTAGCCCGTAAAGAACGACGGATTGCGCGTCGGTCTCCGGGTCTTCGCGTACGCCCAGGGCATAGTCCGCGCCAAACTCGTGAAACTGCACATTCGGTGGGCCGCGAAGGCGCCCACCGACCCTGCCTGACGCGTCGATCCTGAGATACTCAGAGGGCAGTCCAACGTGTTCGCGATATAGCTCGACCCACACGCCGCCGTCCGTGGCGCGCACGAGGCGCCGCAGGTATGGCGCGGTCCGTGGACGCTTCGCAACATCGAACATCAGTTCAAAGTGCGCGGCATCGATCGCCGCCCTGGCGGCCGATCGCGCGCGCCTCGCGCCGAAGAACCGGGGCGCGAGCTGCTCGCGCGCGTCGCGCACGGCCTTGGGATCGAACGGCCGAGGTTTCACCGGCAGGGACACGCGACGCATCAGCTTGCCATTGCCGGCGAACATCAGCAACTCGGGACTACTGGGATCGGCAACGAACACGTTGTCGCCCACAACTGCCCATGACGTGCCCGGGTTGAGCCAGTCCATCAGGAAGTGCGGCTCGCCCTCGCTGGGCGGCGTGTAGTAGACCAGCCCGTATCCGGCGAACGTGCCCAGCGATACTTGAGGCACGGCACTATCGAGCGGCACTATCGAAAGCAGTTCCCGATCTCGCGTGGGGCCGTCGGGCGACGGCGGACGCGTGTACGGCACCTGAATGACGAGGAGCGCGCCGCTCGGCATGACGCCCACGACGGTCGGGATGTGCCCCTTGAGTTGCGGCAAGCGGGCCCGTGTCTGTCTAACGCTGCCAGTCACCGTGAAGTACGTCACGCGACGCAAGCCGAGATCGAAGACGACGACCGAGTCCTGGCGGCGTCCGAGGAACTGCGGCATGCGCAGCTCACCGGGGCCCTCACCGGCACGGGCCAGCTTCTTCACGAGCGCACCGCCGGCGTTGTACACGTTCATCCCGAGCGGGTCGTACGTCGCGAGCGCAATCTCCCCCCTCGCAAACCGCGCAACGCCTAGCAACATGCTGAACTGCGCCGACGGATCCGTTTCGCTGCTGATGACCGTCCTGGGTTCAGGCGACAGCACGTACTGCTGCGCCGAGGCGCCGCGTACCGCCAGCAACATGACCGCCGTGATCGCGAGCAGGGTGCGACGGGACAACGCGGACAAACGCCCGACGATCCGTCCCTTGCCACGCGTTCGGCTCATCGCGCTGTGGACTGCGTCGTCGGCCGGTGGCTGGGTGCACGCGGTTACAGAAAGGCATGCGTGCGTCAGCAGGTGCGAGATCGACATGAACCCAAAGTTCGACTAACTGGGGGCCGATCGGCTAGCGCATCGCCCCGACGCTCGTGGGGGCTTCGGTGTATATTTGGGACCGTGTCTGACGATCCCCGCCTCTACGCCGCGCGCAAGCGCGAGGTCGAACCGCGCGACGGCACCGATGGCGCCGCCAACGGGCTGAACGACGCCCAGCGGCGCGCCGCCACGCACGGCGAAGGCCCGCTGCTCATCGTCGCCGGCGCCGGCACGGGGAAAACACGCACGTTAGTGCACCGCGTCGGCGTCCTGCTCGAGCGCGGCGTACGGCCGGAGCGCATCCTCCTGCTGACCTTCACGCGGCGTTCGGCGCAGGAGATGCTGGCCCGCGCCGAGCGCCTGGTCGGGAGCGCGAGCCGCCACGTGCACGGCGGCACCTTCCACGCCACCGCACACCGACTGCTCCGCCGGTTCGGCGAGCAGGCGGGCCTGCGTCCCGACTTCACCATCATGGACCAGTCGGACGCCGAGGACCTGATGCAGTTCTCGCGCGCCCGGCTAGGGTTCGGCGACCGGAAGAAGCGGTTCCCGAAGAAGGAGACGCTGCATCACGTCTACTCGCGCCACGTCAACACCGACATTCCCGTCGGCGCGCTGCTGCGTGAGGAATACGCGCAGTTCGTCGAGCACGAGGACGAGATCGCCAGGGTCTTTGCCGATTACACGCAGCGCAAGCAGGAGCGCAACCTCGTCGACTACGACGACCTCCTGCTCTTTTGGGCGACATTGCTGGAGCAGGTGCCGGCGCTCGCCGACCGCATCGCCGGACTCTACGATCACGTCTTGGTCGACGAGTATCAGGACACCAACCTCCTGCAGGCGCGCATCCTGCGCGGCATGTGCCGCACACATCGCAACCTCACCGTGGTCGGCGACGATGCGCAGAGCATCTACTCGTTCCGCGGCGCCACCATCCGCAACATCCTCGACTTCCCGCGCGAGTATCCCGGCACGACGGTCGTGGCGCTCGAGGAGAACTACCGCTCCACGCAGCCCATCCTCGATACGTCGAACATGCTGATCTCGCGCGCCGGCGAGCGGTATACCAAGAACCTCTATACGCGGCGCACCGGTGGCGATCGGCCCTGGCTCGTCACCGCACAGGACGAGCCGACCCAGACACGCTTCGTCGTGGATCGCATCCTCGAACTCCACGAGGAGGGCACGCCGCTGCGCGAGATCGCGGTGCTCTTCCGCGCGGGCTATCACAGCGCCGACCTCGAGATCGAGCTCACCGCCCGCAACATCCCCTTCGACAAGTGGGGCGGGCTCAAGTTCCTCGAGGCCGCGCACGTCAAGGACGTCCTAGCGTTCCTCCGGGTCCTCGAGAATCCGCGTGACGAGGTGAGCTGGTACCGCCTGCTCCTGCTGATGCCGGGTATAGGCGAGGTCACGGCGCGCAACGCGATGGAAGTGATGGCTGAGCACGCGTGGAGCCACGCGTCGTTCGGGCAGTTCCAGCCGCCGCCGCGCGCCCGCGCCGCGCATCAGGCCTTGGTCACGCTGCTCGACACGCTGCGGTCCGGCATGCCCGACGAGGAAGGCGCGGTGGCGCGCGAGATCGCACGCGTGCGCGTGCTCTACGACGACATCCTGCGCGAGAAGTACGACCGCCCCGACCCGCGCCTCGCTGACCTCGACCAGTTGCAGGTGATCGCCGGCGGCTACCCGAGCCGCGCCGTCTTCCTCAGCGCGCTCGCCCTCGAACCGCCGCAAGGGACGCAGGACCTCGGCTTCGGCTCCGACAGCGAGAACGACACGCTCGTGCTCTCCACGGCGCACAGCGCCAAGGGACGCGAGTGGGACGCGGTCTTCGTCATCTGGGCGGTGGACGGCTACTTCCCCCTCTCACGCGCCCTCGGCAGCGACGACCAGGTGGACGAAGAGCGGCGATTGATGTACGTCGCGCTCACCCGCGCGCGGAACCATCTCGCGGTGTCGTATCCGCTCAACGTCTACGACACGCGGCGCGGCGCCGATTACACGTTCGACCAGGTGTCGCGCTTCCTCGACCGCGGCGTGCGCGGCACGATGCAGCGCGTCGTAGCCGAACCACCCGCGGCGGAGTTGTCGGCGCCTGATGCGACAACGGCGCCGATCGCTGACCTGCGCGCCATGATGAAGGGCCGCTTCGGAGGATAGGCCTCCTCACTCCTCACCACACCCTGGTCCCCTCCCCTGCACCACACTCTGCACTCTTCCCCTGTACCACACTCTGCACTCCTCCCCTGCACCGCGCTCTGCACTCTTCCCCTGTACCACACTCTGTACCCTTCCCCTGCACCACACCCTGCTCCCTGCACCCTGCACCCCTACTTCGCGGCGCGATGCTCCTCGATAATGCGTGAGATCGCGCGTCGCAAATCACGCCCCTCGCGTTCCCAAATCGCGTCAAATCCGGCGAGATCAGTCATATACACGCGCCGGGCAAGCAGCGCCGCGTTGTCGAGCTTCACGCGCGACGCATACGCCGCGGGATACGTCGTCAACTGCGGCCCCACGCTGTCCACCAACTGCCGACGCGCCCACGCGTACACGCGCTCGCGCGCCGCGAGCCGTTCGGGCTTGCCTTCGGCGCCCGGGTGTCTCGCGTATCCGGCTTCCAGTGAATCCGCCACGAGTTTCCAAAAGACACCGAGGCGCTTCTCATCGTCCCACCGCTGATCGCAGATCCTCGCATTCATCGTGTCGCCGCGCGCGCGGAAGAACGCAGCCGCCCCTCGCGCACCCACGAAGTTCGCGAAGCTCTCGTTGAAGACCGCCGCGCCCTTCGCGTAGTAGCGATTGTGCGTCAGTTCGTGCACCACGGTATTGGCCACGTCGGCCGAGTCGGCGCGCAGCGTGGTCGAGAGCACGGGATCGTTGAACCACCCGAGCGTGCTGAACGCCGGCGCCGGGCGCAGGTACGCGTCGAAGCCGCGGTCGCGCATGCGCGTCTCCTCACGCTGCGCCTGTCGCACGTCGAAGAACCCCTTGTATGGCACGCGTCCCACGATCGGGAACCACCACGTCACCGGCGCGAGTGCGTCCCGCGCCGCGCCGCTGAGCACGAGCACCAGCGTGTCCGAGCGAAGCCGTGTGTACTTGGTGAACGCATCCTTCGCCGGAAGTCCGAGCGAATCGACGGCAAAGGCGCGCGCGTCGAGCACCAGTTGCAGCTTGCCGCGCGTCACCGCGTCGGTCGTCGAGTCACGCACGAGGTCCGCGATGGAACGCCGACCCCGCAGGATTCGCCCCTCCTCCCACGCCGCGCGCATGAGGTATCGCCCTGTGCGCGTTCCCGCGGTGAGCAGCGTCAGGCCGCCGCACGCGATGAGCAGCGCGGCTCCCACACTCCCCCACCGCAGGCGCACGCCGGCGCCCCTCAGCGGGATGGGTTTCGTGCGTCGCGCGAGCGCCACGTGACTCCCATGCGATGCACTGCGCCGAATGCGCCGAACCCCTGATACGCGTAGTCCAGCGACCAGGCGCCGCGTGACAAGCTGCCGCCAGCCGACCAGGGCGCGCGCGCCGTCTCGTCGGAATACGAGAGCCCCGCCCCGCGCACCTGCAGCGCCCAACCAGCCGGCGTAGAGTACGCTCCCTCCACACCGATCACCGCCGTGGATCCGGCGTGATTCGCGCGTCGCCACTCGGCGATGCCCCGCCAGCGCGTGCGCGCCAGCGCCCAGTAAGGCGTGGCGATACTCCCTCGCAACGTGGAGGGAATCGTCAGAGTGCGCCGCGCCGGGTTCCGCGACGAGGTCGCGGCGTGTTCCACCGACAGATCCGCCTCCCACCCCCGCACCGTGATGCCGTTGGCGACGCTGAACGTCAGCGCCGACGCGCTCAGGTCAGCCACCTGCTGCCGCATGTACGTCAGGGCGACGCCGGTTCTCGACCGGAGGTACTGCTGCTTGATCCCGACCGTCAGCGCCAGTTCGTTCCCTCCCACGCTGTTCCCGGTCGCCGTCCCGCGCCGTCCGCCGGTCAGCGGGTCTGGAACGATCTCGTCAGCGCTGCCGTAGTCGAGCGACTGCACGCCGAGCGCCAGCACCGACTGCGTCCGCCGCTGCGCGCGTAGTGGCGTGGCAAACGCGAGCGTCGCCAGCTGGGCGTCGCCGATCCACGTCCCCGCACTGACGGTTGCCGTGCGCTCCCGTGGCAGGCGCTGCGCACCGTAGAACAGTGCGCTCGCATCAGTCGCGAGCGGCGACACATCTCCGCCGCCCGCCGCCCGCGCACTCGACGGCAGCGTCAGCACGACCATCGACGTCTGCGCCGACAGCGGAGGCGCACCCAGCGCCACCGCCGTCAAGACAAGGAAGAGGTCTCGCCGCAGCATAATGCTCAATGTGTCCTCGCGAACCCGACTACGACAACCGCGCAGACCAATCCTCCCCCTCCCCTCCACCACACCCTGAACTCCTCCCCCGCACCACACCCTGCTCCCTGCACCCTGCACCACCTCACTTCACCCGCAATATCCCAAGCTGCGCCCCGTCACCAGATCCAAACGCGCTTCCATCCTTCCTCGCAAACCCCAGCACCAGCGCCCCCTGCCCCGGCGAGAACGGCCCCAGCGTGCCGTACACCATCGTCCCCGGCATCAACGGACCCTCAGCGTATCCGCCAACCGGTATCCAAATGGGCTTCACCGGAAACGGATCGGCCCAGCCGGCAACGAACGCCTGCCGTGCCATCAGCTGCCGCAGGTTCCTGCTCTGGAATCGGTACCGAGCCGGCACCTGATCGCGAGGCACGCCCGGAATGCTGTCGGCCCAGATGGCCACGCTGAAATCGCCAAAGAGCGTCGCGAACTTCTCTTCCGTGCGCGCTTCCACGTTGGCGATGCCGGTCAGCGACGTCTGCACGAGTCGGCGGTATGTCGCTTCGCCTTTCTGGTCGCCGAGCCAGCGCAGGAACAGCCAGGCCGCACCGCGCTCCTCGAGGGAACCGGAGCCCACGAACGTCGTCACCGAGTGGCTCGCCGATGAGTACAGATACACATACGCATTCAGCAGCTGCGTCGAGATGAACGGCTGCGACGAGTCGGGGAAGATCTGGCCAGCGGTCGCCCGCCCCAGCGGCGGTGGGTACCTCGCCTCAAAGACGCGCGATCCCAGTTCCTCCGCGATGTGGCTCAACCCCTCGTTGAGCCACGGCTCCTCCGACTCACCGCCGCGCGCCACCACGTGATGGAAGTACGAGATCATGTGCTGCATCTCGTGAATGAACGTCCCCGACACCAGCCGCTGCGTGTCGTTAGACGCGTGGGAGCAGCTGTAGTTGGCGAACGGATCGGGGACGAGCGCGTAGAAGATCTCGCCCGCATTCGAGTGCGGCAGCGACGGCAGGAGATCGCGCCCGTAGAAGAACCCCGTGACGAAGCCGTGCTGCCCGCAGTCGTTCGCTGCCACCAGCGCGTTCACGCGCGGCGTCATCAACACGAGCACCTTGCCGTTGCGGTCCATGTCCGACTCGGGGCCAAACGACGCGACGACGGTTGGGTACAGATCGGTGTCGAACAGGTTTCCGATCCGCGCAAGTTCCGCATCGGTGTACGATGGAAACGCGCTCGTATCCACGAAGATGCCGATGTGCTCTCCGATGAAGC
>Ga0172379_10005873_pt1 | contig 16865 bp, 18 predicted proteins | sample GrowelOW334metaG_FD_119756 | JGI IMG/M metagenome (GOLD analysis project Ga0172379, IMG submission 119756) | Groundwater microbial communities from an aquifer near a municipal landfill in Southern Ontario, Canada - Groundwater well OW334 metaG | ecosystem: Environmental > Aquatic > Deep... | reverse complement strand
CGGCTCTCGAATCGCATCCTGATCATAATAATAGTTTTCACTTTTAGCAAAAAGAAAAACGTATTCGTGACTTCTAGTTGGCCGATCTTTTACCGACTCAGGAAGACAAGCAGGCTTCTCCCATATAACATCCGACCGCAACCACCATCCGTCTGCCTGCAATGCGAAAGCTAATTTCCAAGGAATTCCAATCAAGTCTTTCGGTTTCAAAATCGGATGATCCGAAGAACTAAAATAAGAATCTCCAATCACAATCCAAAGAACGCCGTCGGAGCACAAAACTCGCTTAACCTCTCGGAAAACCTTAACCAATTTTTCAATATATTCTTCTGGCGTCTTTTCTTGTCCGATTTCGCCGTCAACGCCATAATTCCGAAGTCGATAATATGGCGGGCTCGTAACAACGCACTGCACGCTTCCGTCTTCCAAAGAAATGCCCTGCGAAACATCGCCTTGGATCACTTCAAACTTATTCATAGTTCTCCGACCGCCGTCAAAACCCGTTGAATTTCCGATACGTTATAATACTTTCCCTTCTTTTGCAAGAGGAAAACGATTTGATAACCGTCCTGCAAGCTGAAAATTTCCGGATAAGCTTTGTTGTCGATTCTCGACAAAAATCTCTCATGCTGCTTAGTCCACATGGAGGCAGTTATTGTCGTGCGGAAGTTATGAAGCTTCAAACTCAAATATAATTCAAATTTTTTGTTCACTTTTATTTCATGAGATTCAATCAAAGCTGAAAACCTCAAATTTTCAAAGTCGTCCATGCCGATTGCCGCATCTAACGGAAAACAATCCGGAACATCAAGGAAACTCACTTTAAAAGCATAGCCCAAATAATCACTTTCAAACTCCAAAAATTCCCTTATACTGTATGTCGGTTCTTCAATATCTCTCTTTTGAGCAAACGTCTGAAGCAACTGATTGCGCTTAAAACCAAAGCTGTCCAGCGCTCCGGAGAAAATCAAAGCCTCAACAACTCGCTTGTTCCCGGCGGGCGTCTTATACGTCCTGTCCAAAAAATCATCAAAGGAAATGAACGGCTGAAGGCCCTCTAACGTTTTGATCGCGACCGTCGAAAGATACTTGACCTTATCGAATCCGAGCCTGATCGCAGACCCCTCAAAAGTCACAACGCCCTTTGAAAAGTTAATGTCCGTCGGAAGTACCTCAACTCCCATTCTCTTTGCCGCAGCAATATACTCCGCAAGCTTATTCGTTTTCTTTTTATCGTTCTTTTTCTCATTGGCCGTTGTCTGAATCAAGGCCGCAAAGAACTCTGAAGGGAATTTTGCTTTAATAAACAATTCTCGAAAAGATAAAACGCTGTAAGCATAACAGTGACTCGCGTTAAAGGCATAACCTGCTTGACCAATAACAATATCCCATAATTTTACAGATAAATCTTGAGGGATTCCTATCTCGGCAGTATGAGCTAAATATTTGGCTTGAGAATCAGCTAAAACTTTCGCCTCTTTTTCGCCGCGTTTTTCAGGAGTTTTAGTTATTACTTTTCTCACTTTATTTGTATCCGGAAGACTTATTCCACCAACATGATGAAGAAACATCATCTGTTGTTCTTGGTAGGCGAAAATACCGAATGTTCTCCGCATGATACGCAAAAAAGCTTCATCTACTCCATACTGTTTTAAACTTTCAATATCTGGATATTTTTCTGGATCACGTTTTCCTTGTGAATGTTCATGAAACATTTTTGGCGCACCGGCTTTGGAGGCTCCGGGGCGCATACCTGCATTTATAAATGCTATATCATCAAAATTCTGCGGTTGTACTATTCGAGTTGTTATTTTTCCAGCCGGACCTTCAAGTTGAAAAATTCCGTCCAATTCTCCCTTACAAGCCAACTGGTAAACATCGGGATGATCGTAACCAACCTTAAACCAAAAATCTTCATCCAAAACAAGTCCATGCCGTTCTTGAATAAATCTACAAGCCCAAGCTATAATATCAATATTATTCAATCCAAGAAAGTCGTATTTAATTGCTCCCTGCGGCTGCAATTCCTCTTTGTTGTAACCAATCATATAAGCGTCTTCTTTGCCTCGAATGACCGGCAAGTAAGACGGAATCGGCTCACGGCTGATAACCAGCGCCGCAGCATGTTGACCCGTACTGCGGATTAATTCACCGTACTTTTCAATCCATTCTTTGAACTGCGGATTTTCCTCAAATAATTCTTTGACTTCCGGCTGTTGTTCTTCAAGCCAAGTCAATTCTTCTTCAGTCGTTTCAAACTCTTCATCCATTTCAGCAAAATGCGCCGTCAATGGAATCGTTACGCTTCGGGGAATTCCAATCGCATCGCCAACATCCTGCATCCCGCCTCTAACCGAAGCCCGTGAAAACGTTGCAACCGACATTACATGATCTTTGCCGAACCTATATTCAAAGTACGCCCTTATAGCATTTCTGCCTCTTGGACTACTGTCAAAATCAATATCCGGGAAATCGGGGTCGCTTACGGTATGATGCAAGTACTTGGGAATAGGCGCTTTTCCGGCTAGGTAATGGTAAATAACATTATTCTTGTTTTTTGTTGATGAATTTACCGAATTCAAATCAAAGTTCTGCAACTCCGCTTGCGCCTTTTCTTCAGCAAGATAAGTCTCCAATTCCGACAGTGTTCCTAAATGCTGCAAAGCCGGATCAGTCGGATATTTCGCCCGCAAAACGTCAAGCATGTTCAACCTCAAAACCAATCAAAAAAGCCGAACAGAACCGCTCTCAAAAGCGTTCCCATTCGGCTTTAACCATACACCTTACGAACCGATTCCGCCAAGTTTTTTCTGATTTTTATGCTGTTCCGGTCGGCGGTGGAGGCGGCGAATTCGACAAAAACCAAGCGCAAAGCGCAACAAAATAACTACCTTCGTATGTCAAAATCACGCCGTTCAAGCCAAACTTTTCAGCCGCCCAAGCTGCAAGTCCGGTCATTTCCGAACATTCAGGATTTGAGCAAAACAAACCTGGAAGGCCGAAGTAAATGATTTTATTCATCTTTCGACCGCAATTTTTACAGATTGCCATTTCCGCCCCTAAATCTATTAATATTCTCTAAAGAATTTTTCACCGATATTCAAACGCCACGGCTGCGTACCGCACCACCTTTTGCCTTCCAAGCACGGCGGTTCTTTATGATCATTAAACCTGCGAACGCAATTCGGAATCAATTCACCACCCGGATAAGCCTTCAATAACCAGCCGTGTACCTTTAAAATCTGATCCGATTCTTCGGTTGTTGCCTTCCAAATTTCCTCTTGAGCGTTCATGCAAAGACGCATCTTAGCTTGATGCCGGAAAGCGTTCAAAGACATTGTTTCAAAGAACCGGACATTGACGGCATTCGGCAAAGCGTAAACGGCTCCGCTATTACCTTCTCCGGCCAAGGTTGAAAAATACCGAAGCTGTTGCTCTATGCGCTTACAGTATTCTTCTTCGTATTCCGGCTTGAAAATCTGAGGCACGTAATAATCCGGCTTGGAAGCCATGATTGAAAGCAGCGGCGGCATTACGCGCCGAATCGACCTATGCCGTTGCTGTTGAGCATCGCAGCTTAGAGAAGTTTTTTTGGCGAACTGATAAATTGCCGATTCTCCGATAGCGGCGTCCCGGCTGGTCATGTCGTTATTTAATGTCGAATCGTTCGGGCCGTTGAACTGGTAGGCTAATCCAAGATCGTTAACGTAGCGGCTAATTCGGTCGAATTTGCCGCTATTGTGAGGCATGTAGTCCATCAACAAGGCGAAGTCGAATTTCTCATCCTGAAACGAAAACGGTTGATCGAATTCCTTGTTTGCAATATCGGCCTTATGCGGGTCATAACTGCCGTTCTGGTTAATCTTTCCCCATTCAACACTATCGGCAATCGACCTAAGCGCCGGATCATAAGCCAAAACCACCTTCAACATCTTATCAACCAACTCCCGACCTTCCGGAGCGTAACACGGCGAATCCGCAACCGACTTCAGGCGCATCAAAGTCAAGAAGTCGATTGTATGATAAAGGTGGCAGGTCGTTGCCAAAGGCAGAACGTACCGAGCGTTTTCCCAAGCGATTTTCTGCGGATCTTTGTCGTATTTGGCATCGCCTTTCCGGTGCGCAAACCGCTTATAATAAAGGTCTTGAGCCTTGGGCAGGATCAAGTCAACCAATTCCTGATAAGCTTTAACTGCGTCCAAGATAGCGCCCTTGTAATGCCGGTTCGCTTCTTCGGTCATGCCGTAAAAATTCTTAGGGTCTGTCTTAACATATCGTTGACTTACTTGACTACTGTTGTAAAATGGATGCGAGTGAAGCAGCGCCCAAACCAAGTATCGGCTCACGCCTGATAACTGAAACGTGTAGGACCGGTGCTGAAACGTTGTATGATGGCCGCTCTTGAAAAGCGAAGCCAAAAGAACCGGGTTTTCAGCCTCTATTGGAACTAAGCTTGGACCGTAACAAGAAAGAGCGGCGGCAACTGCGACCTTTGAGTTTCGATTTTCTTTAACCAAAGTTACTTCGGCAGACATGATGGTTTCCTTTTTGGATTAGACGATTCAGAAGCGGCAAATCCAAACTATCACAAGGCAAAAAACAATGGAAGAGATTTTTCTCTCAAAATTGAAAAAAGTTATAGCTTACGGAAAGCTGGCTAAACACAACATCGGCAAAGAAATGGATGATCGAAGAGTTGTTTTCGATCTTGCCAGATCCTTGACTTTCCTTGAGATTTTAACCAAAGACAAAGAAATCAGATTTCAACCAAAATTCATCTTTGCAGAAATATCAAATGGCGGACTGTTCAACAAAACCTTGGACTGGCTTGTTTCATATCTTGAACATTATGCGACTCCGGCAACCGCCTGCGGCCCAATGCCTGAAAACGTCAAGAACGATACCGAAGGAAAAGCTCTAAAAATCGTACTCGTTAATATGGTGAAAATATTCCAAACTCAAGTTGTAGACCCTTCAGACGAAGATTATCCTAAAGGATTACAACAGGTTATCAATGAAACAATCAACTAGAAAATACGATTCTATAAAGAAAAACTTCCTAAAAGAATTAGGATCAAATTGGGAAGTTTGTTTCGGACTACCGAACGAAAAAGGCATTGTCCATTTCGCGCTCAGCACGCCTGCGTTTCCGGATTACGCGATTATGTCTTACGATATCCACGGCGATTCTTACGGCGCGAAATGCGGAGTAATCGAAGTCTTCCGCGTGCAAAAAAAACAAACCGTCTCGGCAATTCTGCGTCATTTCAAAACGCAAGAAGCCGCCGGAATTTCCCCTGATAGAATCGAACCTTACAAAAAGAAGGTCGAAAAAACAGAATATTGCTTCGTTGACGGTCATATATCAGACCTTCAAGCAGTCAACTCCATCCTGCAAAATCAGGATGGAGGGATTCAAGTTTTATCAGGGAATTCAATTTGCGACGATAGGATAGCCGCCTTGATTCTGGCGAGAGATTATCTCTATAACTGCTTACGACCTAGATTAAGAGACATGCCGTCGGCTGTCATGGATTTTTGCGCAAGGCTTTCAGACTGGCTAAAAACCGGTTACGTGCCGACCGGAAGTCAAATGGAAAGCGTCAAAAAGATTTTCGATACTTTCCATAACGCCGCTGAAGAGACTTCAACCATTGATCAGTGGTCGTTCGCAGCAAGTAGGCTATAAGCTTGAAAGCAATGGCAATTTGGTTCATGAAAGATACGCCGTAATTTCGTAGTTGTATTCGCCGCGCTTATAGAAGCTCATTACGAACCAAGAATTCGTTATTTCAACCGGCGGTTCAAAAGTCTCCGCAGACGGGAATCCGATTTCAACTCGAATCTGCCCGCTATCGCCTTTCAACTTCATAGAATCAATCGATCCTGCAAAACAAACACCGTGCTTGCTAAGAATTTAGCCAGCCTTAGAAATCGCCTGCGACGGCTTATCGAATTTCGCATTACCGTCAAAACCCTTCGCATAGTGATTAGTTCCTGATTTCTGCGAAATTTTACGACACTCCATGAACGTTTTCTTCTTTTTTCAAGTCGATTCAACTTGACAGAACGTTCTTGTTATGTCAAGAAGATAATGTTTAGGAGGAAATTTCGTTTGCAAAAAGCGCATCGGAAATTCAAAGAACCAACAATGCGACGTTCAACAAGAGTCTATCTTAATGATTTGAACGTTGGTAAGCACGATGTTTTGGTTGAATTTCTGCGCTTGGTTCATGACGTTACTCAATATTTCGTTGATTTATTTTGGCAACGCAAGGATTTTACTTCCAAGCTTGCTGATCTTGAAACTGTTCATCGTGCCTGCAAACGCTTTGGAATAACGACTCGGCTTTCTCAAGCTTGTGCAAAACAAGCGAAAGAACTTATTGCTTCTCAGCGTAAGAAAGAAATAAAAAGAAAACCAAGAATCAGAAAGCATGTTTTTACTGCTTGCCAACATTTCGTTAAAGTTACTCCTTACGACGGCGGAACCTATGATTTCATGGTTGAATTCATAGGTTCCGGTGCTCCTTGGATAAAAGTTCCTGTTTATTCTACTTATCACTTAAATAAATTCTTAGCAGCCGGTTGGAAAATTGATAATTCAATTCGTTTAGGAAGATTCAAAGATCGTCTTTGGATTGACTTCATTCTCGAAAAAGCAAAGCCTGTTCAAAAGAAAACCGGCAAGATTATTGGAATGGATTCCAATTACAAAAACGGTTTGGTTTTCTCCGACGGTCAAATAATTGCTAAGAATGTTTATGATCGAATTCAAGAATTTACTCCAAGGCAGAAAAACACCAAAGCAGAAATCAAAAATCTATTAAACAAAGAGCTTAAAAAGGTCGATTTAAGCGAAGTTCTCAAGCTGATTATTGAGAACTTAAAAAACGTCAAAAAAGACACTAGAGGAAAGTTTCCTCGAAAGTTAAATAGACGGATGTCTCATTGGCTTTATGCCTATATTGTAGAACGTTTAATGATGTTGGTAGAAGAAGCAGGTTCAATCCTCGTTAAGAAAAACCCTGCGTACACTTCGCAATATTGTTCGGTCTGTAATAAATGGGACAGACGAAACCGAAAAGGCGATGTTTTTCGTTGCGTTCATTGTGGACACGAGAACCACGCGGACATAAATGCAGCAAAAAACTTGCAGCTTTTAGGTGAGGCGGAATTATATGGTATCCGTTTGCTACAAACCAAATTGATTGCGGCTACAAAGTCGTAGCTTTTTTGGAACCATTCAGGTCTTTCATGATTGCGCTTTTAAGTTTTGAATCCAAGCGAGTGTTAGTTTTGGCTTCTCCGATTTCATCATCTTCAGCGCGCAAATCATCCAAAGCAGCCTTGGTTTTAGCCTCAATTTCGGCTTCGGTTTCCTTGCTGTCCTTCCGCCGCGCCTTCATTCTCGCAAGCTTTTTCGACCATTCATTGTCGAAAGAATCGTCTTTGTCCTCTTCTTTTCGCTTACCAGCCGGAGCCGCCGGAGCCGATCCGCCCGAAGTAGACGATGATTGTCCCGTCTGCGGATTGTCTCCCGGAGCCGGATAATAAGGACGAAGAAAAGATCCTTCAGAATCCTTTTTCTTACTGTAAGGCGTCTTCGGAGTCGGCTCCAAATTCGACTTATTCAGCATAGGAGAAGAAACAACGTCCTTTTTTGAAGAAAACGTTGCCTCAAGGTCTTCTTCATTCATAAACTGATCAAAAGGCACCGGATTAATGGCCAGCTTATGATAATTCTGTTCAATCAGAGCTTCGCCCCAACTTTGAGCCGGATACGAAAAGTACTCGAAAACGAACGTTCTTCCCGCACTACCTTGACGAATCTTGAAATAGGCTTGATTGATTTTATCAGGATGAAAATCGCCTATAATTCTGGTTTGGCCGTTTTTGTAAATCTCTGCGGCTTTCCCATTCGTTTCAGGTCCAAGATAAATCCCTGCATCTTGATTGTACTTTTTGAGCAACCTAAGCAAATTGTCAATATTCAATCCCGGAACATAGAACGAAGGTTCAATAGTATCTTTAAGCTGATCCTTCGGACACTTGTCATACGGAATTGTATCATCTTGGCATTCCCGCCAATGTCCTTGCAGCTTACCATAACCCAAACCAAGCGCGCGGATATCGTTCTGCAAAGAAGTTTGATTTTGAAGATTGGTTGCCTTGGGCTCTTTGAGTCTCCAAGCCGTCAAAATCGAAAAAGATTTTGTCTCAGACTTCAGATAATGCTGATAAATCAGCCCTAACGACGTTTCGTTAATCAGCTTTTTATCGCCGGACTCACGCGCTCGCAATACATCTTCAAACGTTATTTCGTTTATGTTAACCCATTCTTTGCCGTTCCAAGCCGGAAAAGTAATTCGGGTTACGCTTTGATTCAGCAACTCATTTACAGTGCAGTTTTCGCGATTATCAATCATTTTGTCCTTTATTCTGTTCTTTTGGAGGCTTAGTAATTGGTTCCATAACCAGCCTTCAAAGAAGCAATTCCTTGACCACTTTTACTAATTGCTTTTACCCAACTTGCCTTGTCCAAAACATTGCCTCTTGCGTGCTTCGCAGGAGTATTAAAACCGGCCGCGAAAAGAATATCGCCATTTTCTCGATTTATAAAACCATAAACAGAATCACGCTGAATAATTTTTATATATTTCTTGCCAAGAGTCGTTTTCAGAACAAAATTTTCAGGAAATTTAGTGAAACCACTATCGGCCGCATATTCCTTTAAACGTTTTTGAGCATAAGCCAAAAATTCTTCGGCCGCACGGTCGATTTCATCCTGCGAAGCTTCGTTGACGCCGTTGAATTCGGCCAACATTTCATTTACGGTACGGTTGTCGTTATTTACCATGGATTTTTCCTTATTCTATTCTTGAGACAATTCCTTTATTATCTTCGATTCATTTTTGCTTACCAAACAATAAGCAAAAATTTAACGTTTCCAAAACGATCCTATAGGCATTCCTTCTCAACGTCCGTTTTAAGAGTCCGCCGAATCTAACGGCCTCTGTTTTTCCTTTCTCCTTCGATCCTGAAAAGACCATAGCACGCCTAGTTTCTTTTGTCAAGCTTTTTCTTCAAAAAATTACCGGGAAAGTTTGTAAGAGCAAGAACCGGCAAATTCTTTGCCTGCCAACAGCTTCAAATTTTGGTCGGATGCATAATCCTGCAACACTTTGTAAGCTACCAAGTCCTTGACATTGCCATAGAATTTCTCTCTACCGACGCAAAGTTTGCCGTCTCTATTGACTGAAATTTCAGAACCGTCTTCAAAACCAACCCTGTCTATTTTACCGTTACGGCCGTCAAACGACCTGCTTTTTGACGACATATCCGACAAAGCTTTATAATGAATTGGATCTTCATCCGGCTCATCGCTTGCGGCCTTCCAACCTCCCATTGACATTCCCATAGCGCCCAAGTAATTCCCGGTCGAATAATCGATCATAACCTTACCGACTTGATTCGGTCTCGGATCGCCTGAAGATCCCCATTCTAAGAGAAGGTCTTGAGCGGTGCGGCTGTCTTTGTTCATTGCATTTTCTACTTATAAGCAGGCTTTAGAATATCATTCATCTTGCCGGAAAGCATAATTGCCTCGAATTGCTTCAAAATTGACCACGCATCCCTAAGTTCTTTTTCACTTAAAGAAAAATCGTATTTTTTACCTAATTCTTGAACAAGAGGCAGAATTGTTTTCACACCTTTTGTTGGTCTTTTGGTGAAACTGGCAACCGTTTGGCCTTCATGATGATAGACTTCAAAATAATAATCTGATCCGCTACTTTTCTTGATTCTCACAATTAAGCCATTCGGACTGCCATAAAACGTGCTTTTTTCATCAAAGCCAGTTGCCCAAAACGGTTTCGCAATCGGCTTAAACGGCGCATCTTTGCCACCTGCCAAAAATTGCTTAAGCAACTTTTCTTTCTCGGCTTTTTCATCTGTCTGAGATTCAACGACTACTTCCCGAAACTCATTCAAAAGCTCATCAACCGTTTTTTGATCATTCACTTGGATTCTCCACGTCCGGAACTTTTCCGGTCTTCATGATTTGTTGGAACCAATTCCGAACATAAGGCTTCATGGAATCAGGCTCAAGAACCGCCGCCGTGACCATCTCCGCAAACCATTCAACAGCATTCTTCCTCGAATAATTGGTCGGCAACCAGTCCGTTCGCCATTCCTGAAACCGAGTGTCCGCTACCTTGCCGGAAGCAATATCGTTGTATTTCAACCTCAGTTCTTCTAATTTTTCTTTTTCATTCTTATAATTGAATTGATCTTTTTCTTTGGTCAACCAACCTGCTACCGTAGAAATTGGATAATAGTAAGGCCGATTTAAGAAATATTTGCTTTTTGTTTCATAGTCAACAGGATTGCCTTTGACTTCAAAAACATCAATAATTTCAATCTCCGCTTCATCTTTACCGGTGTAACCCAAAATCTTGTAAGTAAAAATTGCATCTTTGTTAATCAATTTATCGAATCGTTCAAGTTTGAAAACAAGCCCTTCTTTGGCTATTTTCTTAGCGATTCTTTTAACCAAAGATTTTTGTTTGTTATATTCATCCAAAGCGACTTCACGTACAGACCCGCCCTGATTCTTCTCTTGTTTCGCTATATCATATTGATCTTTGATTGCTTTATTTTTGAATCCACCGGAAATTACATTTTCATGATAATAATGCGCAATCTCATGAACTAATACCTCTACAATACGCGAAAGGTTTTCATTAAATCCTTGAGGAATAATCTGAATCTTTTTCGTACTCGGATCATAGAACGGATTTTTAGCTACTCCCTTACCTTTAATAACGACTTCGATTCTGTTCTTCAGTTGAATGTTCGCCCTCTGATATAGCCCTTCCGCTTTCTTCAGTCCTTCAATTACATGCGGAACGAATTCGGCATACTGCGGCAAATATTCAATATCGAAAATACCTTGGCTAACGTTAACAGCCTCAACTAACGAATTCAATCCTTCGTTGAATTCGCAAAGCAATTCATCAACGGTCTTCAAATCTTTTTCCATTACACCGCCTTCAATAGATGCTGCAACCTGCCAACAATCATCTTGGCCTGCGGAGAGCTTTTGATTTTCTTGAAACCAGTATAAGCAAAAGCTAAAACGGTGTTATAGACTTTAGCGCCAAGCCAAGGGAACAATAATCCCATAGCGCCGGTTGCCAAAAGCGCAAGCATGGCCAAACCGGAAGGACTCAAGAACAAATCTGCAAGCGTGTAGTTACCCGACAAAGCACCTGCGACAACACTCAAATCAAGATCGAATTCAGGATCGCCGATAAACGACATATTCAACCAAATGTAAATCAACAATCCCGCAATTGCAATACCAGTAACTTTTTTCAAGAGCGGATACTTATCCATGAATTCGTCGATTTTGATAACGCCTTTTTGCAGCTTTTGAATCATACCGGTCTTGTGAATCTCTTCAAAAATCTTGAGAATTCCTTGTCGGACAAACCCGGTTGCCGCCTGAATCACCTTAAAGACTTTCATGATGCTGAAGCCGAATACTTTCAAAACGGCGAAAACGTCCCGCTGCTTGAACGCTTCAACAAGATCACTGATCCCGATCTTGACTGAATCCTTCAGGTCAACCAGAAACGCCTGAATTTCCTTGAATACCGATACGAGCTGAGAAGCGACATTCAGCTTCTTGATCTCATCCCAAATTCCTTCATCAAGATACGGCTCAAAATAGGATTCTGTAAGGATTCCCATTTGAGCCGCGTCCAACGCCTCGCAATAAAGCTCATGCGTAACGAAGGCATAATCTTCGGACAAAGAATCAGATTGATCCGAAAACGTGTAAGATTCAAGAAGCTGATCAAGCGTTCTGGTATCTCTGAAATCAAAGCTCATTGAAATGCTTTGCAAAAAAATTAATTATTAGTGAATGCATCCATTGGAAGCTTCATAAGGTGCTCAATGGCTTTAACAGTGCCTTCAATCGCTCGTTTATCATGAATATCAATATTGATAACTTCTCGGGTAAATTTTGTAAAAAATGAACTAATACTTAAAATTTCACCAGAAAGTTTTCCCCAATTTTCTTTGTCAAAAACAACTTCCAAACTTGCTGTAGGATATTTATTGAGTTTGAAAGGATCAAGATTGATATAAACTTTTTTATCTAATTCGCGAAACCAACTCATTCCATCGCCACGCTCGTAATTAGGAGCCTCTTTCCAATTGGCAGGCAATTTCAATTGCTTTTTGACTTTTTCAATAAAATCATCAAAAGCCTCATTGTTGTCTGAAGTTTCATTCATTTCTTTGAGCACTTGAATAACTGTTTTATTTTGCATCGTATAAGCCTTTAATTAAATAGAAATATTTTGTTGTATATTTTTTTGATATACGTCTTGTTTTTTGGTTATTAATATGTTTTCTGGTAATTTCATAATTTTTTCTAGTACTTTAATAGTGTTTTTTACTGCCAAATTCGTATCTAAACTAATCACAGCTTCATCTCTTATCATAAAAAAATATCCAGATATATATTTTTTCAAATCTTCCCAATAATAAGAAAATTTATTGTGATTTTCTTTTATTATTACTTTCAATCCTGCTGTTGGAGGTTCTCTATAATAAGGATATACCAACAAATAAACAATCTTGTTTTCTTTTCCTTCACAAATCCAAGTAAACCCTCCATCATAATTTGTTTTTGACATAAGCTTCCATTTTTTAGGAAGATTTAATTCTTTTTCTACTTTATTGATATATTCATCAAATTCTTCGCTAAATCTTTCTTTTATGTTCATTTCACAAAGAATCTGTAAAACTGTTTTCATCATAAGTCCTTATAGAGAGATTGTCTTGAAAATGCCTGCCCTTTTTATCTTCGGCTATAACAATAAAAACCCGGCTCCGAAGGGACAATTCCGGAAGCCGGGCTAATAAAATCGAACGCGCCGATCATCGGACACGCTCAAAGGAAACTTATCACTTTAATGGAAAAAGTCAAGCTTTTTCATGATTCGGAAACAAAACTTTTTGAAGGTCCGGTTCCCGATAAGTAGACGGCTTTTGCAGCTTGCCGGTTGAATCTTTGATGCCGCCTCGCTTGCTCATATTCGAGTCGTGAATTTCGTTTAAAACGGCGTCAAGATCAATCCCGTATTGCAGCGCTGTTTGACAGATAACGACCACCAAATCGCCTAGCGCATCCGCAACCTTGACGATATCATTTTTTGCTTTAGCTTCAAAATATTCTGATAGTTCTTCGGAAATTAATCTGTCTCCAAGCCGTTCGATTTTGATTGGAATGTCGAGAGTTGGGCTTACAGGCGATTTAATTTCCATTACACCCTGATGGAATTCGTTCATCCGGCGGTGAACATTGAATCCTTCCCGCCCTGCGCACTCACAAAAGTTCTTTTTGCCATCCTGTCTCACTATCTCACTCAACCTTTCTTGAATTTCCTGTCTGCCTATTTGAGTTTCCTAATTGTCTGTCTGGTATTCTTTCATCCTACCTGTCAGGCTTTTAATTGTGATTACCTGTCTGGCATTCACACTGTCTGTCTGTAGGATTTTGAATTTCTCACCTAACAGAATGATTCTCTAATATTCTAATACAGTCTCTCTCAGCTTAACGCCCACGGCGGGAGGAACCATCATGGAACAGTGATTCTTTTCTCCCTCCCCCTACGGGGTCGGAAGAGAAAGAATCACAGCCCCGAGCTTCGGCTTGACAGTCCGCTCCCGTCCCTACGGTCCGGTCGCTACCTGTCAAGTGCAAGTGTCTGCAAGAATGGTCTGAAGACAGAACAGTCTCAACAGTTCTTACAGCAGGAACAGTCGGAGCGAAAAACGGGCGCACACCTGCGCAACCGGTGCTCAAAACTCCGAGTGACATTTTCGCAGAATAGTTCAAGTTATTGAATTTCCTGCGAAATTACACTATATCCGCTTTTTGGCAACTTGTTGTAACGAGTTGCCAAGGGCGGTAATTGTAAACCTATCAATTCGTCGGCAGTTTTGGCCTTATAGACAATTTTATGAATCTCCGGAACTTGCCGGTAATTCAAAGTCTGGCTTCTTGATCGCCGACATTCCCAATTGCTCATACGCCGTAAATGTAACGGGCCTTCTTGTCCGCATCGAACTTTCTTGGCCAATTCAATGTTCATTTGGCTAGGCCGAAGATGAACATTTGTTGGCTTTGTAGATTCGATTGTGCTCATAAAATTGGGCGGAGTAGACTCGATTACATAAACATTGTCTATCGAAGCAAATTGGGTTGAATATACGTTAGCTAAATCGCGGTAGTGTTGGAATACAGAACCAGAAACAGTGATTTCTTGTCCGTTACAGATTGCAGTTACTAACTTTTTCGTTCGTTTGCGGATATACGGTACGTTAAATTCGTATTCAAAATAATCTAATTTCGCTTTTAACAGTTTTGCATTATCATAGTTCGTCGTTTCGACAGTTTGTTCTTTGATAAAGAGATTACCGGGGTAGTCCATGGAAACTACTTTTACCGTATTGGCCGGTACATTGCAGGGAACCAAAATAACTTCGGGCGGAAAGGTTTCTTTTTTAACCAACGAATTCCATTGCCCGATATTTACTGAATTCCCACTCTCAAAAAGAACAAATAGGCTGTAATCCTTTCGTCGATTGACTTTTATCGTTTCATTCTTTTTCAGTCTTCTAATGACCGTTCTTTCAGACGATCCGACTTCTTCCGCTATCGATTTTACAGTCCTGCCACCGGGTAAGGCATCTATTTCTTGTTTTTCATTTTCTTTTCGATATTCGTTTGCGCGTTGCGGATCAAGAATCTTTCGTTTACTTTTTCGCCTATTTCGGCTGTCTCTATCTGGTATAGCCTCAACCAAAGGTCCAGCTTCTTGTGCTTTTGCTGAAGGTCTTGCTGCGGTTAATTCAGTATAAATTGCTTTGAAATCAACTAACGTGAATCGTTCTTTTTTTATCTTTACGGTCATTATTGCACAATTGAGGCGTGCTAATGGCCAATTTTCAGGTTGTTTTATTTTTGGTAATTCCGCTTCCATGATTTTAGCAGCGGTTTTTTCCGGAGAACGAAAGAAAATACGACCACCTTCAAGGTCAAGAATAAAAATATCCAATGGGTTTTTGTAAATTTCGGACAATATTTGATCAGGTTTTGAATATCCAAATTCTTGAAGTTTTTTTCGGACTTCAAGAAGTAAACAAAAAGATCCATTGTGATAATCGCGTGCAGCAGATTGTGCAACACAAAAAAGATAAAGATGCTTGAGATTGGCTTGAGAAATAGGCACAACTATAGGTACGCGCAACCTTATCCCTGATTGCTCTTGAATTTCTTTCCGGTGTGTTTTTGAAAATTTATTCAATTTATTTCAAAAATATATTATAAAATTTATAGTAAATAATGTATTTAAATAAAGATGGAACTTCGCAGAGTTAACCGTTGAATAATTGCTTATTACAACAGTCTTTATTGCCCTGGAGACTCTAGGCTTCCAAGAAATTGAAGTGTTCTTGCAAGAATGTTTTGTGCTCCGACATAATCAGAGTCGGCAGAATAACCGCAGTTAATACACACAAAACTTTCTCCTCTTCGATTGTCCTTTGATATTTTATAGCAAATAGGGCATGTTCGTGAAGTATTGGCCGGATTAACTTTAACAAGACAAACACGGTTTTCTTGTGCTTTCTGTTCAATCCGGTTGAGTACTTGCCGATATACCCAAAATATCAGGGCTTTTCTACTGGCTTTACTTTGTCCTTTTTTCTTTCCATTCTTGAGATTTTTGAGAAGCTCAACTCCCAAAACTCTAAGTTCGTTCCAAGGAAGTTCATTAATGACTTGATTTATATAGTTAGTTCGCTCTTTATATGCTCTTTGTTTGCTTTTGCTTCCCGGAACTTTTCTTTGAATCTTTTGGACTATTTGCTTGAATTTGTCTCCATAAATATTGCCTTCGGAATCAACAAACATTTTGTTGAGACCGGTATCGACTGCAAGAACTTTTCCTTCTTCTTTGATAGGAAGGTCTGGAACGTCTATAAAGATAGTCAAGTAACTCTCGGAAAGAGCTGCACCTTGAATAAGTCTTGCACCTGGATAATTCATCCATTTGTTGAAGACGATAGTTCTACGAACAGGTAAAGTAATTCGTTGATATTTGCGAAGAGTAGAGAGTTTTATCGACAAATCAAACGAACATTTTCCATCTTCAATAGTAATGAATTTAGCATCAAGAACAGCGGGACCATTAAAAACAGGCATACTTGCGGAATGACCAATTGTTTTTGCTAACTTTTGAATAGAAGAAACAATTTCAAGAGCTTGTTTTAAAGCTTGAGATTTGTATCTTTCAGAAAGCCTAGTATTTTGCAAGCGTGCAAGAGTTTCTTTATCAAGTCTTCCTGGATTTTTCCAAAGAGATTTGATATAAAAATTGACTCCGGCACGATAAGCCTCAAGCAAAACGTTCATCTTGTGCCGCTTCGCTTGAGTGATATGTCCGAGTCCGATTTTGATTGCACGTTTCATGAAAGCAGGGTAGCCTATTGAAAACGAACAGTCAACTGTTTTTTTCGATTCGTCCAACTTATCTTCGTTCTGCCCTCTTTGCCTTCAAAAAACGACCGTTATTTGTCAAGTCGAAATTTGGCGTTTTTTTCTTGACAAAAGAAAACAGTTGTGTTACAAACAAAGCATAATGCTTCGGGAAGCCACTCCCGATAGAAAAAGGAGCCTTCAATGTGCGGTGTTTTTGGAATAGTTTCGATTTCCGGCCGAAAGTTGAATGAGCGGGATCTTAAGATTTTCTACGCTCTTACCGGCGAAAGCACAATTCGCG
>Ga0172379_10005872_pt1 | contig 16871 bp, 17 predicted proteins | sample GrowelOW334metaG_FD_119756 | JGI IMG/M metagenome (GOLD analysis project Ga0172379, IMG submission 119756) | Groundwater microbial communities from an aquifer near a municipal landfill in Southern Ontario, Canada - Groundwater well OW334 metaG | ecosystem: Environmental > Aquatic > Deep... | reverse complement strand
TCCTCTGCACTGCGTGAAGCATCTTTGGGAATGAATGCCTCTGGAATCGTAAAACGTGTCACCGTCCAAACAGGCGATCATGTCAAAAATGGGGCACACCTTCTCGAACTTGATAATACCGAAGAGAAACTCTCATTACAGATGGCGAAAGCTGATTTGGCAACGCTAACCAAAGAGTGTGCATTTTTGAGCGACCAATATGCCCGTTATGAAAAAAGTGCGCAAGTATTCGATAAAAATACCCTTGATAAACTCAAGATGGAACTCGATACAAAACTCTCTCAACGTGAGCGGGCACGTCTTGGTGTTGCTTTATATCAGCAAAAACTCTCAAAAATGGTTCTCTCTGCCCCTTTTGCGGGGAGTATTGCTGAAAAAAATATCGAAACAGGAGATATGGTAAGCTCCATGGGAGGTGCACCTTTATTTAAACTGCTCAGCGATCAAACAAAACTCCTTTTACAGTACGATTCCAAATTCGCCTCACAAGTAAAGATCGGTGATCATTTTTGTCTCTCCTTGGATGGAAAAGCAACAGGGAGATGTTCAAAAATCACCAAGATTTATCCCTCCGTCAATAGTAAAACTCGTCAAATGACCGCAGAAGCTAGTGGTTCCAATCTTCGTCCCGGTACATTTGGTGACGGATTCATTCAATCCAAATAGGGATATTTATGTACAAATTTGCCATCCTTCGCCCTATTACAACCCTTATGTTCGCCCTCTCCCTTATCTTCTTCGGATTGGTTGAACGCTCTAGTATGCCCTCTGGACTCTATCCCAATGTCGATTTCCCGATTGTTATCGTTACCACCACCTACAAAGGAGCCAATGCCGACATTGTCGAGAGCAAAGTAAGTGACAAGATAGAAGAGGCAATAAGTGGCATCTCTGGACTCGAAACACTTAGTTCCGACAGCTCCAAAGGGGTAAGTGTCGTCGTCGCCCAGTTCAAACTCTCCAAAGAGCTTGATGAAGCGGTGAACGATGTTCGAGACAAGGTTTCAAGTATACAGCTCCCCAACGAGGTGGATAAACCCTCTGTCGATAAACACTCTCTTAACTCTGCCCCCGTTCTCACCCTCTTTTTAGCGGGAAGCGAACCCCAAAAGGTGATGAAACACGCCGATGAGATTTTAAAACCCCGTCTTCAACAAATCGAAGGGGTCGGAGGGGTCACCATAGCAGGATTGCGTAAAAAGCAGATCCTCATTACCCCCGATCCGTCACTGCTTTTGAAATACAATCTGACGCTCAATGATATTACCCAAAAAATACGTGCCCAAAACATCCGTATGGATGGGGGAAAAACGATCACATCAACCAATGAAACCCAACTCTTGATCGATAACGACAGTAAAGCGGTTGCCGACTTACGGGGTTTACGTATCGCAGAGGGGTTGAGCCTAGGAGATGTTGCGACGGTCAGTGATACCCTCGCCCAAGAGAGAAGTTTCGCCGCACTAAATGGAAAATCGGGTGTTTTGTTGATGGTCAAAAAGATGACAGGAGCCAATGAGATTGCCATCGCCGATACCGTGCGTAAACAACTCCCAACACTTCAGGCGTTAGAGCCGTCGATGACGCTCACCCCACTTCAAGATTCCACCCAATACATACGTGCAACCCTTAGTGGCGTGCAGTTTGATCTTATTTTAGGTTCTATTCTCGCTTCACTGGTGATCTTCCTCTTCTTGCGCAATATCACCCTCACCCTCATCGCTGCCGTTTCGCTCCCTGTCTCGATTTTTGGGGTATTCGCCATTATGGGATGGAGTGGTCAAACGTTCAATCTCCTCACCCTCACCGCCCTCACCCTCGCTATCGGGATTATTATCGACGATGCCATCGTTGTTATCGAAAATATTTTCAAACGACTTGAAGCGGGGCGTGATCGTCTCAATGCTTCCATCGAAGGGGTGGGAGAAATCATCTTCTCCATCGTTGCTATTTCCGCAATGCTCCTTGCCGTTTTCGTCCCAGTAGCAAAAATGAGCGGAATCGTTGGACGGTTCTTTACGAGTTTTGGGGTGACGATTATCGCCGCTATCGTAGTCTCCTTTATCATTGCAGTGACCCTCATTCCCATGATTGCTTCTCAAATCGCCAAGGGGGGTCATAGCCGTTTTTACCACCGTACGGAACCGTTTTTCGTCCGAATGGAGGAAATTTACCGTACCCTCATTCACAGCGTACTCAAATATAAAAAAACAACCCTTTTGAGTGCATTGGGTCTTTTTGTCGTCTCGATCATCCTTTCAGGGACATTGGGGATGGTATTTATGCCCAAAGAGGACAAAAGCCAGTTTGATGTCACACTCAAAGCACCAGCAGGAACCAGTATCCATGCCATGAAACAGCTCTCATTGGAGGCACAACACCGCATCACGGCACTCAAAGAGGTCGAATACTGTACCCTCTACGTGGGACGAGGAACCGATCAAAAAGTGAATGAATCCGCCCTCTACGTCCGCCTCAAACCCCTCGATCAACGCACTCATAGTCAAAGTGACCTAATGAAAGAGACTCGTAAAATTCTAACAGCAATGAAGGGCTTTACGATGTCCAGTGTTACCGAAGTCAATGACATAGCGGGGTACGAAATCAACACCCCGTATCAAGTGATCTTAAAAGCCACCACAGCACAAGAGGCAGAAATATCGGCACAAAAGTTGATGAAACTCCTCAAAAGTATTGAGGGGACAACGGATGTTCAAAGCAATATTCAGCCCAAAGCACCACAGCTAAGTATCACCGTCCTCACCCAAAATGCCGCACGCCTTGGGGTTAACGTCGATGAGATTGCGCGCAGTATCGCCAGCGGCTATTCGGGTGAAGCAACCATCACCTTTATCCGTGAACGGGGGAAAGAGTACGATGTCGTGATGCGATTGGAGGATAAAAAACGAGAAACTATTGACACCCTCAACGCGTTGAGTGTCCGTACGGCATCAGGAAATACGGTACTTCTCTCCTCGGTCATTTCGGTTTCAACCTCGCAAGAGCCTACCACGATCAAACGATTTGACCGTCTCAAAAAAGTAATCGTCGGAGCGGATATTACCAAAGCCATGCCACTGGACAAACTCGTTAAAATTGTCAATGAACGTCAAAATGAATGGTTGGATACAGGGGTAGCATTCGAGCTTGACGGTGATGCGAAACATATGCAAGAGAGTAATGAAGCGTTCGGTATGGCAATTGGTGCGGCACTCGTGATGATCTATCTGATCCTCGCCGCTTTGTACGAATCACCGCTACAACCCCTCATCATCATGAGTGCGCTACCTCTGAGCTTTACAGGGGCATTTATCGGTCTTTGGGCTGCTGGGATGAATATGTCCCTCTTTAGTATGATGGGGCTGATGCTCCTCTTGGGTCTTGTTGGGAAAAACTCCACCCTTGTCGTTGATGCGGCAAACAAACTGGTGGAAACAGGAAAACCTCTCGATGAAGCAATCATCGAAGCAGGAGTATCGCGTTTACGCCCTATTCTCATGACCACTACGGCAATGTGTTTCGGAATGTTGCCACTGGCACTTTCGGTCGGAGAAGGGTCAGGGGTCAAAGGACCAATGGGAGTTGCCGTCATCTGCGGATTATTGCTCTCAACCCTCACCAGCCTCCTTGTTGTTCCGGCGTTGTATAAAGCCCTAGCACCGCTGGATGCGAAGCTTCGTAAGCTCTATAGGATACAAAAAAGTGTACAATAAGGGCACTTTTTTACCGAAACAAGGGGCTTAAACATGAGCGAACATTTCATCAAAAATATCGAAATTAAAAATTTTAAATGTTTTGAGAATTTCACCGCTGAAGGTTTTGGACGTGTCAATCTTATTGGTGGGAAAAATAATGTAGGGAAGACGGCTTTTATGGAGGCGGTTTATGTGAATGTTTATTCTTATAAATCAAATAATAATCCATCTATGGCATTAAGTGATATTGTATTTGATAGATATAATCAAGTTATCTTACAAGATTTACTTTTGGAAAAAGGAAAATATTATATATCTAAAGAAATAGAAAAAAAGGTAATTGCGTTTAATAAAGCACATATCATAAGTAATATTCAAGATATTAACTATAGTTATAAAGAAAATGACTTAAACATTAGGGATAAAAAGAATCTTGTTAAATATTTTTTAGGCAACAATCCAACAACAAATGATAAATTAGAAGAGTCTTATGGAAAAATCATTGAATTAGAAATGGAACATAAGATTGATGAACTTATTAAAAATATAGACCCAAACATAAAAAGTTTTAGAATTATAAACTCACAACCAAAATGCAATTTTATGAATGACTCTACATTTTTTGATATTCATGAATTAGGAGATGGATTATATAAATATATATCTATTTTATTTTCATTATTTATATGTAAAAACAGTTACTTATTTATCGATGAAATCGACAATGGTATCCACTATACAAATTTAGATAAACTATGGGAAATAATCCTAACCATCTCAAAACAACAAAACGTCCAAGTCTTCGCCACAACCCATTCCAAAGAGTGTATCGAATCGTATGCACGAGTGGCGAAGAAGTTAGAAGATGAAGAGATTACTTTTATCGAATTGGGGCGAAATAAAAACAATGACGTTAAAGCTATAACCATGAATTTTGAACGATTACAAGATGAAATTCAAAATACCAATGAGGTACGAGGATGGTAGCAATACTCTTTGAAGGAAAATCGGATAATGAGTTTTTCCACTCTCTTTTGGATGAATATCAACTCGACAAAACCCAAATTGTTTTCAAAAACTTTGGAGGAAAAGACAATCTTTTTAATATTTCTCATACCCATTACAACAACATTGAAATAGACATAACCGCAGGCAAAATAGAAAAAATACTACTCATTGTCGATGCCGATAATGAAACCGATCCCAATCCTAATAGAGGCTATGAGGCTTCAGAAAAAAAATTACAAGAAATAATTGATGATTTAGGTTTTGATATACCTATGGATTACCATATTATGTGTGACACTAATCAAGAAGGAAATTTAGAATCTTTTTTACTTGCGGTCTTAGATGATAATCAAAAAGAGTGTATTCAAAAATTTAGAGATTGTTATAAATATACATTAACGGATAAATGGGCATACAATACATTTTATAAACAAAAAAAATATCCTTTCGACTTCAGTCACGAAAACTTCAACACTCTCAAACAAAAACTTCAAGATTTATTCTCTTGAAAACCTTCACAAGCCAACCCCTCACCGATATTCTCAACTACGCGCACGCAACCCTCAAAGAATCTGACATACTCACTTTTGAAGTCCTTAATCCCGATATTTCAAGAGGAAGCTATGCAGGTGAGCACGTTATCCTAGAGAATCAAACCTATCTTTACCGAAGTTACAAAGCGTGGAGCGATTTAGGAGAGCTTCTTTTTTGCCGTATGTTGACTCCTAAAATCATTTCAGACCATACCGTAGCGATCACCTACGAGAAACTCGACCTCAGCGACTCGTTTCATCACAGTGAGGAAAAAGAGGAAAAATACGGGACAGCTTCACGATTTGCCGCTATCTGTAAAAACGAAGAACCTGCTTTTCTATCTCCTTACTTACGGGCATTGAGAAGCGTCAAAGTGGGAGAGAAAAAACGGATTCTCAATCTTGGGATCAATACGGGAGATGAGTTTGATCTTATTCGTCAAATCCTCCCAATCGAAGAATACGCCAAACTCGAACTTGTCGGAATCGATCACTCTCAAACAGCGATTGACGTTGCACGAGAGCGGTTTTATGAGGGAAATGCGACGTTTTACGTCCATGATATTAATAATCTTGAGAGCCTTGACTTGGGAAAGTTTGACCTCATCATCACGATAGGGACATTGCAAAGTAGTGGAATTGATTTTAAACCTTTTTTCATGAAACTCTTTCAAGAGTATCTGACTCCTTATGGAACAATGATTTTAGGTTTTCCGAACTGCCGCTGGATGGGGGGAGAGATGATTTATGGAGCTAAAGCCCCTAATTATCCTTATTCAGAAATGTCGATAGTGATAAAAGATCTCTATTATTGCAAAAAATATTTACAGCAGAAAAAATTTAGGGTCACCGTCACAGGAAAAAATTATCTCTTTTTAACGGCAACAAAAATTACTCCGATCCCCAAACATCCCACTGATCTTTCTTAGAGGGATGTGCTTTATGCCCCTTATTAAGCACCTCTTCTACTTTTAAATTATATACTTTCTGATCTTCTGTTATACAATAAACCTCAAACTGCCCAATATTGCGATTTTGTTTAATGACGACTTCATTGACCCCTATACTAGTTGCATATTTATAGATATCATTCGCTGTATTTTCATCTCTTGTAGTAATTTTAACAATAAGATCACCTCTATATCCCGAATACGTATTAATATTTTCTATATCTAAATCCAATGCATATTTAATAATCTGTTTTCTTTCTGGGTACACCGAATATCCTTTTTAATACGCTTATAGTTTAGTAAATTACTATACCATATTACACCAATCGTGTCAATACAGTGACTCTAATTAAGCTAAAACTACTACATCTAAGGCAAAAACCTTTATAATAAATCAACCTATTTTTGGAGCCTTAATGTCTGTATCCTCTATTTCACTTATTCGTCAAGTATTGACGCTCCCTGTTATCGTCATTGCAATGGGGTATTTTGTCGATATTTATGACCTGATCCTTTTTGGTGTTGTCCGTGTTGCAAGTCTCACGGAACTGGGGCTAAGGGGGGATGAGATCACTTCATGGGGATCAACTATCCTCAATATGCAAATGGGCGGTATGCTCATCGGCGGAATTTTATGGGGAATATTGGGAGATAAAAAAGGGCGACTTTCGGTATTGTTTGCTTCCATTATCCTCTACTCAGTTGCCAATTTCCTCAACGCTTTTGTCACCAATGTTGAGCAATACGCAGCATTACGTTTTATTGCAGGGATCGGATTGGCAGGTGAGTTGGGGGCTGGAGTAACCCTCGTTGCTGAAATCCTCCCCAAACATCTCAGAGGATACGGAGTTATGAGTATCGCAAGCTTCGGAGTCCTTGGGGTCGTTGCTGCCAAATTTGTTTCCCAATATTCGGATTGGCGCAGTGCTTATATTTTCGGAGGATTACTTGGGTTTTCACTTCTAATTCTCCGTTTGAAGGTACGTGAATCGGGGATGTTTGAGCACAACCTTAGCGAAAATATTAAGCGGGGTGACTTTTTATCCCTATTTAAAAATCGTATCTTACTGAGCAAATATCTTAAGACAATTGCTATTGGAATACCGCTGTGGTTTGTCGTCGGTGTATTGGTGATGTTCTCCCCTGAGTTTGCAAAGGCACTTCAAATAAGTGGAGAGATCAGTGCGGGGACAGCTCTCATGTATTGTTATATTGGTTTAGCTATCGGTGATTTCAGTAGCGGTTACCTCTCCCAAAAGCTACAAAGTCGCAAAAAAGCATTTGCCCTCTTTCTAACCCTTTCAGCTATTAGCGTTTTGTGGTATTACACCCTCACAGGAGCGTCTCCCGATGCCTTTTACTGGACATGTTTTGCTATGGGAGTCTTTTGTGGCTATTGGGCGCTCTTTATCACGATGGCAGCGGAGCAGTTTGGTACCAATATCCGTGCTACTGTTGCAACAACTGCCCCTAACTTTGTCCGCGGTGCTGTTGTCCCCATTACCCTCTCTTTCATCGCCCTCAAAGATAGCTACGGGATACTAGAAGCAGGTGCCATTGTCGGAACCGTCTGTTTTGCTCTGGGTGCAATCGCCCTTTACTACACCCATGAAACATTTCACAAAGATTTAGACTACATCGAAGCATGAAAAAACTTTTCACTACTCTTATTGGTGCATGGATGATAAGCTTAACCATCGGCTATGCCTCCTCATCATCGCCTGCTCTCAAGAGCTCCCTTTCGTCTATTGGGGTGACTGAATCCTTGGAAACAATCAAAGCCCTTTCTGGGATAGAAAAAAAATATGGCTCGAATGTTGAAAGTCATTATAAACGTTATCAAGAAACCCAAGATGACTACAAAAGAGTAGAAGAAAAATTTAAAAGCGAAAATGTTCCCCTCTTTTTTTCCCTTATCCCCTACACCGAGTCCCATTTTAAGCCCCGTGCACGAGGACCTGGGACGGCTGGATTATGGCAATTTACTATCCTTAGCGCTCATAATTTCGGACTGAGTATCCAAAAAGGTAAAGATGAACGCTTCGATATTGATCTCTCCACCGATGCCGCTATTCGCTGTCTAAAAAGTCTGAAAAAAGAATTTGGGAGTTGGTATTTGGCAGATTTCGCCTACGGAATGGGAGAAGGGACACTTAGAAAGCTTATCGAAAAAAACAAAAGCAATAAAATTTCCGTCCTCCTCAACGATCCAAGCTTCCCCTCGGGGACAAAATCTCATTTTGCAGAGACGTTGCTACTAGATGGAGAGGTTCATTATAGTAAAACCGTGGAGTAATGCCCATATTGCTGCTAACACATTACTATCATTGTATTTTCATCCCTTTGAGTTATAATTGAATAACTATATCATTATATGAGGTTTAACTATGATTATCATCCCTGCCCGTCTTGCATCTACTCGTTTTCCACAAAAAGTTTTAGCCGATATTGGAGGGTTGCCGATGGTGATTCGTACTGCCAAGCGTGTTGCGTCTATTGATCGTGTTGTGGTTGCGTGCGATGATGAGAAAATCCTTGATATTTGTACCACTCACGGTATCGAAGCACGTCTCACCTCCACGACTCATAAAAGCGGTACTGACCGTATCAACGAATGCGCTCAGATTTTGGATATTCCCGACGATGAGCTCATTATCAATGTCCAAGCCGATGAGCCTTTTATCGAAACAGAAGTATTGACGTTACTTATCGAACGGCTCAATATCCTCAAATCTCAAAATGCCCCTTTTGTGATGGCAAGTTGTTACAATGCGATTAATACTGAATCGGCAAATGATCCCAATATGGTCAAAGTTATCACCGATAATACCCATAATGCCATCTACTTTTCCCGTTCTCCTATCCCTTTCAATCGTAGCGGTGAAGCCTCTTATTTCGGGCATATTGGGATTTATGGATTTACAAAAAAAAGTTTGCATGATTTTTGCGCCTTAGGAGAAGCACCGTTGGAAGATATTGAAAAACTCGAACAGCTCCGCGCACTCTACCATGGGAAAAAGATTTCAATGGTGAAAGTTGCGAGTAGCGGATTTGGGATCGATACCGTAGAAGATTTAGAACGGGCGAAAAAGATTTTCGGGATCTAATTGATCCCTAAAAAGGTAAAAATTCCTTTTTCATTCACTTGCTGTTTGAAATTATTGCTGGCATTTTTAAGCGCTGTTGCACGATCAAGAGAAGAGCTCCCTCGTGACTCGACAATGAAGGTAGAAAGCGTAGAGCCCTCTGTTGATTTTAGCGATACACTCGTTCGTGCATTCACCATATAGGCACCGTAAAGCTGTTTACTTGTTACTTCCGTATCTAAATCCACAACAACAATATTCTTATTATTACGGTTCAAATATCGTGACGTTTTGATTTTTTCTGTAGCCAATGCCTCTTTTAAAACATCCGAACAATAGCGTGAATCATTGTCTGCATTGATATAAAACTCTATTTTGGAACGTACTGCATCCATTGAGTCACGATAATCATTCACGGCTTGTGACATCTTCGTTCGCTCAAAAGGGATATCAAACGTCGTTAAGATAGAGATGATAGTCTTCGCTTTTTCAACATCGGGTTCCATACTTTTAAACGCTTGATACTGCTCTAAAATTGACTTGCCTTGGGGTGCTTGTTGAAGTCCATCCAAATCTTTGACGGTATCCGTAAGCGTTTGCAATTGATCTTTTAAAAACTTCGCCTTGTCCACTTGCACCAGAACTAATGCCTTAGAGTCATTTTGACTTGACGAAACAACCTCAAAATTATTGAATGACATTTTCTTGACTTCACTTTCTTGGTTCACATTGACGTTTTGATTGTATGTTGACAGCATTCCTGTTGACGATTGAGTTACGCTTTTGGACACTTTTGAGCTGATCGTAACGCTCAATTTCGATGCAATATCTGACAAGGCACTGTCTTTCGCCTGACGCAATGAGTTCCCCTCACCCACACCATACCAACTCGTTTCATTATCCGAAGGGGGATTAAAATACCATGATGGCACATTCTCCCCTGCAATCAATCCTATCCCTAATCCGATCAAAACCATTAAACGTTTCATTAGTATCCTTTTAAATGTAGGTGGAACCTTACCACAAATCGCGGTTAAAATAGAAATATTAACTAGTATATTTAAGACTTTATTGGCTAAAATCTTTCGTGATTTTAATAATACTCTTATGTTATAAAATATTATTAACATTTATCACACTATTTTTGTTACAAAGGTATTTCGATATGAGTACGTATTTTCAAAAAGCACTCCCCTATTTAATCACAGGGACAATGGTTCTAGGTCTAAGTGGATGTGGTCCAAAAGTAAAGTTGACTGAATATAAACCAGCGCCTATTGCAAAAGCGGATATTATGCCAACAGCCAGTGAATTGGAACATAAAAAGCCAAAAGTTGTCGTTATGGCGTTACAAAACGGATCAACTGATCTTGTTCGACGTGTTGATGGTGGAAAATCTGTTGCAGACAGTACGGAAGCAATTTTAGTAAATTCCAAACTTGTTGAACTTGTAGATCGCAGCGCAGCAGTAAAACTTCAAAATGAACTCTCTCTTGTTGAATTAAAAGGAGATAGTGGAAAAATGTATCAAGGACCAGAGGTTGCAGAAATTGCAATTGCAGGTGCGTTAAATAGTGGTGGTGTCTCATCAAAATTCACGGCATCAGTAACCACATATGACAAAAAAGGAAGAGCTTATACTTCTCCAGCAACCTGTTCCTATCAAGGAAGTGTAAGCGGTACTATGAAATTATATGAGCTTCCTAGCTTAAAAGTAATTGATTCTTTTTCATTGTCAGGTTCAAACTCTTACAGTGAAGAAGGATATTGTAAATCCAATTTCGATCAGGAAGGGTTAATTTCAAGAGCAGCAGAGAATGCGCCTAATAGTGTTAAAGTAGCTCTTTTGAACCAATTTAGCCCTAAAGGATACATTACAGAACGCCGCAATAATGACGGTAAAACGATCTTTTTAGCACAACTTGGTTCTCAACACGGTGCTGCTTATAATCTCAAAGTTAAACTTTATGCCATGAGAAGCAGTGTTAATCCATTGAATGGGATAATGAGTAATGAAGAAGTTTTCATTGGTGAGGGAAAAATAAGCGACCAAATTACACCCAATACTTCATGGATTCTGATTGAAGACAAAGAAGTAGCCGATCAAATCAAACTCGGTGATTATGTCAAATATGATTATAAAAAAGGGTTTGCTGATCTTTTCATTTAGTAGCGATTACTTGACTAAGTGAATTAGAATATGATCTATGTTAACCTTACGCAAAATACAAACTTAAGAGGAATATTTAATGAATACTAAATTAGCCCTAATGAGCCTAGCAGCCGCTACCCTACTATTAATGAGTGGATGCGCTCAAAAAACAGAATCAGTGGTAGCTCAAGCTCCATCCCAAATTGCTCAAGAGTTTGACGGAGCACCTGCTTGGGTTTTAGAAGCTGGAATTGAAGGCGCTATTTCTGCTGTTGGTTCAGCAAAAATTGGTGGTGCAGGGATGAGTTTTGCAAAAACAGAGGCAACTGGAAACGGACGTGATGACCTTGCACGTCAAATTCAAGTCAATGTTAGCAATATGCTCAAGAACTTCACACAAACAACAGGAGTAGGCGATCAACAAACGGTTGATAAAGTGGTTGCTAATGTTTCCAAGCAATTGGCAAAACAAGATTTGAGCGGTTCAAAAGTTTCTAAACAATGGATCTCTAAATCAGGGACACTTTATGTTCTTGTCGTCATGCAAGACCCTTCTAAAGTAACTGCAGCTGTCAAAGAAACAGTAAAAACAAGTTTCAAAAACGATCAAGCATTGTGGCAACAATTCCAAGCCAAAAAAGCACAAGATGAGCTCGATGCTTCTCTCGACAAACTAGATGAGAAAGCAGCACAATAATTTGGGTATGAAACTCAAATACTTTTCGTATGCACCTATCCTTTTGGGTGCAGTATTACTCACAGGATGTATCCCCTCTTCTACTCCTCCTACTCCAACAGTGACTCACTCTGATAATGCACCATCTTCTCAACCAAAATGGGTTTATGAAACGTCTAAAGATGGAAAGATGGGTGGAGTTGGGATTTCTAAGCCCCATTTTAATGGAAAAACGGCTCAACGAATGTTGGCTATCAGCCGTGCTCTCGATGAGATTGCCAAACAAATGGGGGTTGAGGTCAGTACTATTCAAAAAATATCAACCGTAGGTACATCGCAAGACGCTACTACGAGTTTGGAAAGCTATAGTTTTCAAACGACGAACGGCAAAGTTGTCAGTGCGAAGATTCAGAGTTTTTGGGAAGATAAGACGACAGATGAACTGTATGTTTGGATGGTAGTGGAGTAATATATACCCGTTCGTGGTGAGCTTATCGAACCATGAACACCCTTTGAGGCGCTCAGGGTGAACGGCAAAAATACTTTATTTCTATTTCGTTTCTAAAAACTTCGCTGCCATATTTTTAAAATTCGGTTGACTCATTCCCGGATTGGCGTAAAAATAGGTTCCGTCCGTTACATAATAGTTTTTATTTTGCATTGCGTAATAATCCCCTTTTCCACTGTACGACACCCCAAGTGACAAATGCCCTGGATAACGTAATCCGACGGTATCCAATCCTAACGCCTCTTGATACAACCGTGACAATAAAATCGCTCTATCTTCACAATCAGAATACGGCAATAAAATCGTTTGCTCGACAAACATCGGGCGCTCGTATCCATACGCATCAAAATCCGTTTTGTAGGTAAAGGCTTGCTGGGCGAAACGGAGAATAAAGGCTATTGATTGCTCTTTCGTAAAATGGTTCTTTTTGCTCTCATTCATGAGATTGGAGGAGAGTTCCCGCACTAGCTTCCTCCCTGAACGTGATTGTAAATAAGCATCATTTTCTACTTGGGGATACATATCCATCAATGCCGTAAGATTCTTATTGAGAGTAACATTCATACTGTATTTTTTAGTCTCAAAATCCCATTTCAAATTGACCGTTTGCCCATCCATGCCAATAAGAGGATCTTTGAGCATACGCATATCCAGCGGCGAACCTTGTCCATCATCGGCACTTTTGTAGAAGCTAATGGATACTTTCGCATCCGCTCTTGGGTGCGCATCGACGCTAAAAAGATAGTATTTCACATCATCACGAGTGAAAAAAGATTTGGAATAAAGGGGCTGTTTCGTTGGAACGAGAAAATAGAGCTTTTTATCTGTCCCCTCTGCTAACAATGTTTTGTACCCTACCCCACGTAAAACGTCGATAATATGAAGTGTCTTCAACTTCTGATCTTTCGCAGAATAGATCGTATTCATCAACGCTTGCGACAATACAACCATATCCCAATCGTTCAATGCGTATTCACTACGAATGGCTTTTAAACGATTGATTAACACTGTATCCTTAGCGTGAATTTCATCCGCCAAATCGGATACCTCTTTGGAAGATTGCAATGTTTTGGTAAAGGCTATTGCATTTTGATCGATAGCGATGGATGATCCGAAAAAGGAGAGCTGCATCGTTTGAACGGTTATCGTCGATGGGGTTTGTGAAATAAGCGGAGGGGGTGGCAGTAATAGTTTAGTGACATCAATCTTATCCAAATTAACCGTCTTTATTTGAGACCCGCTAGGTGTCCCTTGCGGTAATGTATTTTGCGGTTTATCCACAATTTTCACTTCAGGAATGATGGGCTTCACTTCGGGAATGACTACTTTGATGATAGGAGGAGTCACTACTGGACTGGGTACTATCACGATAGGCTTGGCTATTATAGGTGGTACTACTTTGGTGACAACGGGCGGTGGGGGTAGAATATTTATTTTCTGATAGGGATTGATTTTGTTGGGGATACCGTCACTTGTTTGCACAAATCCTTGATACGCCTTCATCTCTTTTTGGTAGTACGTATTATATTCCTCCGTGATACTTTGTTGATATGCCTCATAACTATCATCCGCAAAACAACTCAAAGTAGCCAATAAAATCAATGTCTCTTTTTTCATACTATTTTCCCTCCATATCGTGATCAAGCTCATCCATACCTTGGTTGAATCGAAACGTACTCAACGACGTTCTTATTTTTTCCAATCGCTCTTTTTGATACGCAATAATCGCCGTTTTGGGAATCATCCCCCCTGCAAACGTTTGAGCAGGTCGTGCATTGGTCAAAAAGCCTTTCTCTTCCTCTTGGAAATGTTCGATTTTTTCAAACTGCATCGCTTTGTTGACGAATACCTTTAACTCTGTATCGTTTTTATAGGCATTCACCAGTGCTTGTTCTTTTGGCTCTTTGATGTTACGAAAGTTATCATAGATAATAATCTCATTCAAATCATTCAGACGATACACCATCGCTGTTTTACAATTCTCACGTGCACTCTCCACCGACTCCATATCCCCACGGGCGTATCCATAGGCATAAAGATTGTCATGGTCAAGATTTTTCCCATACCAACTCGGTGCCCCCTCAATCTCAATACTTTTATAACTGTCCATCGTAGCTGAAAACAAATACCCCGTCAATGTCGTGATAAGCTTTAAAATAATCGCTTCTAACATCCTATACCCCTTTTATTTTAGAATTTTGTGGAAATTTTTGTGGCACTCGTGGTGATAAGCGTTGTTGCAAACGAGTTGTTTTTCATGAGAAATAGCAGTTGATCTACCGCATACGCTCGATCCCTTTTTTCTGCTAACTCCCCCATTGGCGTGAATTTCGATAACTCTAGCGGTTGCGCGGATACAACTGCAACACACAAATCCAACGCATCTTTCGCAGGTGTATTCAACCCACCCACCAATTCAAGATCGGGACGTAGATCATTGGGATACAAAAGTTTTTTCTTCGCGTGCCGTGTGAGATCAATATTTTTTTCCATTACAACGACTTTACCATCATCATAGACATCAAATAGCGATAAATATCCTGATAATGGTAGAGTATCCAAGATCAACGTATAGACTTCATCGACATTGACTCGTACAGGGGTGGAACTTAGCCGTAATGAGCCGCTAGAAGTTTCGATCATCATGCCTTCAAAATCAGACTCGTTTAGAACAACACGATGTGCAGCACGCCCTAAATACCATCCGTTTTGATCCCGTGTAATCTCTATGGAGGTCGAACAATTGAGTTCTGTGGCGAGATTTTTGAGGATGGGCGTTTGTGAGAGATAGGGATTTGACTCACCACACAGTGATTGCCCCCCTAGCTTGGCAAGTTTGATAAAGAGAGGGCGGTTGTCATACTGTAACGCTACATAAGAACGCCCATCCTTTTGATCATGTTGGAGCATCACCACATCACTAAGGGTAAGATTGCTCGTTTCACGGACACTCTGACTTGCGTTATGATCGAGTGTCGTATTATTCACTGATGTTTGGGTTATAGAGGTTGAATCAATATGGGAGCGGATGGTTTTGGCAATATCACTTTTGGCATTCATCTTTGCCTCATCGAGAGAAATTCCCTCACCATAGCCGATAATCTCATACACCGCACTACTAGGCACGTTTCCAAACCATGCGGGAGCGTCTGCCAATAGTTGAGTTAAGAGACTTATAATAAGAAGCACTGTTTTTATCAATTTGAGTACCTTTTTAGTATTTCATCAACACTTTCTTGTAAGCTTGGTAAACCATATCGGATTACATTTTCTATAATAGACAAATCCACACCATCATAATCATGAGCTATAAAATTTCGTACATCATAAACACCTTTTAAATCCTGTTTTGAAAATACTTCTAGTATTTCAAAAGCACTTTCATCTTTGAGTTTATTTATTTGTTCTGCAATTGAAATCAAGTGCATCAATATGGCTGGTCTTGATTTTGTTTCATCTTGCAAGGCTATTGAAATCTTGCCATCATAGTCACTCAAAATACTACCAATAAGCTTTAATTTTTTATCTATATTTTTGATTCTATTCATTGGCTCAAACATAAATCATCTCTCTTTTAATCGCTTCCACTAAATGAATATTTGAGTTCTCAAGCGATACAAAATCAACTTTTCTATGGAACTTTCTCGCTAATTCATCTTTTATATCTGCTATTTTTGAAACAGCCGCAAACCCTCTGTATTTTTCAAAAAAAAGATTCTTGTCAAGAGTATAGGCTATATCAATATCGCTTGTGTCCGTTTGGGTTTGTTTGCTAAAACTACCAAAAATACCGATTATATTTACACCTTCGTTTGAATATCTATGTTTCGATTCTTTCAGTAAATTTGTAATTTCACTTGAATTCATACTTTTCCTTTCTTATTCGCAAATAAAATCTTCATCATCGCAACCCTATCCCACGATTCCCCTCGATCTGAGGTTCTTGGCGTTTAATATCACCCATCTTCAAGCTCTCCTCTTTGACGTTGGCATATACTTCGGCTGAGAGGGTATCGAGATCTAAATTTTCTTTGGTTGCCAATGCTTTTACGAGGTAGTAGCTAAAGAGTCTATTTCCTTTTTCAGGAAAAGCATTGGAAAACTGTCCGTTGGTTCCTGCGGTGAAGACTGCCATTTTAGTCGTATCAAACTCTACTTGTTTGGATTTGAAATGACCTGCGGCTGATCCTTTGATATTGGAAACCCCATCGGTACGTCCTGAGTAACAGCTATCGACAAAAGCAATAATACGAGAGGCACTAC
>Ga0172379_10005871_pt1 | contig 16872 bp, 14 predicted proteins | sample GrowelOW334metaG_FD_119756 | JGI IMG/M metagenome (GOLD analysis project Ga0172379, IMG submission 119756) | Groundwater microbial communities from an aquifer near a municipal landfill in Southern Ontario, Canada - Groundwater well OW334 metaG | ecosystem: Environmental > Aquatic > Deep... | reverse complement strand
TAGTTTTAAATGCCATTGTTAAACCGAAAGCATATTCACTGCGAATACATTTTACATCTTTTCTTTTTTTCTTTAAGAAGGATTGTAGAGCAGGTAAATGATCAAATGATTCATAAATAATAAAAATGAAATCTTCCTGCGTCATGTCGTTATGGTTTAAAATCTAGTTCTATTTTATCGGCTGCATCCCGTTTTGGGTTTTGGAAATATTGTTTCTTTTGATTATTTCACTTAGTACCTTTTCAGAAATACAGTATTTATTTTGGACTACAGTAAGTGTAATATTCCGAAATATTGAGAGTTTACCTAAAGTTAAATTTGAATAGATAAGGCAACAGAGAGTCTTACAAAGTCACCAATCCAAAAGCATAATGGAAAGGAATGATTCCTTTCCCATCAATATTTTCTATCCAGGCGGGTTCATCGTGGCTGATCTTAACAATTTCACTGGCAGCAGTATCCTTAAACCGATCTGCAATAAATTTAATAGATTCTAGTTCAGATTGACTAAAAATCGAAGGATCAAATTTGATCGAACCTGATGGAAGAATTTTTTCGACCTGTTCATAATTTGTCAATGAGTACTCTTTATTTATTATTCCATCCTCCACCAATACATCAAATAGAAACTCAAAATTATTTGGAACAGGACCATAAGGTAAGGCTGCATATTTTAATCCTGTTATACTTTGAGCTGAGCCTCTGAAATGCACAAAATCAGCGTAGAACAAAAGCTTGTTTAATTTGGTCTTAAATGGCTGCATAAGTTCAGCAAAGTATAGTATTAGGTGTTTCGTTTTATTTGGGTCAAACGCTTTAAACCCAGTGGCAATATCAGGTTGACACTGAAACCTTGCTAGCTGTTCAGAGCTGTAACAGTTGTCATTCTTCAATTTCTGAATACGCTTTATCAGTATCTCACGTTCTTTTTCTTCCAACTCGCTATTAAGTTGGATTTGTTGCTCAAAAACTTCAGGCCTGTTAATTAGTTGAATCAAACCTGCATTTGCCCTTGATGGCATTTCTCCAGCTTCATAATTTCTCCATGAATTGGCTCCCATGCCCAAAATATCAGATATCCTTGCTGCTGAAAGATTGTATTTCTGTCTGATTTCAAAAATCTGTTCAGGGAAAGGTATGTGATGTCTAACCCTATATTGGTTTACGACCTGATTAAAATTCAATTCTGAAAAATGGTTGTCTTCAAATTTTTCTCTTGTATCCTCGCACTGATAAAAATGAAAAACAACCGGAAATGATTCCTTCCTGTAAGTCATGTCGCGCATCTCTTTGCCGACCTTCATCTCTTTACCTGTAATTGGGCTTTTCATGTTTCTTATTTGAAAGGGTATTTCATATTGTATTCGGCCGGATGAAATGAGATACAAATGGTCTGCAAATTTGTCCTCCCAATACTGATCTTAATGTATACTTCTGTCTCTTTTACTTTCTTGCCAAATACCCACATCTGAGGAATGCCACTCATATGTTCTTCCAGCGGCCCTTGAGAATAGCCCTCTAAGGTTAACTTTTCAATAATCTCTTTCCTTTTCCCTGGACTTATCTCCAAATCCAATAGAGCCTGTGCATTTTTCCCACGATCATCCCAAAAGATGATCTGGAAAATTTTCGTTTTGATTTTAAAATCGCTTAAAAAATGTTCAACCTCATGTTTGGCTGCCATTGGGTACAAAATTAGATTTAAATCCGTATTTGTTACATTAAAGTTGAATATTGTTCAACATATTTACAAAATATCAACTTTAAAGTTTGTTTTCGCCTGCAGTTTACTTTTGATTGGTCTATTAAATTTTATATTTGTTCAATAGAGCTATTGATTATGACCATGTCATTTTCCGATGCAGAAAGTAATTAGTGCTTAAATTTAATTAGTTACGAAATTGAGGTACAAATATGGTACATATAAATAGAGGACCAACATCACCGAAATATCAATTTTATATTTCTTTTTAATGAACTTCACGGGTCAAATTTTTTTTATTAAACTATAAATTCATTCAATTCATCTTTTAATTGCCTCCAATTTGGTATGTGATTATCCAAAATTGCCGTGAACTTTGAATTATGGAGGCGCTCTACCAAATGAGTCATTTCATGCGCGACAATATATTCAATGCATTGTGTCGGTTTTTTAATCAGTTCCAGATTAAAAATGATATGTCGGGAGCGGGAGTTGCAGCTACCCCAAAGAGTTTTCATTTGTTTTACTTCCCAATGTTTGGCCTGAACCTGAAGGATTTCTTCCCATTTTGAAACAATAGGCTGTAAAACTTCCTTTAATTCAGCACGATGCCATTCGCGGAGTACTTCTCCTTTCTTTTCTGAAGAAGAACCTTCGCGCACATAAAGATTGATATTTCGAGTTCCTTTTAATTGAACTGCTGGAGGAGTATTGCGATAAATCACATTGAGCCGGTAGCGAATGCCTTTGTAATAGTGATTTTCACCCGATACATATTCGCGTTCCGATTGACGAGACTGGTTGCGAACCATCTCGATACGTTTATTAATCCATTCGAGTTTTGTAATAATATACAGACGTACAGAATCAGCAGTCATAGCCATTGGAGCGGATATATGCACACGGGCATCCGGTGGATAGACAGTAAGGTGAATATTCTTAATGTCTTTCCATTCTACTTCAACATGGATTTTATTGACTATGATAACTTCCATTAATACTCTTTTTGCGCTGAAATGATACTCATTATCTCGCTGATCTTTTCATCGTCTTTACCAGGTAAAGCATATCGAACAGCTTTACGCACCTGTTTCATTTTAGCAGGCACACTATTGTCTCTCCAGCCATGTTTGGCATAAGTTACAACTGCATCGTGAACGGCTAACGCAAGTTCCTCATTTTTTTCAAGATTATCGTAAAGTGCCTGTTTCCCAGATGTATTTATGCCTGTTGGATAATTAGGTTTTGTTTTGCCTCTGACTTCTTTTATTTTACTAATCAATTTAGCAATCATTTCCTTATACAGTATTTTGCCATCTTTTTGCTCTTGCAGAAGTTGGTTGAGCAATTCGGATATTTTATCAAAATAAGCAGGGTTGTTTGGACGTTCATTAATAATCATTTTGCGCATATTGGCTACCAATGTTTCCGCTACCGATTTCTGATTGCTTTTTATTTCATTGGGTAGTTTATCAATTGCACCTTCACCTTCTTTGACAATCAAATCAAGAAATGAAATGTCTTCGAGTTTGAAAATTTCCACACTATCTTCAGCACGCACATAGTTGTCAATTAGCTGGCGCATGGCCGGATCGTAAAACTTTAAATCGAGCGCATCGCCGCTTTTCAGTTTTATCTCGTCTTTCAGATCGTTGTAGAAATCGACCTGCTTTTTAATGTTGGCTGCGTCCTCTTTGTTGTAACCTGCTTGCTTCATTTCATTAGCAAGGTCAATATAGCGTCGCACTAACGAATTTACCAATTTATATAGTTTCTCGCGTTTTTCGGCATTGGTTTCGCATTCGGTAGTTTGTTCTTCGATAGGAGTTGTTTCCTGATATACAAAGTAGCCAAAGAAACCTTCACGTGTTTGCGGATCTACCACTTCGCAAAGGGTTACCACTGCCTGCAAAGCCTGTTCCAATCCTTTACGAGCCTCAACCAAACGATTGGTCAGTAAGTTTTCTACATCCTCTTTTTCGTAGCCGTCAAAAGCTTCGGAAGTATAGTCCTCAATGGCGTTTTTAATGGAGCCGAACAAATCCTGATAATCAACAATGTATCCAAAATCCTTTTCTTCAGAATCTACCCGGTTTACGCGGCAGATGGCTTGAAAAAGATTGTGATCCTGCATCGGTTTGTCGATATAGAGATAGGTTGCTGCCGGAGCATCAAAACCCGTAAGCAACTTATCAACCACAATTAATAATTTCATCGTTGCCGGATGCTTTATAAACTCTTCTTTCGCCCAGGCTTCAAACTGTTCGGGCGTTTTATCGCCCATCATTCGTTTGGTTATTTCGTACTTGACTTTTTCTTCCGTGTCACCTGCACCTGTAGCCTCATCTTTTATATCTTTTGCATTGGCTTCATAACTTGTCACAACTGCACAATGACCTTTTAAATCGGTATCCTGAAACAATTCCCAATACCTACAAGCCTGATAAATACTGTCGGATACCAGCATTGCATTACCATATCCGCCAACCAACTGACGCTTGGTGTCCATATCCTGACAGATATCTGCAACAATACGCTGCATCCTTTCTGTGCTGCTGAACAGTTTCTCCATTCGTGCCCAGCGGATTTTCAGCAAGGACCTGGCGACATTGGAGAGTCCGCTTGTTTTTGTGTCAAACCAATCGTCGATTTTATTTTTATTGCCCAGATATTGTTCCACATCGCGCGCATCGTAACGGAGGTCGAGTATTACATGATCTTCCACCGCCTCATCGAACTTGTAAGAGTGAATAATGCTGCCAAATACTTCTATGGATTTCTTTTTATCTGTTTTCAGCAAAGGGGTTCCCGTAAAACCTATCATCATCACATTTTCGCCCATAATGGCTTTCATCGCTTCGTGAAGCATACCACCTTGGGTACGATGACACTCGTCGATAAAAACATAGATGTTGCCTTTGGCAGAAAAGTCTTTCGGAAGTTTTTCCTGAACTTCCAACAAGTATTGCTCTATTGATTTTGTGGCTTTTTTGTTGCCTACTTCCGGCAGTTCGTTCTCCGATCTGTTTCCGAATTTATGAATCAGGGTGCTAATCAACCAGGGATTTGCTTCGTTGAGCATAGCAATAAGTGAAGCGCTCGATTTTGCCCGTTTTATATGCTCGTCCACGCCTTTAAACCCCGACTCTATTTGCTTGTCAAGTTCGTCGCGGTCGGTGATAATCACCACTCGGGCATCCTGAATGTTTTCGCGTATCCATTTGGCCAGCCAAATCATCATCAGGCTTTTACCTGAACCCTGTGAGTGCCATATGATGCCGCTCTCTTTGCTACGCACCCGGGGCTGTGATGCCTTAATTCCAAAGTACTGACTTGGACGGCAGGCTTTTTTGATGCCTCCATCGAAAACTACAAAGTCGTGAATGATTTCCAGCAGACGGCTTTTTTCAAATAGCTGCAAAGTGCTGCGATCGAGTTCATTCGCAACTTCCGGATTATGCTCCTTCCAACGCAACCAAAATTTCTCTGATGTTTGAATAACACCATAATGCAATCCTTCAGTGTCGTTGCCCGCAAAAAGGAGTTGAACGGTAGTAAAGAATTGAGGAATAAACTCATCGGTTTGATTATCGAGGTTTTGGCGAATGCCGTGGTGAACAGACAAGGTGCTGCGCTTCAATTCAATCGCTCCCAATGCGATACCGTTTACATAAATAACGATATCGGGGCGTTTGGTATTTCTTCCTTTTACAGTTACTTCCTCGGCTACATAAAAATCATTGGCAAGCGGATTCGCCCAATCTATTAAGTGGACATATTTTTTGCTTTCGGAGGCTTCGGCGCTCACATTTACTCCATAACGCAGCAGGTTGTAAACAGCTTTGTTGGCATGATAAAGCCCTGCACTGATATTACCCGCAATGCGTTTTAACTGGTTAATGGCGCTGTTGATTTCAGCCGAAGAATAAAGCTTGCGGGCTGTCAGAAACTTTCGCAAATACTCTTCTTCCACGTTGCTATTGTTCTCGCGGTCAGCCCAATCACCAAGGTAGGTGTAACCAAGCTGTTTGTCAAACAAATTCAGCAAACGCTTTTGGGTTTTGAATTCTTTAGCTCCGATTTGTTCCATGCTATTCAAATTATAATGAAAACAGTTCTCTGCTCTTATTAATCATTTTCTGGATATTAATATCTGAAAAACAGTCCTTTCTTAGTTTTTCTTTCCATTGAGGAATTGAGTCTATGTATTGTTTTACTGAATTGACTGTTATTACTTTTCCTTCGTTTTCTAAATTGCAAATCGACTCATCTACTGTTGTTAAAGCCTCTAAATCATCATTTCTGAAATATCTAAATTGTTCAATCCATTGCTGAATTTCAGCCCCGTACCATTCGTTAAAATACACTAAAGCTTTATCAATATCTCTGTTCACAAGAAATGCATCTTTTTTACTTTTGGGATTAGGTACTTTTGAAATGTATTTATTCTTTATCGCAATGTTTTCAGGACCTTTATATCTATTTTCAGGTTTATAAGGACCGGCAGCGTGTTTCTTAAATCCACATGCCACATGTTCGTATTGCCTGTGTAAAAGATAGGTATACTTAGTATATCTAAACCTGGAAAGTGGATATTGGACAGAACTAAACTTATTAACCAAGAAACTGATAACAACCGCTTCGTTTATTTGGTCGGTATGGGTCTGTTTCTTTGAGTTCAATTCTACGATTTTCGTTTGTTCAGTTGCTACTGTTGTTTGTACACTTCCGGTCAAACGTATTTTCCCTGTCAACAACTGTTGCATCATTCCTGCCTTTATCTGATTGTATTTATTCCGGTCTGCTTCCAATTGACTTATTTCATTGTCCATATCGGTGAAGACTTGGGCAATGGCGATTTGTTCAATAAGAGTTGGTGGAAAAGCAATAATTATTGACTCAATTACTTTTGCATTAAGACTTGGTACACCTGATGCTTCATTGTATGCATACCAATCAATTTGGTTGAATTTATAAAAGATAAATTTTGCAGAATATCCGTCTTTAATTTCTGAATAGAATAAAGTATCAACAGTCCAAAATGGAGTATCAAAAAATTGCGGTTTATCAATTGTACCTTTTCTTCCAATTAAGACTGATTGCTTAGAGTATAGTGGAATATTTGTAAAACTTATGATTCCGCCAGTTCCCAAGATTGGGTAACGCCCAGAGAAATCCTCTATGTCTTTTTGGCTTTTCCCATGTTTGATTGTAAGGGATTGTCCGATAGTTTTCTCCACCCAATCTCCACTAAACCCCGGCAATCGTTTTTTACCAGTAAGCAATTGTTGCATAGCTCCTTGTTTGATTTGCTGCTTTTTGGTTATTTTCTTATTCAAAGCGGCAATCAAAGCATCAATATTGCTTAAGGCTGTGGCAATATTGATTTGTTCGGAGAGCATGGGAAGACCTATTTTAAAAGCCTTTAGCCCAACCAAATCAACACCAGTTTGTCCAGAAGAACGCCTTGATAGAAGCTCAATTAGTTGAAATAAATCTTCTCTTTTTAATGAGAAATAAAAATATGAATGATCAATTTTTCCATTAGGAATAGCTTTGATTAAAGCGACATTATAAGCACCATTTAATCCTCGTAATATTTGAAATATCGGTGGACCATATCGACCAATCATAATATCTTTTTCATTACAAGTCTTTCTTGCTAAATTACTTGGAATATATACTGCATATTTATCTGTTTTATAATCTCTAATCTGAATTAATCTGATATACCCATCAAGAAACCTGTTAGAAAAATATGAGAGATAGGGTTGACTTCCTCCTTCATATTTCGAAACATCACCCAATTCAACAACCTCCCAATCAGTAGGAATTAATCCGATATCTGTTCGTTGATATCCTTGTTTTATCTTTTCCATAGCATTACCAATTAAATCCCATTGCGGTGAGGTGTTTTTTTACGTTATCTTCTAACCCGCTAATCTCTTGATCAATTTCAGGTAGCGTTTGTCCGTAACGTTCTGCAAGGTCGGAAATGCTTGTTGTGAGTGTTCGGCTTATACGTTGCATTTCGCCATCCAAACGGGCGGCCAGTGTGGCAAACCATTTCTTCTCTACCACCAATTCTTTAATTTTGGCTTCAGTAAGTTGTTTGTATTTATCGACCAGCTTGGTAAGCAATTCAAATTTCAGTACTTTCTGTACCCGTTTGGCATCGGCAATTTCCTCTTTCAGGTTTAGGTATCGCTCCAATACTTTCACTTCTTCCTTGGTATTGGCTTTGCCTTTCAGATCTTTCAATTTCTTCTTTATAGTACCATCGCTCAGTGTTTTATTTTCAAAAGTATCGGCATCAAGGTAGTTCTCGGCTTCTTCTTCCAGCAATTCGTTGAGTTGAGCCTCTTTTTCGGCAATACGCTCTTCGGCGGCTTGTATCAGTGTTTTTAGTTCAATAAAGAAGGCATCGATCAAAACAGAAACCGGCAGCAGGTCGCACACCACATCGTCGGGTGTGGCGGCTTTTTTCTCTTTAACCGCTTTGATCGTACCGTCTTTGGCCTTTTTTGCAGCCGGTTGCGGAGTGTAAAGTTCGGCTTTCCATCCATCAATGGCAATGATATAAGCATCATCCTGAAGGATTTCGTTCCAGTAGGTAAGCAATTGTTCATACACATCGTAGGCATCTACCAGAAAGGTATCATTATTAAAACCGTTGAGAATAGTATTTCCCAATTGTTGTATCAATTGTTTGGGTTTGGCTCCAATGCTTAGGCTATAAAGCGTAGTCGAAACCAAATCGCACCATTGCCGGTAATGTGCTTTGAAATTATTGTCCTGAGCAATAAAATCGGGGTGTTGTTTTACGGTTGCACGTATATCTTCTTTAGCACAACGAAGCGCCAAATAGCCTTTCTGTTCCGGATGAGGCATAAACAAGGCTTCGCGCAATGCAGGGCAAGCATTCCAGTAATTTTGCAATTGATCTACGTCGTGCACTGGCAGGCCACCTTTCAGATGCGCTTCAATATCCTGTACGATCTCCGTGTCAACCGATTCGATATAGCGGGGAATATTCAGGTTATAGTCGTTGCGGATAATTTCTTCATTTTCTACAAAACGGGCGAAATAGGACACGTTCTTCTGTGCAGCCCAGACATCGGTTATGCGGCGAACATCCTGTTCGCGAAGTCGATTTTTAGGTCCATCCTTCGTATATCCGGCTTTGGCATCAATCATAAAAATACCTTTGCGGTTGGCAGCTTCGGTTTTATCGAGCACAATAATACAGGCAGGAATACCGGTGCCAAAAAACAGATTGGCAGGTAAACCTATTATTCCCTTGATATAGCCTCGCTTTAGAATGTATTTACGAATATTGGATTCGGCGTTTCCACGAAACAGAACACCATGAGGTAAAATACAGGCGCCTTGTCCGGTGCGGTTCATCGAACGGATTAAGTGGAGCAAAAAAAGCATAGTCGCCGTTCTTTTCCGGTGGTACGCCAATGGTTGAATTCCAACGGCCATACACATCTTCTTCCTTGGCACTCTTTAACCACGATTTGGTTGAAAAAGGAGGGTTAGCCACCACATAATCGAAGGTTTGCAACGTTTCTGTATCCCGTTCTTTATGGAGTGGGGCATTTATTGTATCGCCCTGGCGAATGTCAGCATCAACAACACCATGCAGGATCATGTTCATTTTCGCTAAACCGGCCGTGGCGGTATCATATTCTTGTCCGTAAATCGTAGCGCCGTGAGGTGTTTCGGCCAAAGCCCGCAAAAGTAGGGAAGCAGAGCCGCAGGTAGGGTCGTATATAGTAGTAGATACGCTTTTTGCTTTTTCCAAACCAATCACTTTAGCCATAACACGGCTTACTTCGGCAGGAGTATAAAATTGTCCTTTACTCTTGCCGCTTTCGGTAGCAAAATGCTTCATCAGGTATTCATATGCATCACCCATTAAATCATCATCGGCTGCGCGGTTTTTACCGAAATCAAGACCTGAAGATTGAAATATACCCACCAGGTTACTTACCGTATCAACCAAATCTTTGCCCTTTCCAAGTTTTTGCTCGTCGCAAAAGTCGGCTACATTAATGACACCCTGTAAACTGTTGGCTTCTGCCAACGCTGCCATTTTTTTATTGATTTCCTCTCCAATATGGGTGTTTCCTTTCAGATTTACAAAGTCGTCGAAACTGCAACCATTCGGTATTTCGATAATTGAATCGGGATCATTTTTAAATTTGTCGCTTACATATTTCACAAAAAGCACTACCAGTACATAGTCTTTGTACTGGCTTGCATCCATCCCTCCACGCAGTGCATCGCAGCTCTTCCAAAGCATGCTGTATAATTCCGATTTTTTAATTGCCATTATTTATTTTGAGTTCTATTGTTTGATTTTACTTATTTCATTCCAATAATAAAACGCTTCTATGTTGGTGCGTTTAAGTCTGTTTAACCGAGGATGCAATGGTTCTGCAATTGTTGCATTACGGAGTGGCTCTATATCATTGGTGAGGTTGAAATGTTTTACTTCTGTGATTCCGTTTGCAATCAATGTTGAAAGATAGGCTGCTTTTGAGGCATTTACAACAGCACTTTCAATACGATACTTTTCGCTGTGAATAAAACTTTGTATGCGTTGTATACCATTCTGCAATTGTCTGAAGTTGTCAGCATCTACCTCACCACGCAGGCAAATACAGAGGGATGTTTGGTAAATATCATCGAGTACCTGCGTTATGTCTTCTGGGTTAAGGTCACGATAAGCTAACTCAACAGTTGCAAACTTATGAAATGTGTCAGCCACAATGGTCATATCGTTTGTAATATCGAATAGTGAAGCCACATCAAAGAGTTGCTTAATTATTTCCATTGAGCAGCTCTTTTCTCTTTTAAAATAAGGTATCCCGGTAGTATTTGGTGCAAAAGCAGTTAACTTGTCGCCTAATAAATCTTCACAGCTTGGAGTATTGACGAACATGACTTCACTCTCAGTTTTCAGGAAACGACTTATAATGGGAAGCTGTACCACGTTGTTGTAATGAATATCTTCGAATAATACATCGAGCAAGATATTTTCTTGATCAGTGTTTGTAAAATATGCTACCTGATAAAAGAATTTTGCGTGGCTTTTTGGAATATTATTGGGACTCTGGCGTTCCACCAACTTTACTTCGCCAAAACCGTAATCCTGAGCATATCTATGAATAAATTGTTCTATATCTGTGCCAGGAGGGCAAATAATGTCAATATCGATAGAGAGACGTTTTGCACTGTTTAAATGGAGCATCAATGAAGTGCCACCCTTGAATACAAACGGACAACCGGACCGCACCAATGATTCGAGCAATGAAAAGGCGCGGATGGTTTTCTCAATCAACGTTATATCATTAAAGTTGTTTTCGCTGGCAACTTGTTGCATCCATTCCAAAGAACGGCTATCAGGGTGTATCATAAAGCGTTATTGTATAATTGTTCTACTTCCTGACGGCGTCCCCGACGGGTGGCGTAACGCATGAGTTTGCTTTTATTTATGTTGTGGCGTTCTGCTACATTTCTGTAAAAATAGGTTATCTCAGCACCTTGCATAAAGTCAAATTCCACGTCACCAGCCACATCAACCAATATCTTCTCAATAGATGGCGTATTTATTCCGTCAATAACCTGCATCGGGGCTTCGGACACCAATGTTCGGATAATAATAGCCTCTGTGCCGATTACATAACGGTTGAAATCATCATGGTCAGGGCACAAGAAAATACGCTTAGAACTGTTTTCATTAAGGAAGTTGAACACCGATTCTGCCACATCACGTTCTACATCCACATAGGTGTAATTCAGATTGGGAATATGGTGCATATAGGGGATAATGGCGTTACTGCTCCATACACAAAAGTTTACAAAAGGAAATTGAACTTTAATTTTTTGGGATAGTTGCTTATGCTCATCAGAAACGATAGCAATAAAGTTTTTTTGCGTATTGGAAGGCATACCATAAACACTCCGCTCTACTCGTACCAATTCGTTACTTTTCACAAGCCGATCCAGTTGTATCCAAATAGCGTTTGGTGATACAGTTTGCTTTTGCTCCTTCAAATAGACAATCAGCTCTTTGCGTGTGAATTGTTTATTGATAGCGGCAAATAGTAGTATATCTGTATTTGTTACCATTTCGAGTTGTTTAAGAATGTGTGAATATATAACATTTCTGGCAATAAATGATGAATATTGCCAGAAATGTTGTGTAACTCAGCAAAATAAATTCAGGACAATAAAATGCCAACACATAGGGAATAAGCTATTTAGGTTCTCAAATAATTAAAATTGCCAATTTGAATTTCAACCGCCTCCAAAAATATTCGATACAGAGAGATGCAATATTGCCTACAGTTGAATAATTTACGACATTTGCGCTGTTATTATCCAACGGATATTTAACGTGGTTGGCCGCAAGACCGTAAGTTGCGGCTTTTTTATTGCCCAAAAATAAACAGGTAAACTGTTTGAAAGCAAAATACAACGGTAAAAATTGGTTGGTCGTTTAATATTGATTTTTCATCCGCAGGTTACTTCCCAATACAAAAATGCTTAAAAATATTTCCAAGCACCTCATCTGTTGATATTTGACCTGTAATAGTCCCCAGGTATTGCAGACATTCCCGGATATCCTGCGACAAAAATTCGCCGGAGAGGTTGGATTCCAAACCGGAAATGGTTCGTTCGATGGCATCCAGGGCTTTGGTCAGCGCTTCGTAATGGCGGATATTCGTAACGATCACATCTTCCGGTTGAATTTTAAAGTGAGAGACCGACTCGTGCATCAAACCAATCAGTCCGGTCAGGTTCTCTTTCGATTTTGCTGCGACGAAGACCAGCGATTCGTTCGCTTTCAATGGAATAGAGGATAATTCAGTGCGTATATTTTTCGAAACCAAATCGGATTTGTTGGCGACCAAAATAAGCTTCTGATTTGTGATCTTGTTTCTGATCTCCTTAATTCTGTCCAGGATTGCTTCAACAGGAGAGGTGAGATCCAGCACAAGCAACACAAGTGTCGCCTGCTCCAATTTTCGGTAGGAACGCTCGATTCCAAGGTTTTCAATGGTATCGGCGGTCTCACGCAGGCCTGCGGTGTCAAAGAATCGAAACTGAACGCCATCCAGGTTAACCACATCTTCTATCACATCGCGGGTGGTTCCATGAATATCAGAAACGATCGCCTTCTCTTCATTTAGCAGGGCATTCAGCAAGGTTGACTTTCCTACGTTGGTCTCCCCGATGATGGCAACAGGAATGCCGTTTTTAATCACGTTGCCCAGATTGAACGAATCGGCCAATTTGCGAAGCAGGGTAGCAATTTTGCGCGAAAGTTCCATAAGCTGGCTTCTGTCGGCAAACTCAACATCCTCCTCACTGAAATCAAGTTCCAGCTCTACAAGTGTTATAAAATGGAGAAGCTGTTCCCTCAACTGGCCGATTTCTGCCGAAAATCCGCCACGCATCTGGTTCAAGGCTACCATGTGTGCGGCCGAATTGCCTGAGGCGATAAGGTCTGCTACCGCTTCGGCCTGCGAGAGATCCATCTTTCCGTTCAGGAATGCCCGCTGCGTAAATTCTCCGGGTTGCGCCAGTTCCGCTCCGCAATCGATCATCAAACGGAGAATTTGCTGCTGCACGTATTGCGATCCGTGGCAGGAGATTTCCGCCACCTCTTCACCTGTATAGGAGTGAGGCGACCGGAAGAGTCCGATTACAACTTCATCCAGAAGGATATTCTCTTTGTAAATCGAGCCAAAATGGAGTGTGTTGGCCGCCTGATCCGCCAGTTTCTTGCCCGGCGAAGGGGACCTGAAAACGGAATCAACTATTGTGATTGCCCTGCTCCCTGAGAGCCGGATGACAGCAATGCCTCCTGTTCCGGCAGGAGTAGAGATGGCACAGATGGTTGAATCCTCGAACATATGTCGTTATTTTTTTACAAAGATAGCAGATCCAATAAAAAAGAGGGGTACCTAAGCACCCCTCTTTTTATTGGATATCAGCTGTTGAAACTCTTCGAATTATTTCTATATTTGATCTATTATCCAACCTTTGGTTAATTACACAAAAAAACAACGAGATGCTTCCGAAATTTTTACTTGCAGACAATTCACAAGTCCTTCCCGACACGATCTTCATCATTCATACAGAGGAGCCCCGTTTCATCGTAGGCTGTGATTTGGAAGGATTCAATGTCGATCAGGAAATTCATTGGATTGATGAAGAACCTGATAGCGCTGACTTAAAAGCCGAATTGATGGAGCAGGCTGAAGAGTTTATGGAACTTGAGCTCGAATATGAAGACGAACTTGATAAACTGGAGGAGGATTCTGACAATTAACTTAATAAATCATGCAAATTATTGAAAATGGAGGTCCAAAGAGACTAATGAGATCTGTTAAAGACATGATGATCGCCGGTATTTGTGGTGGCCTGGCAGACTATTTTGACATTGATTCCACACTGGTCAGGCTGGCATTTGCGTTTACAGTCCTTTTTGCCGGTACGGGCATTTTGGCCTATCTCATTATGTGGATCATCGTTCCAAAAGAGAATTACTAATTTTTTGTTTCCTATTCCAACCTTTCTTCGTGTGTTTTATTACCATGAAGGTTAAGTTCGTGTTTATTTATACCAATCAAACTCCTATGCAACGACGAAATTTCATACAAAAATCAACGACTGCTTTAGCTTTCACGGGCCTGGGTACCTCGCTTTTTGCAATGCCGGAATTTCAGGAAGTAAAGCCATCGAACAGCGCTTTTTTTAAGTTGAGATATGCCCCAGGTTTCGGTACTTTCAATGAATTGGCCGGAAAAGATCCCATCGACCAGATTAAATTCTGCAACGACCAAGGATTCAGGGCCATGTTCGACAATGGTTTCATGAACAAACCTGTTGAGGATCAAGCTAAGATTGTTGCCGAGATCAACCGGTTAAACATGAAGATGGGACCGTTCGTGTTGTATGCAGATTTCAGCAAGGAATCGATGGTCTTGAAGGACAATGATATCCGCCAAATGCTGGTCGACAAAGTGAAAGCAGGGGTGGAGGTTTGTCAGCGGACCGGACTTAAATGGGCATTGATGGTTCCCGGACGCTACAACGAACACTTGGATTGGGGCTACCAGACTGCCAATGTGATTGATATCATGCGTGAGTTAAGTGATATCGCTTTACAGAGAGGGATGACCATTGTTCTTGAGCCACTCAACAAGCGGGACCATCCGGGTCTCTTTCTGACTGGAATGGCTCAGACCTATGCGATTTGCCGTGGGGTAAACAGTCCGGCCTGCAAAATTGTCGATGACCTCTACCACCAGCAGATCACAGATGGGAATCTGATCCCGAACATCGAAGCTTCCTGGAGCGAGATCGCAGCATTTCACCTTGGTGACAATCCCGGGAGGAAAGAACCAGGTACGGGAGAGATCAATTTCATCAATATTTTCAAATACATACAAAACAAGGGTTACGACGATGTACTCTGTATGGAACATGGTCGTAGCATCAAAGGCAGGGACGGAGAACTGGCCCTGATCGAAGCCTACCGCAAGGCTGATAATTTTTAGGGTGTTCATTCAGGGAAAAAAAAGAGGGCCATTCCGCCCTCTTTTTTTATGAAAATAGAACCCAACTCCGCGATATACCCAAAAGTTACCAAAGCAATTGGAAAATGGACCAACATTGGATGGAAATGACTTGTTTCGAACAGAATTATTATCTTTTAAGTTCCAATAAAAGACCAAGTTAAAAATTATTTCATTCAATTCGGAAAATAATTTTTTTTTAACTAAATTGAGGTAATTTTAGGTCAGATTTAAACAAACCCTCTTCAGAAAAATCCCAATTATGCAGCAGGAAAAGTTAAATGTTGCGCTGTTTTCGGTAATTGCAGCGATTTTCTTAACTGGCTCTAAGTTGCTTATAGGCCTGTTAACAGGAAGCCTTGGAATTCTTTCCGAAGCATTGCATTCGGGTCTTGACCTGGTCGCGGCAGTCATTACCTATTTTTCTGTGCGTATTTCCGATAAACCGGCCGACAAACAGCACAATTACGGACATGGCAAGATTGAGAATTTTTCAGCTTTGGTTGAAACATTTTTGTTGCTGATCACTTGTATTTGGATTGTTTATGAGGCATCGAACAGGCTGATTACCGGGGAAACGCATATCGAGGTCGGATTTTGGAGTTACATTGTTGTCATCAGTTCAATAGTAATTGATATTTCTCGTTCCAGTGCATTGAAAAGGGTTGCAAAAAAGTACAATAGTCAGGCACTTGAAGCAGATGCACTACATTTTTCAACAGATATATGGAGTTCAGCGGTTGTCCTTTTGGGCTTGATATTCGCCAATTTCGGACTGTTTTTTGCTGATTCCATTGCTGCACTTGGAGTCGCAATCATTGTTTTATCAGTTTCTTTTAAGCTGGGAAAGAGATCCGTTGATGTCCTACTTGATAAAGCCCCGCAAGACTCTATCGATCTTGTGAAGCAGACACTTTCTGAATTCGGGGAGGTAAAACACTTTCACAGTCTTAAAATAAGAACCTCAGGAGCAGATACCTTTGTCAAGGTAAATGTTCATTTGGATCCTGAATTGAGTCTCCGTCAGGTTCATGAGATCTGTGACAAGATTGAAAATGAAATTGGTTTCCGTATCAAGCGCAGCGAAGTAAACATCCACGCCGAACCCCAGGATCCGGGGCATATTCAGACAGAGAAGCAGGATGGATTGTAAGAAATCACTGATTTTATTGAGCTAATTCAAATATATTGAATAACTTTGATCAGCATATTGAGTAAAATTACTCAGCATATTGAGTAAAATTTTTAAACATGTTTGAACGTTCATATATAGAAGGACTTAAGAAAAGAATAGAAGAGCCAAGAAAGTTTATTCAAGTTGTGATGGGGCCAAGGCAAGTTGGTAAAACGATGATGATATTACAACTTTTACAGAAAATAACTGTCGGATATTTGTATGAGTCAGCCGATGCCATATCGAATGCGAACAATACCTGGTTGCAACAGATTTGGGAGAGTGCCAGATTGAAAATGAAGGCCGCAAGTTCGACGGAGTTTCTCTTGGTTGTTGATGAAATCCAGAAAATTGAAAATTGGAGTGAACTGGTCAAACAGCAGTGGGACAAAGAC
>Ga0172379_10005870_pt1 | contig 16876 bp, 17 predicted proteins | sample GrowelOW334metaG_FD_119756 | JGI IMG/M metagenome (GOLD analysis project Ga0172379, IMG submission 119756) | Groundwater microbial communities from an aquifer near a municipal landfill in Southern Ontario, Canada - Groundwater well OW334 metaG | ecosystem: Environmental > Aquatic > Deep... | reverse complement strand
CCGCAACTGCTGGTTTTGGACAGTACCAATCCCACATCGGTCCTCCGGGTGGAACATCAAGTAAATCTGGCGACAACATTGTTTATTGTTGCCAGTAAATCCGGTGGAACAACCGAAACCAATATGTTCTATCAATATTTTTATGACCGGGTCGGGAACGTGAAGAACAATGCCGGCGATAATTTTATTGCGGTTACCGATGCCGATACAAAAATGGAAAAGATCGCGAAGGAGAAAAAATTCCGTAAAATATTTATCAATCCGCAGGATATCGGCGGCCGGTATTCAGCCCTTTCATATTTCGGCCTTGTGCCGATGGCTCTTATCGGCATGGATTGTGAAAAGATTTTAGCATCGGCAGGTCAGATGCGAAATGATTGTAAAAACGGTATTGACAAAAATCCGGCCGTGAGAATCGGGATTGCCATGGGAGAAGCATACGCTGCGGGAAGAGATAAACTGACATTCATTACGTCTGATGAAATATCGACATTCGGTTACTGGGCTGAACAGTTGATTGCCGAAAGCACAGGAAAAGAAGGAAAAGGAATCGTTCCAATTGAAGGGGAGCGATTTAATGAGAAGAATTATTCTGCCGATCGGTTTTTTGTGTTTTTGCAGCTGGCAAAAGACAGGAATGCGTTCACCGCGCTTCAGCAAAAACTTGCGGCGGCAAATCATCCGTTTGTCGTAGTGGAATTGGACGATCCGTATGAGCTTGGTTCTCAATTTTTCCTTTGGGAGATCGCCACGGCATTTTCTGCCGTTTCTCTTTCAATAAATCCGTTCGATGAACCGAACGTGAAAGAAAGCAAAGATAACACAGTTCGCGTCATTTCAGAGTATCAAAAGAATGGAAAACTTCCATCTATTCCCGAATTTCAGAACGATTCGCAATTCATTTTCGTTGCCGAGAAGGAATATGCCGATACGATAAAACATTCTGGCTTAAAAGAGACTCTTACCGCTCATTTGAAAGGTAAATCCGGTTATGATTACATCGGAATCCTTGCTTATATTGACCAAACAGAACCGCATGCAACAGTATTGTATCGGATGCGTGAAAATATAATGGAACGTTTTAAAATCGTTTCCACCGTCGGTTTCGGACCGCGCTATTTGCATTCGACCGGTCAGCTACACAAAGGCGGACGAGCAAATGGAATATTTTTGCTCATCACAGGAGATGAACCTCACGACCTGAACATTCCGGGAGAAGTATTTACATTTGAAATATTGAAAAATGCACAGGCGTTAGGTGACTACCAATCGTTTGCAACGCGTAAGTCGCGGTTGCTCCATATACATATGAAAGGAAATATTGAAGCCGGACTGAACAATTTAGTGCAGCTGGTGTCATGACAACATCGGACCAGAAATATTTAAAATATTAATTTGAATTACTATGAATGCTCAAATTGCAACGCTTAAACACGGTTTAATTGTATCCTGCCAGGCGGATGGCATTGACCCCTTCAATCAACCCGGGTTGATCGCAAAATTCGCCAAAGCTGCCCAGATGGGAGGAGCGATTGCCATTCGTGCACAGGGGGTCGAGAACATCACTGAAATTAAAAAAACAGTCGATCTGCCTGTTATCGGAATTATCGAGGGACAGTTCGCCAACGGATGGATCTGTGTGACGCCGGATTTTTCTGATATCGAGAAACTGATTTCAGCGGGAGCGGACATTATTGCATTGGATGTCACAACACGAAAACGTCCGAATGGATTGGATGGAGTGGAATTCTTTGATGAAGTGAAAGAACGATATCAAATTCCGTTGATGGCAGATATTGCCACATTTGAAGAAGGAGTGCGCGCCGCAGAATTGGGTGCCGATCTTATTGCGACAACACTTGCCGGACACACAGAATACACAGAACGTTTCTTGACCGAACATCCCGATTTTGAATTAATTGAACAGCTGTCGCGCGCGGTTCGAGTGCCGGTCGTTGCCGAAGGAAGAATATGGTCGCCTGACGATGCACAGGAATGCCTGCATCGCGGTGCATTTTGTGTTGTCGTGGGGTCGGCCATTACCCGCCCGGCCGTGATGACAAAAAGATTTGTGAATGCAGTAACATTGAAGATCAATTAAATATCGTAAAATCAGATCGATGGGTACATGAAAAATAAAATTCTCTTGATTCTCTTCGTCGGTTGCTGGTGTTCCTCGATGTCAGCACAGGCGGTGTATCTGCCGGCGACCCACCAGGTTTATCAATTCCTCGAAAAAATGGAAACGAAAGGGTTTATTCCCGGCTTTCGTGATGCAGTAAAACCGTTGACGAGAGAAAATATCGCCCGTGCGCTGATGCAGCTTGATTCGACGTACACTGAGTTGAACGAGATAGAACAGGAGGAGCTTGCTTTTTATAAGGAAGAGTTCTTCCAGGAACTAAAAAATCTTCAGTATGATCTCCTGCTTGATGAACGGTGGCATCTCTATCAATACGAAAGTACCCCCGGGCTTTTCAATATTGATCTCATCGGCGGGTGGAGTTATGAAGACAGGGCCGACGGAAAGTTCCGCCGTTCGCGGCATAATGGATTGCAGGCGTATGGATATGCAGGCAATAATGTGGGAATTTATTTTTACTACCGGGATAATCGTGAGGCCGGTACGTACCTTGATAATGTTCGCCAGCTTTCACCCGAACCGGCGGAAGTCGTTACGCGAGGTCTTAAAGGAGCGATCGAGTACGATGATCTTGACGCTCAAATGACATATCAAAATTCCTTTATGACATTATCCGTGGAAAAGATGCACAACGTTTGGGGTAACGGAGACCGCGGACAATTGATTCTATCGAACAAATCACCATCCTATCCGCAAATTAAACTTCAGATGAAACTGGGCAAGAATGTCGATTTTACATATTTACACGGATGGCTGTATTCCGGGATTGTTGATTCACTGCGCTCATTTCAGGTGGCGGATATTCCCGGTCAGGTTGGTTATCGCACCATCTATAAACAAAAATATATTGCAGCGCATATGATGGAAATGACTCCGTGGAATGGGGTCGATATTGCAATCGGAGAATCAGAGATTTACGGAAGTCGCAATCCTGAGTTATTGTACCTCATTCCTTTCATGTTCTTTAAAGCAGGTGAGCACTGGATGTATGATACCGATAATTCTCAAATGTTCGCAAGTTTCGACTTCAATGTGATTACCAATTATAATTTCTATACATCGGTATTTATCGATGAATTTTCAATGGAGACATTTTATCGGACCGATCGACAACGAAATCAGGTGGGATTTACAGTCGGAGGGAAATCGTACGACCAATTTCTTGATAATTCAATGCTGCAGCTTGAATATACTCGGTTGAATCCGTGGGTGTATAATCACAAATATCCAGATGCGACGTTTCAAAGTCATTCCGTCGATCTGGGCCACTGGCTGGGACAAAACGGTGATTTGTTTTACGTTGGATTCGACTACCAATTTTCAAGAAGTTTACGCGGCGGTGTTCAACTTGAATCCATCCGCAAGGGTGGAAAGGATTCAACCAAATATCAGTACAGACTCCCGACTCCCGAATTTCTGTATTCACCCATTACTAAAGAGCAAACAGTGGGAATTTGGGCAACATATGAGCCAATACGCGATTTTTTGATGGATTTTCGACTCTATCAGCAGCGTTTTACGACACAAGAATCGTGGAGGGGCAAAGATTACGCGAAAGAAATCGGTTTTAGCTTTAGCATGGCATATAACGTTCACTAATTGTTAAACTTTTTCGAAAAAAAGCGTGTCCAACCGGCACAAAAGTGAATGAACCAAGCTGATGATCTGGAATTAATCCAAGAATTTAAAAAAGGAAATGAACAGGCATTTAATAAACTTGTTCTTCGATATCAGGAGAAGGTCTATTGGGTTGTTCGTCGCTTCATTCCGGACCATGACGATGCCAATGATGTTGCGCAAAATGTCTTCGTCAAAGCATACCAATCACTGCATTCGTTCAAAGGGGAATCAAGTTTCTACACATGGGTGTATCGTATCGCGGTCAACCTATCATTGAATGAGATCAGGAGGAAGAAGGTCAGGAAAATATTCTCGATTGATGATGAAAGGACAAACGAACCTCAGTCCGGCGACGATCATCCGCTGGAAAAAATGGAGAAGGCGGAGCTGAAGATGATGATCCAAAAAGCCGTCGACAGGCTGCCTGAGAAACAAAAAAAAGTATTTATCCTGCGCTACTTTGAAGAATTACCGTATGACGATATTTCAGTGATCTTGAAAACAAGTGTCGGAGGATTGAAAGCGAATTATTTCCACGCGGTAAAAAAAATCGGAGAAATGATTAAAAATGAACAAGGCTGAGAAGAAAGAATTGTTGATCGATTATGTCGAAGGGACTATCGGCATGGAAAAGAAAACAGCTCTTGAACGGCTTCTTCGTGAATCGGCACAAACACACGACGAATTGGAAAAAATCCAGAATGTGTTTTCTGTCCTTTCACGAATGCAGGATGAAACCGTTCCGCCCCATTATTTCACCAGTTTCCTTCCGAATGTCCGCCACACTGTCGAACATTCGAAAGGGAAAACACGATTCGTTATTCCGTCATGGCTGCCGTCAATGGTGAGGCCCGGTTTGTCGTTCATCGTTATCTTAACGTTGATCGGTTTCTACGATTTCTTGCAACCCGGCAACTCTTCCAATGAAATGTTCGAGATCGTCAGGGAGATCAGCCGATCCAATAGTCTGCCCGACATCGCCCAGGAAATGACGCTGTTTCAAAATGAAAACGGAATGCCTGTCATTGACAGCGAAACACAGACCGAAGTGCTGGCGAATGAAATCATTGCTTCAAATGCCGTTGATGAAAATATTGTCAGCGACCGGCAGATACTTTCCCAGTTAGACGACTCGCAAATAGAATATATTCTTGATCAATTACCGTCGGTTCAATGAGGAACATATGAAAAATATAACGATCTTTTTTAGCCTCTTGGTTTTTTCCGCGCTGCTGTATGCCCAGCCGCCGGGAGCATATATGAAGCCTCGTGCAATGGAGCGCCTCGAGAATTATAAAAAAGTCCGGATGCTGGAAGCGCTGAAGCTGGACGAACAAACCGGGATAAAATTGATCAGCCGCTACAACAAACACCGGGAAGGGATGAGAGCGATTGAAGAGCAGCGTGCGCAATTGATCCAAAAATTGGAATCGCAGGTTCAGTCGAATGCATCAGATGCGGAGTACCAAAAAACATTTGCGGAATTGGCCGACACCGAAAAGAAGTTCGGAGATGCACGGGCTGAATATTATTCATCACTCAAAGAAATACTGACGAACAAACAGATCGCCGAATACCTCATCTTTGAAAAGAATTTTGCAAAAGACTTACGGGATATTATGAAAGATCTCCAAAAAGAGAGAATGAAACGTTAATTAGGCCGTTGTGTCATCGGACAAAAAGAGGCGGGTGATCATCATCCGTCTTTTTTTTGCTTCTTCGTGAATATTCAGATATATTTTCTTCATGAGTACAACGAGTTCCAAAATCTACCTGGATTTCAGCGCAACCACCCCGATTGATCCGGCTGTGGCGGAAGTGATCTCCTCACATCTTCGAGGGACATTCGGGAATGCTTCGTCCATCCATTCCTTTGGCAGGACATCAAAGGTCGTCCTCGAAGAGAGCCGCGAACTGCTTGCACGCAGTATTGGGGCTGATCCGGCGGAGCTATTCTTTACCAGCGGCGGAACAGAGTCCGATAATCATGCGATCATCGGAACTGCATTTGCAGAGAGAAAATTACGAAAAAGAAATCATTTGATCATTTCTTCGACAGAACACCATGCCGTTCTTGACAGTGCCGACTATTTGAAAGAATTAGGATTCCGTGTCAGCTACCTTCCTGTCGATTCCGATGGAGTGGTGAGAATCGATACACTGCAGGAACTCATAACCGACGATACGTTCCTGGTTTCCGTAATGCATGCGAACAATGAAACCGGAGTTCTCCAGCCTATTCGTGAGATTGCAGAACTGTTAGAAGGAAAGGGTGTTATTTTTCATACCGACGCGGTGCAAACGTTCGGTAAAATACCGGTACAGGTGCGTGATTTAAAGATCGATCTGCTTTCACTATCTGCCCATAAAATTTACGGACCGAAAGGAATCGGGGCGATCTATATCCGTAAAGGAACGTCGGTCGACGCGGTGCTGCACGGAGGTTCGCAGGAGCGGAAGAACCGGGCGGGAACTGAAAATATCCCGCTGATTGCCGGATTTGCGAAAGCTGTCTCACTGAGTGATCAATTCCGTGAGGCAACGAGTCACCAAAATGCATCGTTTAAAAAGAAATTTATCGAGTCCGTTACCGGAACACTGAACGGGATTGTCATCAACGGCATTCCAAAAGATTCTCTGCCGCACATCCTCAGCCTGTCGCTCGATTCGCAATTTTACAATATTGAAGGGGAGACATTATTACTGGCGCTGGACCTTCAAGGGATTGCGGCATCCAGCGGTTCTGCCTGTACTTCCGGAAGTATTCAGCCGTCGCATGTGCTCGTGGCAATGGGGAGGGATGACCGAACGACAAAGGCAACAGTGCGGTTCTCTTTTGGACGCACGACGGAAGAACATGAAGTTGACAAAACAATAGAGATGTTTATTGAAATTGCACGTCGATTCCAAAGATAATTCTTTGAGGGAAAACGGTATGAAAAATATTTTATTTCTCATTGTTGTTCTGCTGGCAGGCTGTTCGGCGTCGGAGGAAGATTCCCAAATTAATCTGGCGAAAGGTGATGAATTCTTCGCAAAAGAAGAGTATGAGGTTGCAGAATATTATTATGAGAGAATTCCCGAAGAAAGTCCGTTGTACGCGCAGGCAGAGAAAAAATTAGTAGCAATCCATGAAATTAAAGCTCAATGGATGGATAGAACCGTCTCCGAAGAGGACCTTACCCGCCTGTTGATCATTGATCTATCGTCGGGAACAGATAACGTATTGAATATACCCGCCCACAGGTTATTGATACGGAATAATAACAAACGGGATATTGCATCCGTAAAATTAGAATTCACCTATTTTGATGAGCAAGGTGAGGTGATAGGACATCTTCAGACTGATGTTCCTATAACGATAAAAGCAAATGATCAAAACGAATGTGTCGGGGTGAACCCCGGACGGCTGGATAGAAAATTTACAAAAGCCTCGGCTCAAATTATCGGCGCAATGTATCAATGAGCCTTTTCGATCTCCCGTAACACTATTCCATACCGCAGTCCCCGATCGCTTACCGTGAGTGTTTGGAGGTTAGCCGCTTCCATAAACTCCAAGAGGATGATAATTCCGGCAACGATAATATCTGCTCTGCCTTCCGATATCTGTGGAATGGATTTGATTTCTTCGATATTTTTTCCTCGCAGATCCTCGAGCATTGAGCGGACCATAGAAGGAGAGAGCTGAAATCCGCTGATCTTTGACGGTTCATAGAGGGGTAATCGCTGCTGAATCGCGGCAAGTGTTGTTGCTGTCCCCGCAACGCCGATTGCCAACGTAGACGGAATGATCCGGAGGATCTCATGGGGCATGAGTGATTTGACGAAATGTTGAGCTTCGGCGATTGATTCTTTATCGGGGGGCGATGTCTTCAGAAACCGTTCAGTAATCCGTACACTTCCGATGTTGAGACTGGTCTTCTGTGCAATAACACGGGCATCGCCGACGATGATTTCTGTGCTGCCGCCGCCGATATCGATAACTGAAAATGAATTACTGCGGTGTGCAAATTCTGAAATTCCCCCGCGGTATGTCCAGTGTGCCTCTTCTTCTCCTGAAATAATTTCAATGGAAATTCCGGTTTGTTCAAGGACAAATTGACAGAACTCACCGCTGTTTGCGGCATCGCGCAATGCGCTTGTGCCGGTCGCAATGATCACATCGACACGGAACTCGCCGCATCTTTTTTTGTAATCAGCAAGGAACGCTGTAACTCTTCTGAATGTGCCGGGGGAAATCATCCGTGCAGCATCGACCCCTTTGCCCAGCCGGGCTATCACCTGTTCGTCATGTACCACGCGGTGGATGCCGGTTGAAGTAACATCAGCAATGAGCAGCAAGATGGTGTTGGTGCCGATGTCGATGGATGCAATTCTCATGTTATTTCTGTGCAGCGATTGCGATCCATTCATTTTCTTGAATGCTTGTAAGAGTTCTCAATCCTCGCTTGTGTAGCGCGGTCTCGATGGGTTCTCTATCCTTCGCTAAGAGTCCCGACAATAAAATTTTTCCGCCGGCTCTCAATTTGAGGACCATCGAATCGAGAAGCTCAAGGATGGTATTCCGGACGATATTGGCGAGAACAATATCAAACGCAGTCTCGGGAACACTTTCGAGCGATCCGATCCGAATGGAGACTTTGGCGTCCACATTGTTTCGTTTTGTATTCTCATTCCCGTTGTCGAATGACCACTCATCGATGTCGACGCCGATCGCTTTCGCCGCTCCTAATTTTATCGAAGTGATCGCAAGAATCCCGGTTCCCGTTCCGACATCGAGGACGAAATCGTTAGCAGCGATATATTCTTCCATCAATCGAATGACCAAACGGGTTGTTTCATGATATCCGGTGCCGAAAGTCATTTTGGGATCGATGGTAAGAATAATTTTCGATGGGTCTTCAAGAGGATGCCATGACGGTGTGACGATGATGCGCTCACTGATGGTTATCGGCTGGATCGATTTCTCCCATTCCTGGTTCCAGTTTTGATTTTGTATCTCGGTTATACCGATAATGTCAATTTGAGGAAGGTGAAGCTGGTCTGTCATTTCCCGGATGGCGGTTTCCATTGTTTCCATCCATAACTCCTTTTTTATGTACCCGTGAACTCCGCGTTCATCTTCCACAAAGCCGTCGAATCCGAGATCGGAGATGACGCCGGGCAACACCTCGCGGATGTATTCATCGGGAGGAATAGAAAAATGGATATCGAGAAATATATCGGTCATGATCCTTATGCTTTCTTTGCTGCGGTGCGGTGATGAATTAATGCATCGACTTTTTCGATGTTCATTTCAAGCCAAAAAATCTGATCGAAAAAATTTTCCTGCATTTTTCTATCGGCTTTATTGTACGTAACATTGAGCGTATACACTATCCACACGGAAATCACAGAGATCAGTGCCTCTAATGAACAGAACGGGCGAAGGACGTATTGTACTATCAGGGATGCAATTCCCAAAATCCCGAACCAGAACGAGGTTCTTCGAATATTTGCCATCACGGTATAGATCATTCCAAAAAAGAATATCTTATCATGAACAACAATCGGCATTTCGTGATTTAAGATGTAAAAATACAATCTCCTTGCTTCGGCGTCGGACAACGGTGTCGCCGGTGAGAGAATTCGAGAACGTTCGAGGATGAAGACGCTTGGTTGGTTTGCTTGAAATGCTTTTCGCTTTTTCGGAGTCTCTTTGGCGTATAATGTCAATCCTGCAAGAAACGAACCGATTAGATAGATGAGGAAGAAGAGTTCAGGAAAACCGAAAAAAGGGAGCGGAATTTCGAACGTATAGCAGAACAGAAAAATGATAAACATCAGGTACGCACCCGGTATGAAGATGCGAAGCAGCTCAAACGTTCCGAATCGGGAAGACATTGTCGTGCTCATACATTACTCCTGAAGCTTTGTGAAAATAAAAGTCGTTAACACTTTGCCGACTGCTTCTAAACTTTGGGGGCTGCATTTGTCGGGTGTATCGTGGGTAGTGTGCCAGTGCGGGTATTGAAAATCAATTAGGTCGATGGTTGGAATTCCCGCTTCATTGAGTGGGATATGATCATCCGAAACCGCTTCGCCGGGCACCCTGACAAATTGCGGAATTCCAATCTCGTCAGCAACATTCCATATCTGATCGACAATTTGAGGCGCATACTTCATAGAAAATTGTTCCATTGGAATCTGCAAATCGGCGTCCCCGATCATATCCAGCAGAATACCGAATCGGGGGTTATAGCCGGCTGGTTTTGTTTTGGCAAAATATCGTGCTCCAAGAAAATACATATCGTCATTTCCGTCCTGATCTGCAAACCCATAGTCCTCTCCATCGGTGAGAAGGATATCGATGCCGATGGGAGGGGGATTGTTCTTCAGTATTCGGGCTAGTTCCAACAACACAGCGACGCCGCTTGCTCCGTCATTTGCCCCTATAATTGGTTTATTCCTTTTAGCAGCGTCCGGGTCTTGTTCTGCCCGAGGCCGAGTATCCCAGTGTGCAAGAAGAAGAATCCGTGAGGCGGTTTCCGGTTTAAAGGAGGCGATGATGTTGGTAAGACGGAGTGTTTCGTTGTACCCCTGCCGGGTAAAATGCTGCAGCCGCACAGTATCTGCGTAATTCTCCAATTCCTTTGTAAGATAATTCAAACACTCGTGATGACCAATGGAAGATGGATTTCGCGGACCAAAATTGGTTTGAGCTGTCAAAAAGGAATATGCGCTTGTTCCGTCAAAAGAGGGAATGGTTGTTGCCATTGTTTTTACAGGTTGCTGGGTGGAACGTGAGTGTTGCTCGTTATTTTTCTGATTACACGATAAGCAGATAACGGCAAGTAATAGGAATATTTTTGAACGGTTCATCGAAAAGATCATTTAAATAGCGCAAATATTAATAAAATTCTAATTTGTTATGCGATAACGAATTCGTATCTTGGTAAGAATATAAGAAATAAAAAGCGAAATGCATTTACGAAAAGCTGTCTATTGGAGCATTTTCTGGATCATTCTTTCCTTGCTGTTTAATGTTGCGGTCTATTACACAGAAGGTCAACAGAAAGCCCTCGAATTCCTTACCGGTTACCTCATTGAAAAATCCCTTTCAGTTGACAATCTGTTTGTATTTTTAATTGTCTTCTCGATGTTCGGGGTCGAATTAAAAGACCAGCGCCGTGTTTTGAACTGGGGAATTATCGGAGTTCTTATCCTTCGCGGTCTTTTGATCTTCCTTGGCGCGGCTCTGGTGCAGGAATTCCACTGGATTTTATACACTTTCGGAGTTCTTCTTGTTTATACCGGATATCACATCGTTTTTGGCGAGGAGAGGAAAATTGAACCCGAAAAGAATATTGCCGTACGACTATTCCGGAAGATCATGCCCGTCGACAATAACTACCATGGGCATAGCTTTTTCATAAAACATGGCAAAAAGCTCATTGCGACACCTCTGTTTGTTTGTCTTATTGTTATCGAGACCACCGATGTGGTTTTTGCCATTGACTCAATCCCGGCCATATTTGCCATCACAACCGATCCATATATCGTCCTTACCTCAAATATCATGGCTGTTCTTGGATTACGATCGCTCTATTTTGTTTTAGCAGAAGTTCACACCTCCTTTGCTTATGTTAAGTACGGTGTGGGGGTCGTTCTTGTCTATGTGGGGGTAAAAATGCTCATTATGGATATTTACAAGATTGATACGTTAATTTCTCTCCTCGTAGTGGTTGGCATTCTTCTAATTTCAGTGATTTATTCAGTTTTTAAGAAGAATAACCCATCTCAGTAAATATTAGAAAAATATAATTTGTTCGATACTCAATATTTGGGTATTTTATAAGTGCCAAAATAATATTCAATGTTATTTTGGCATTTGTATTTAATAACCCCTCTATTTGGGAGGGAATTGTCCAACAATTTGAGGAATTAATGAAAAAGGTTCTGTTCAACGCTTTCTGGTTTGTACCCGTGGTGTTGTTTGGGTGCTTTGAAGGGTCGTTTCCCGGAAAGTCTGAAAAGATCTTTATACTGGACGCAGCAAAGACAAAGCTGGACACTAGATCTTTAACAATTCTGAATAAATACGGCAGTACAATTAAGAAATATTCAGATTTTTACAAAATGGACTGGCGCCTAATAATGGCTGTCATGAAGGTTGAATCTCAATTCAACCATACCGCCGAGAGCCATCGGGGTGCCAGAGGGTTCATGCAAATAATGCCTGCAACGAGAATAGAAGTTGCAGAGAAGCTTGGGATTGATCCGAACCAATTGGAAGACCCTCACGGCAACATCCGTGGAGGTATTTTTTATCTTTCCCGGTTGTACGGATACTTTGATAATACAGAAATAAATAATGAAGACAGGATAAAATTGACTCTTGCCGCATATAATGCCGGTTTTAGACGTGTTTTAGATGCACAAAAAATGGCAAAATACGTCAATGATAATCCTAATGAATGGAATTCTGTAAAAAATTCATTTTCACTGTTATCAAAAAAATATGCTTCTTTACACAAGTATGTCTGGGAAGAAAAGAAACCTACCAGCGGTTATTTTAAGGATTGGCAGCAAACCTCGAACTATGTTGAATCCGTAATGACATATTATCAAGATTATAAGACAGTTTTCCCGCCAACGGTATAAACTGATTTTAGGCAAGAAATGTAAAAAAGGAGGCGTAAAGCCTCCTTTTTTATTAAATATTTATGGAAGCAAAACGGCAGCGGAGATAACAGTCGTCCATTTCCCATCTTTGTCACCTTCAGCTGATTGGGTAACATTGAAGGTTTTCAATATTTTTCCGCTCATCTTAAAGTGTTTTTCCCTTTCATCCCATGCTGTATTCGGATCGAACTCTATTCCGAGGGTTGTCGCCAGCATTGTTGCCGCAAGGTCTTCAGCGTACTCACCGCATCGCTCCTCGGTTTCACCAAAAGGATGATGTTCCGATAAATATCCATATTGCGATTCATCTGCTGCCATCGCAACACCGATAGAGGATGCAACTAAGCGATTTGGTTCATTGGTCGCATTTCGCGCCATTACGCAAAAGGTCACCTGTCCCGGCTCAAGAAGCTTAAATCCTTCAGCAGGAGAGATTCTCTTACATTTTGGGGGGTAGATGCTGGACACTGTGACGAGATTGCATTTTTCGATGCCGGCATTTCGGAGGGCGAGTTCGAATGATTGAAGGTAGTCTTTATGCCTACCTACGCCTTTGGTGAAGAACATTTTTGTTGGGACGAATGACAACTTCTTATCTCCTTAAAATAAAATGAATGGAAAGTTAGGGTATTTTAGATTTGTAAAAGATACTGCTCATAGATCATCCGATAGTAAGTGTTATGATCGTTTTATTTATGCGAATATAGGGATTGTTACAAAAAATGCAAGACATTTTTTAAAGATTAAGAAGGAATAATCTTTAAAAATTTCCGTTTCCCGACTTTAATAATTTTGTGTTCATTCAAAACTACATCCGATTTTGGGTCGGATATTTTTTCGCCGTTTACCGTGACGCCGCCCTGGTCAACGAGACGCCGCGCCTCGCTTTTTGATGGTGCCAATTTTGTCTCGGCAAGGAGCTGAAGGATATTGACTCTCGATCCTGTCGTTCCGTACTTCATCTCTTCAATTTCATCGGGAAGATCTTTTTTCACAAATATCCTGTCGAACTCATCCTGTGCTGCCTGCGCCGAATCAGCCGAGTGATACAGGGTGACAATTTCCCGTGCCAGACGCCGTTTGAAATCCCGCGGATTCGATGATGCGTCAGAAAGCTGTTTTTTAATTTCTTCAATCTCCGCGGTCGGCACATTTGTAGCAAGAACGAAATATTGGTGGATCAATCTATCCGGGATAGAAAGAGTCTTGCCGAACATGTCTTTCGGTGAATCGCTGATGCCGATATAATTGTCGAGCGACTTGCTCATTTTTTCTACGCCGTCCGTGCCGGGAAGGATCGGCATGGTAAGAATCACCTGAGGTTCCTTGCCGAATTCCCGCTGGATAGCTCTTCCAACCAAGAGGTTGAATTTTTGATCCGTTCCGCCCAATTCAACATCGCTGTCGATGGCAACCGAATCCATTGCCTGCGCTAGGGGATATAAAAACTCGTGGAGACTGATCGGTTCTTCCTTGTTGAATCGTGCATGGAAGTCTTCCCGTTCCAGCATCTGTGACACGGTATATTTACTCGATAATTTTATTACATCGGCAAAACTCATTTTCCCGAGCCATTCGGAATTATACACCATTCGTAAATTTTTGTCGGAAAGAATTTTTTTTGCCTGGTCGAAATAACTCTGGCCGTTCTTTCTCGTTTCTTCAAGGGAGAGTGAAGGGCGTGTCTTACTTTTGCCCGAGGGATCGCCGATCATGCCGGTAAAATCTCCGACAATCAAAATCGCCTGGTGCCCGAGATCCTGAAACTGGCGCAGTTTCCGCAGTACAACGGAATGTCCGAGATGAAGATCGGGTCTGCTCGGGTCACACCCTAATTTTATGGTCAGCTGTTTACCGGTAGCAATGGATTTTTCAATTTTCCTGACGAGGTCTTCTTCCGGGATGATCTCCGAAGCGCCTCTGCGGATGAGATCCATTTGTTCATTGAGTGTAGGGAACATCATTATTGTAGTGGTTAACGTTCGTAAAAAAAATATTAATTTCTCTCTCGAATTGCCCGCCGGACCTCTCTGTCGGTGTCTCGTTTTTTAATATCTTCCCGGCGGTCGTAATCTCGTTTCCCTTTACAGAGAGCCAGCTGCACCTTTGCCACTCCTTTGCTGAAATATACTTTCAACGGGATAAGGGTCAATCCCTTTTCGGTGGTTTTCCCGATCAATTTTTTGATCTCGCTTTTGTGGAGCAGCAGTTTACGAGTTCGCAGCGGATCGTGGTTAAACCGATTTGCCATTTCATACGGACTGATATGCATATTCAGAAGCCACACTTCGCCGTTCTTGACGATCCCGTAGCTGTCTTGAAGATGGGCGCGTCCCTGGCGAAGAGATTTTACTTCTGATCCGACCAACGCAACGCCCGTTTCGTAGGTGTCGATCACTTCATAATCATGTCGCGCCTTCCGGTTTGAAATTGCAATCCGTTCTTCGGAGAGGTGTTCGTTCGTATTTTTCATTCTTACATTCAAATTACTCAAAATGGAATGCCAAAACAAGAATAAGCCCAAGAAAAATGCGCTGCCGGACGCCTGATTTCCGGCAGGCGAATAAATATCCGCCGCAATTCCGTCAATAATGTATTGGAATTCTTATCATCAAATCGTAGATTTATTCTCAACATCATCCTTTTTCCATTAATTACCGATTGTCAATTCAATGATCCATCACGAATCAATTCTTATTCTTGATTTTGGTTCACAGTATACTCAGCTCATCGCACGACGCATTCGAGAATTGAATGTGTATTGTGAAATTCACCCGTTCAATCTATCGATGGAAAAGATTGCATCGTTTGCACCCAGGGGAATTATCCTTTCCGGGGGTCCGTCGAGCGTCTATTCGCACGATGCACCCATCTCTGACCGCGCAATTTTCGATCTCGGTATACCGATCCTTGGGATTTGTTACGGACTCCAATTGATCGCTTTTCAAAACGGAGGTGAAGTGAACAAGGCTCCCCGCCGTGAATTCGGCCGGGCAAACCTTTTGATCGATTCTGCCAGTGATATTTTTAAGGAAGTTTCCCCGTCAACCGATGTGTGGATGAGCCACGGTGACGAAGTGACCAAAATGCCGATAGGATTTGAAAAGGTTGCGCATTCGGAAAATGCATCGATTTGTGCTATCCGGAATCCCGCAAAAAAAATATTCGGTATTCAATTCCATCCCGAGGTGATCCATACAAAAGAAGGGAAGAAAATCCTGGGAAACTTTGTCTTTACGGTTTGCGGATGCACCGGGAAGTGGAATGCAGAATCGTTCATCGAAAACGCAATTCAGGATATCAGGAAAAAAGTGGGGTCGAGCAGGGTATTATGCGCGTTGAGCGGCGGAGTCGATTCTTCCGTTGCGGCGGTACTGCTGCACAAAGCGATCGGGGACCAGTTGTTTTGCATCCATATCGACAATGGTGTGATGCGGCGCGGCGAGAGCGCGCGGGTAGTGAAAACATTCAAAGAGGAATATAAATTCCAATTGGATTTTGTCGATGGAACCGATCTTTTTCTGGACCGATTGCACGGGATCACCGATCCGGAACAGAAACGAAAGATCATCGGGAAAGCATTCATCGACATTTTTGAAGCAGAGGCCAAAAAAGTGAACGATGTTCAATTCCTTGCGCAGGGCACGCTCTACCCGGATGTCATTGAATCAACATCGTTCAAAGGGCCGTCGCAGACGATCAAATCGCATCACAATGTCGGCGGGCTTCCGGAAAAGATGAATTTGAAATTGATCGAACCGTTCCGCGAACTATTCAAGGATGAAGTCCGGTCGGTCGGCCGAAAACTCGGTCTGCCGGACATCCTCATTGATAGACACCCGTTCCCCGGTCCCGGGCTTGCCATTCGCATCCTTGGCGATGTCACGAAAGAGCGATTGGAGATACTGCGGAGCGCCGACGATATTTTCATTTCCGAACTGCGGAAGAACGATCTCTACCATGAAACCTGGCAGGCGTTTGTTGTGCTGCTGCCGGTGCAATCAGTGGGTGTCATGGGGGATGAACGGACGTACGAGAACACCGTTGCCGTTCGCGCTGTCACGAGTGTTGACGGAATGACTGCCGACTGGGCGCATTTACCGTATGAATTCTTAGCGCATGTCTCGAACAGGATTATCAACGAGGTTCGCGGTGTCAACAGGGTCGTGTACGATATCAGTTCAAAACCCCCCGCAACAATCGAATGGGAGTAACCGAAAAGCAATGTACTGGATAGGAAATGATTGAATTAAAAAAATTGACAAAAAAGTTTGGAGATTTTACCGCTGTCGATGATATCTCGTTGAATATTCCTTCCGGAGAATTTTTTGGGTTTTTAGGTCCAAACGGAGCGGGGAAAACAACTACCATTAAAATGATGACCGGGCTTTTTACCCCCACGTCCGGGACCATTTCCATCAATTCATTTGACGTCGAGAAACAACCGCT
>Ga0172379_10005869_pt1 | contig 16876 bp, 21 predicted proteins | sample GrowelOW334metaG_FD_119756 | JGI IMG/M metagenome (GOLD analysis project Ga0172379, IMG submission 119756) | Groundwater microbial communities from an aquifer near a municipal landfill in Southern Ontario, Canada - Groundwater well OW334 metaG | ecosystem: Environmental > Aquatic > Deep... | reverse complement strand
AAGTAAGATAGATAATTTTTTTATCCTTAAGTGAAGTCTAATCATCAGGGTTAGCCACTTGGGAACAAATTCTCTAAAGGAGAATTCTCAATGAAACGCTTACTCACAGTAGTAAGTTTGGTAGTAGTGATGTTTGGGGTGGTTGGGCCGATGGTCCAAATAGTCCAAGCACAAGACGTAACTATCGTGGTTACCAGTCTTGTAAGGCCTCCTACTCAGGGTTGCAGTGGTGTGCAGATGAGCATGGATCCAATCGAGCCATACGCAGTCGGCACCGTGGTGATCATTCAAGTTCATGGGAACTGTCCCACTGTTAAAATCTCTATCCTAAATCTGGACACTGGTCAATCTTGGGATGGAGCTGAAGAAACAGATGGAAACACAACTATAAACTGGGATACTCAATTATGGGGCTCAGGTCATTTTCGAGTCTGTGGCCTAAGTCGAGGTGATGGTGGTTGGGAAAATGCTGCCATAGACTGTCGAGATGTCTACGTTGAAGGCGGTCAAGCTCCTCCTCCTGGATCTACTCATGAAGAGAACAACTACTGTGGTATCAATACATTTGTTGTCACTCCCAGCAGTGGCCCTATCGGAACAACATTTAGCTTTGTTGTTCAAGGGCAATGTGATGGTAATGCCAGAGCTAGCCGATTTCTAATTGATGGCAATCCCTGGGGAGAAAATGGTAGCTATCAAGCTCGTGCCGATTGGAATAGCAGTAATGCCTCTATCGGTAATCATGAAATCTGTGGGGAAGTTACTTCAGGTGAATGGTATCAAGCAGCAAGAAGTTGTGTAACTATCACCGTAACTTCAGCAGGTACGGAGCCCGCAAATAGCACTGTACAAGGACCTCAGACCACCAATGGCCAACCTGGTCAAACTCCAGATTCTATTCCTAGTATGGTAGATCATCCCGGTGGAGATCCGCCAGCTAACGACTCCAACAGCTCAAATGGTTCTAGTAATGCTGGAACCTGTCGCAGCTACAGTGGAGACATCACTAATGCTCAACAGCTAGTTGTGGATGTGGAATATGACGCATATCTAAATGTGCGGACTAATTCTGAAACTGGTAGCCAAATCCTTGATCAACTCCATCGTGGAGATGTGGTCACAGCAATTGGTAATCCAGTATGTAGTGGAGGACTCTACTGGATTGAGATTGGCTACAACGGAAGAAGTGGCTGGGTAGCTATCGCTGGTCGAGACGGTCAATACCTGATCGTTAATGGTCAACCGCTGACTAGTGACTCCTCTAACCAAAACAGCTCATCCAACGACACTGATCAGGATCTAAGTGGTTGGGAGGGAATGAATACTTCAACCAATGAACAGCCTGATCTGAGCGCCTGGGAGGGAATGAATACTTCAACCAATGAACAGCCTGATCTGAACGCCTGGGAGGGAATGGACACCCCTGTCAGTGAAGAGCCCGTATATCTAGAGCCACAGAGCGCCTCTACATATGTGCCTTCTTCAGATCCTGGCTATGATCTGGACCCTGCTCCAAACGCTGGTAGTAGCGCAGAGATCAACTACCAAGTGATTGATAATAGAAGGCGAGCTTATGAAATTGGGATGACCAATTTACAGCAAGCCGGAATTGCTATAGCAGAACTTGGCGATAACACTGCTTTTTGGATTGAAGTAGCTCATGGATCAGCGAATGCTGGTGACTGGGTATGCTTTATTGGAGGGCAAACATCTACCAGAGTTGATATTGTATGTACTCTAGTAGGTTTCCTTCCTGGGCCTGGCAGTCCGACATTCTGGTTCAGTGCAGCAAAAGGGACAGCTTTGCTAAATGTGTATGTTGATTCATGGTTGGAAGAATACATCTACAACTCCAACATAAAACCATCATGCATATATGGGCATCTAACCAACAACCAAGAGTTATTGCAGTATTGTAATAACTAACAATAACCCTTTCTTGTTGGTATAATATTGGAGCTGAGTCAAAAACTCAGCTCCAAAAAATTATCATGAAAAACAAAAAATTAATTATTATTTCACTTATCTTCATATCCTTACTTGCTCTGAGCCTACTAGTTTCTATTTTGTTTAAAAAAACATATAAAACACAAACTTCTTCATGTAATCATGACAATACAGTTTGCGAAGCTATTTCAGAATGGGATAAATACAAAAACTCAAACGATTTTTCATCAACTTTCGAAATTTTAGATCCAAATGAACCAAAAACTACGAAACATGTTTATATATCAGACGGTTATAGAAGAGTTAGAATAATATATTATAAAAACAATAAATTAATTAGTGATACCATTTTTACTGATCAACAAGAATACAACATGGATATTAATTCTGGAACATATAAAGGTAAAAAACTTACTACAAGAAACTTTTTTGAGGGAACACCTAAAAATGATGATTCATCAACTAGTTTGTTTATCGATAAAGTTTTTCAAAACCAAAATATATTCAAATTTAAATTCGTAACAGATGAAAAATGTGAACCAAATAATTGTAATAAATACCAAATATTACCAAATGCAACTGATGAAGTTTATAAAAAAACTCTCAATTTACAAGATTATCAAATCAACAACTTGAAGAATAATACCTATTACATTTGGATAAATACAGAAACCTACCAGATTTTTAGAGGTGAAGAAATTTGGAAAACAGGACAACAATTTATCCTAACTTACGATTTTTCAGATCAAACTATTTCTCTTCCTAATTAATATTTCTGTTGCACAGCCAGTAATTAATTTCCTTTCTGATATAATATATAGGACAAAATCTGTCAGCACTTTTATTAGTGCAAAGTAGAACTTCCCATAAAAAAGGAGAAAACCTAAATGAGGAAGCGCACTGGATTGATTTTAGTGTTCTTGTTGATGGTGACTTTTCTGTCCGTCAGCACAAACTCTGTAGCAGCTCAAGATAACTGTAACCGCTCACCCATGCAACCACTTGCAGTAGGAGATCGCGTCAGAATTTTGAACTCACCGTCTGATGATCCTCTCCATACTCGGCTCAATGCCGGTTTAAATGGCGGATATACAGGACAGTTAGTGGATGGAGACATTGTCACTATTACTGACGGCCCAATCTGCCTTGATAACTACCGCTTCTGGGAAATCTCAGGAGCAGGGGAATCAGGATGGGTGCGTGATGGACGAGATAACCAGCTATGGTTGGAACGAGTGAGCAGCAGTTCGAATAATTCAACTGCTACTTCAGATTCCAATGCTGCCAACAACTGGTCTAACACTGTAACTACAGTGGAGAGTGAAGATCAAGAATCTCAAATGCGAGTGGCGCAAGGGTATGAAATCCCAGTTAAAACTCGCTTTGATGGCACTGGTTCTACTATCACCACCCTAAATGAAGGCGATGTAGTGACCGTGCTTGAAACCATTCAGGAAGATGGCATCACTATTGCCAGAATCCGATATGGTAGTCGCACTGGTTGGGTCTTGTTGAGCGATCGCTCGCATGACTACTTTGAACCGGTCGATGACTAAACGCAGAAGTCCGTGCATAAGCACGGACTTTTTTATTAAATAATTCAAATGTAAGTTAACCACCCAAAATAAATTGGATGGACAAATAATTATACTCTTTTCTTACCATTTTGCTAATGACTTGCTTGTCATGGAAATTGACAGTTCTGTCAATGCTTTTTATATTTACCAGTGTTAATATCTGGACATTGCCTGGTAAAGGTAAATTATCAATTAGCCAAAGGTGATTATGGACAAAAATGACAATGTCACACTAAGTAGAATGGAAGAATTGGTCAATATTTTAGGACTATCTGGAGCAATGGTGTTTCTGATTCTGTCAGTCGTCATGGGTATCGTCCTGGTATCAATTAGTCTCAATTCAATTATTTAAAGGACCAAAACTATGCAGTTTTTAATGTTCGCCGTTTCCTTTCCAGCTTTAGCGATTGGCCTAATTGGATATAAAGCAGTCGATGCCATTGGCAGAAATCCAGAAGCCAGTAACAAAATCCAAACAGTTGGTATTTTACTGGCTGCTTTTGCAGAAGCCATTGCTATTTATGTGCTGGTGGCTTTTTTGATCATGAAATTTATTTAAATAAAGTCTTAATAACTTTATAGTTCTAGGCTAGACAAAGAATAAATATAGTGATATATTTATTATTATAAGATGAATATACGCAAGGATACATTCGCTGCCATTTTTAGGCGCCTGCGGGTGCTATCTGGTTTTTTTTCCCTAACGTACCTTTCCGACCAACTATATTATGAAGGACTCAACATTGATCAGAGTATTTTGTCACGCTGGCAGACAGGAAATAGAGTACCCCGATGCCGGAGAACAATTTTAATCATTATCAAAATGTTTTACTTAAATGGGGGAATTGAAAATGAAAACGCTGCCAATGAAATGCTGGAGGCAGCTGATATGGGCTATTTAACTAATAAAGAAAAAGCGGAAATTTTTAACAACAAAAACTAATCATTTTTATAGTCAGGATTACTTCTCATATCTTGTTCAATCAATGATCTTAAGTAAACCGAGCGAGGAATATTTTTGTTACTGGCAATCCAGTCGAGATATTGCAGGATACTAGGGGAGACAAAAAAGTTAAATCTGACATCATTTTGCTCTTTGGCATACTCAAGGGCATGTTTTAGTTCAGATTTGAGAGTATCTAGATTGTAAGGGAGTAAAATAATTTTCTCATTTTGGGCACTATCTAAGATAAATGGTTTATTGCCTTCGGTAAATAAAACGATCACTGGTTTGTTAGCTCGGGTAGCTTGGCCAATTAAATATCCGGCACTTAAACTAGGAAAGGATGCTTCAAAAATCGCCACTTCACAATCTCTGATGGCCTTCATGGTTTTTTGAAAGTACTCATGTCTTTGATCTGAATCCCAATTATAAAATTCTTTTTCATCAACTCTCTCAATAGTATCGTCAGTTAAACTGTGTCCCAAATCACGCAGGGTTTTATATATCTTTTGAATATTCTCAAGATAATCTCTTTTGGCTCGTGGAGTTGTGGAAAAGAATAACTTCATAAAAATATAGGAAAAACTAAAATATTGTTGGCTTCATTATATTTCATTTATCTGAAGAACAAAGTAGGAAATCAGATCACGGGGCAACTAGGTAGCTAATATCTTTATCTTTTTTTGGGCTTGATAAGTTTATTAATTACATACTCGATATGTATGCAATTTTAAACACGTATTAGTTGTGGTTGTGGATAGTAAATAAATTTTGATAACCTTTCTATTTAACCAAATTCTCTCAAAAGCTAAAAAGTATCAGTTAAATGCCATCCTGGCACTAGAAAACCACTTAATTTACCAGAGAAAAAACTCTCTAAAAGTTGTATAATATTGGTGTATGTATAATTGGAATACTGACACTACTGAGCTTAAAAAAAACAAAGAACAATATACCATTTGGAAATTGGAGCAGCTTATCAATTTTGGGTTAAATGGTCAAAAAATCCAAGTCAAGCTACTCAAAAAGTACTGGGATAAACTGCACCTCGATCCTCGTCGTCGCCGGGTACTGGAAAACTGGGTATGGTAAAAACAATTTTGTCTGAGCCCCAACAGTTCATACTTAACTTACTCTTTGCTAAACCTGGAATTTCCCGTAATTTTTACCTAAGTGGTGGAACAGCTCTAGCCGAATATTACCTTCATCACCGGTATTCTGAAGATTTAGATTTCTTTGCCCTTGAAGAAGTTGACACCATGGCAATTCAAACCATCTTAAAATCAATTTCTCAGGAAGCTAAAATTAAAAGTATTGATTTTCAACAAAGTTTCAACCGAAATCTGTTTTTTCTTCATCTAGGTAGCGAAGTGATTAAGACTGAATTTACCTACTATCCTTTTACTCAAGTTGAGACACCCCAAACAATAGATCATATTCGGATAGATAGTCTGATTGATATTGCAGTTAATAAAACCTTTACTCTTTACCAGAAACCAAGAAGCCGAGATTTTATAGACTTATATCTGATTATGAAAAATCAAGGTTGGGTACTCAATGATCTGAGAAAAAAAGCCCGAGCCAAATTTGATACTCCTGTTGATCCTCTTCAATTGGCTCAGCAACTTCTAGAAGCCACCAACGTCAAGGATTATCCTCGGATGGTAGCCCCGCTTAAACCTCAAGAATGGATTTCCTTTTGGGAAAAAGAAGCCAATAACCTCAAAAGTGAAGTGCTGATATAATATAACCCAAAGTAGTCAGCTTAAAAGCCTTCTCCCTTGATCTGTGAGAAGGATAAAAGATCAAAAAATAAATCACTTTCAATTTCTAACTCAAACTTTCCAGTTCATCCAGAGAAAAGCATCCCCATTCCTCACTTCAGTCTTCATAGATAATCACACTTGGATAGTTCATACCTTCACTTTTTTTGGGCTTGACAAGTTTGTCAATTACATACTCGATATGTATTTAATTTTAGGGAAGTTTCTTCTATAATTATAGGCTAGATAATTAGATTTTAAAAATCTTAATTTAAACAATATATATTTATTATAAAAAAAGTTGTATCTTTATCTAAGATACTAAAGTATAAATATGATATCAAAAGAAGTATTTATGACTCAACAAGAACACGAACAAATTGATTCTCCTCGTTATTCCCATGTTACTAAAAAAGAAGCTTACCGGCTGGCTCATCAAATGGAATATTTTATCAAACACCTCCAACAAGTTTGGCAAAATAGAGACAGTAAACAAGTTGAGGTCACTGCAGACAAAAATACTTTGAATAAAATTTTGGGCTTGTTCGCAACTGTGGATAACACCATTAACAATTTTGAAAACGGTTTAGCTATCCTTAAAGAAAAAGGCATAGCTGAAAAAAAGAACTTAGTAGCAACCAACCCAGAAATTATCCAATCTTTACAAATTCTAGCAAGGATCAAGGCTAGACTTGGAGCGATGGAAAAATTACTTTATCAATTAATAACTCCACCACCAGTTGAAAGAAAAAACAAAAGAAAGATAGCCAGATGGGGATTCGCTCTTGGATCAATCGCCTCAGGTTTACTTGGGGGATTAATTCCTCACAAAGGAGCCGGGGCTCACGATGACTATGCTCAGCCAGCCAATGTCATATACGCTAATGATTACCCAGAATTATATGCCGATGATATGTCGGTCGATTTTATTAATGAAGAATCTGAACAAAATCAAGCAGTAGTGGGAACACAAGCCCAACTGAATATTGTTGACATGATGTGCCAATCTTTAACAGCTCTGACACCAGAATATCAGGAATTAGTCCCTGCACTAGATCAAGTTGAACGTCTTTTAGAAGAAAAATACGGTTATCAGTACTATACCGTGGCCGAAGAAAACTACCAGGATATTTGTAGCCAATTAGGTATCCCAGCTGGAGATGTCCTTTTAACCTCAAATGTTTTGTCAGGTGTGGATGATGAAGAAAACGACAATTCTAGCCAAGTAGAAAATCAATCCGAGACCGACCTAGATCCAGATATTAATCGAGAAACTTTAATTATCCCTTCACTACCATTTAGTGAAGTTGATCGAACCTTCTTTATCGATCTTTTTGGTATTCCAGAAAATGCTCATCAAAACTTTGGTTTACCTTTAGATTTACAACTAGTGTTGGATCCAGAGTCAAATCAACTAATTGTCTATGGAAATAACCAAGACATCATGACCATCCAGCTTGATAATGACAACAGATTAGTTAGTATTGTCGAAGCCGAAACTGAACTACCAGCTGATGGTTTATTTAGAGATCAATTATTCACTTTTCTCCAGCAGCATCAGCCGGAAATTATCGGTCGGATCATACTAGGGGATAATGTTGATGTGGTTTTAGCTGTCGACCAGCAAGATGCCATGATCTATCTTAATGACCATATTGTCAGTCAAAGTCGAACTGTGCAAATCCAAACTCCAGAGGGTATGCAAGAGTGGGTGGCTACACCAGGAAATCAAGTTATTACAGTTGATTCTGAACTAGGCATAAGATACATGATTCTCAATGGTAACACTGAAAGACCAATGGCTGTCTTTTTACGAGGTGGCGAAAATGATGCCGCTTTCCAAATTTTATCTGACCTAGAACAAAATCCTCAAGAAAATACCTGGTCAATGATTTCTACTATCCCCACCGGTGGAGGAAAATTAAAAATCGTCAGAATTATGACTTCAGAAGGTGTGATGTATTTACTAGACGTTACTCCTCAAGAACAGCAAGAACAAAACCAAGCTACACCCCAAGCACCATCAACCGGTGACTTAGTCGAACCAGCACCCACTGTCGAACCTGTCACTGAAGTAGAAACCATGCCAGGAGGAGGACAGATTTTATTGATGAGCCTGAGAGTAGCCCCCCAAGAGAACCCCGTCTCAAGTGTCGAGCCAGGTACTCTTGCTCCTGATGTGGCTACGATATTAACTACTATGGGAGAGGGTGGAGCATTCACTGTGGTGAATAGTTATCCAGACATTACCGTAGCAGAAACTGCTAGATTCAATGAACTCAATCCCACAGATTTACCAGAGAACCCACTGTTTGCTGACCCTGAAGTTATGCACAGATTTGAAATGACTATTTTGACTGCGGCAGTTATTACTCACATTCCTGAATATCAGGATGCCGACTTTAACACTCTTGTGCAACAGGTCGAAGCTGACCCCGCTACTTTCATTGCTTTGCTAAACCAAGCTAGATTCCCAGTGTCAACTATCGATAGATTTAATATTCCCTACAATCAAACTGGTGGGTCTGAAATGTTAAATATCAATCAAGTGCTCAATAATCCCTTATTATACTTGAGAATGGGGGATCCATTCCTAAATGTTCAATATTTTGAACAAGTAAGAGGTAATAGTACCAGAGACAACTTTGCCGGATCAGTAGCAGCTATTGATGAAAATGGTCAAATTGTTATTTACATGTACCGACCAAGTGATGAACTATTCGGACAAACTGAAAGCAGTCATTATAATATTGCTTATAGAGAACAATATAGCGAACTTAGGGATGCTTTATCAACCCTGTTAGACACATACCATATCAAATTTACTACTGACAATACCGACATGATTCTTTATATTATGGGTGAAAACTGGATTCCATAATCTTTAAGCCTTTTATATCATTTACAATCATGCTTTTCTTTAGATATACTTAGAGATGTGAAATATATTCTTTTAGTTGTTTTAATTAATTTCCTTTTTGGCTTTTTTCTTTTTATTCCCAAAACCCAGGCTTCAACCATCATTCTTGACCAAACTTGTAGTGGTTCCTTTACTTGTAGTTACTATTGTGCTCCATGTAGTTGGAGTGACAGCGGCGGAACTTGTCAGCTATCTGAAAGAGGAGACACTGATCCTGATTATGGAATATGTCAATGCGCCACCTGTACTGAATCTCGCTCTTGTACCACTGTTGGCAGTGACTGTTCAATCCAAGATTTTGGTTGTAATGCCGGTACCAGTGGCTATGCTGGTTGTACTTTTGGAACAGCGGCATATTGTGGGGATGGTTCTTGCAATGGCGCAGAGACATGTCGTACCTGCAGTGGGGACTGTGGTTCTTGTCCTGCATCGTGTGGTGATAGTGTTTGTAATGGCAGTGAAACATGTTCAAATTGTTCCAATGATTGTGGCGCTTGTGCTGGTAGTTATACCTGTAACGGTACCTGCAGAAGTGTAATTAGTAACTGTGGCGAATTTGCTGAAGATCTTGGCAGTGGCACCTGTGCTCCTGGTTTAACTTGTTGTAAAACCAGAGGTGGCAATTCCCAAGATGATAACTGTTGTTACGATGGAACTTGGGCTAGTCAAAACGCTGGCGGTAACTGTGATATCGATCCAGAATGGACAGCTGGCTGGTATGCCTGTAATCGAGACCATGCTTGTGCTCGTTGTTATTGTGCTCCAAGCTGTACCCCTCAGTGTGGCCAAGCCGATGGTTGCGGTAGCACTTGTAGCAATGCGGCTAATGGTGTTCCCGGAGCCGTGACTTTTTCTTCACCCAGTAGCAATCGAGCAGTCATGGCCGATAATGGCAATTTGACCCTGACTTGGTCGGCTTCAACTAAAGCCGAGTACTACCAATACCAAATCTATCCTCAAGGAACTGACTGCACCAATACTTATTCCCACTGTGGAAATAACGTGGGGAATGCAAATACCAGTGTCACTTTTATCCCCGATCCTAATGGCGGTAACACCTATACCATCAGAGTCAGACCAGTCAACACCACTTGTGATAGTGATGTGGGTAGTTGGTACACTTCCGACTTTACCATTTTTGCCAATCTCAATGTTAATTTCTACCTAGATAATAATGATCAAGCCAGTGTAGTAGGTAGTATTTGTCAATTGGATGGAGCAACTGGCACATCCCCCGGTACTGGAGCCGCTATTTCTGGTGTCGGACAAAGTGGTAGTTATAGTGGTACTTTCCCCACTAGTACTACCGGTAGAGTCCAACTGCCATTCTGGCCCTCACCAGCAGATAATTCAGTCACCTTAACTCCAGGTACTTTTGGAGCTGGTCAGCCATATATTTGTACTTGCCCAGATACTTGTTCATATGCGGGCTTGGGCTCACCACAATCTGGCATTAATATTTTCTTAGCTCAAGTAGATATTACCCATAGTAGTTGGTACCAAAGTGCTAGCGGATTTGTATATGCGGCACAGGATACCAATGCCATTAGTGATCCCATCCCAGTCACGACTTGTGATGCTAGCGCCACTTGTGTTCCTGATATTATCACCAAAGATTTAGCTGCCACTGATGACAGTGCTGGCTTTGCTATTACTGGTGGGGGAAGTATCGATTCCAGTGATGAAGTTGGTTTACAAACTGGATATATTACTGAAAGAACAACCCAGGCGTTTGCAGTGGGCACAACTAATACCAAGATCAAAGAAAATTATGATTATTTCTACCGCGAATTTAGTATGGGCGTATCACCAACCAGTGATTTTGCTACTCCCTTAGATGCCCAAAAGCCCACTGTAGTCCCCGCTGATGGCAAAAGAGCTTACTTTAATTCTGGTAACTTAACTATCCAAAGCACTTGGGCTGTGGCTGCTAATGAAAGTTTTGTCATCTTTGTAAATGGCAATCTTACCATCACAGACCCAGGAGACGCTCAACAATTAATCACTGTTGCCCCCGGTGGATTTTTAGCCTTTATTGTTTCTGGCGATATCAATGTTGATTCCAGTGTGGGGAACAACACCCTAACTAGTACTGCTACCAATATTGAAGGGGTATATATTGCCAATGGCAATATCAATATCCAATCTAAAGGAGCCGCAGCTGGTGGCGATGATCGGTTTGTGGGTGCCGGTACCTTTGTGGGCTGGACTAGTGTTAATTTAGATCGAGATTTTGATGACGGCTCAGTTCGTAAAGCAGAAAACAATACTAAGCCAGTTGAGTTATTTATTTTCCGCCCTGACTTTGTCCAAAATACCCCAGAGCGGATGACTAGATCTCGCTATATCTGGCAAGAAACAAACTAATGTTATTCACTACGATGATATTTATCCATGAGGTGGCTAGCTTGAACTAACATTTTCTCAAACGCATTCCTTGAATATTGAAAATGTAGATTTCCTACTAAACTAGGTACTCGCTGGTACCATTGCTCACAATATTTTATTGATAATCGTTGATCTATTAATCCAGCTTTTGTGGCATCAATAAATAGTTTGAGTCTAAACGGATTAACATATTCTAACTTGTCAGCATCAAAAAGAACTTTGCTTTCAACTGATGTCTGAGTCTGACCGAAACTATGCTCACTAATTAAACTCAAACAAGTTTCTACTTTTTTATTTTGATATTTATCTTTTTTCATTAAGGACGCTAAAAAAATGGGCTCTTCAACATTTCGGCCAATGATGTCATGCCACCAGGCAGCGATGCAAAGAGACTCCAAATCCAATTTTAATTTCTCAGTTGCACAGATACTAAGACAATTCTCATATACTCGATAATGATGGGTAATCTCATGAGCCAGATCTGGTGGTCTAGATACTAAAATTTGTTGTGCCTGAGAGATAATGTGAAAATATTTTTTATTCATAGTTTTTCTACTGCTAGCAAGTATTTATTTATTTGGCTCTGATGTCTTTTAAATATTTGGATATCATCAGCTTTTTTAAGAATTTTTATTTCATCAATATTTGAAGGATCTATTTTTATTCCTTTCTGATGTTTGTAAAACATGATTGCCGACTTTCCTCGGATAACTTATCTCAGAAAAATTTAATTTTTCACACATTAATAGAACAAATTATAGCATCTAATATTTCTGAATTTATCATTCTTAATATCCATCTTTTCACTACAACTCCAAGCATCTATACTTATGCTAATGCTCCAGCAATTACGAAAACATTCCATAATTTCAAAATCTTTATCTTCATCCGGCTTTACCCTGATTGAAATGTTAGTGGTTATTTCCCTAGTGGTGATGTTAATGTTAGTGGCTACTAGTTTGTTTTTAACCACCTTAATTGGCAATACCAAAACTGCAATTTCTCAAAACATTAAAGAAGAAGGGGAGTACGCTCTAAGCCAGATTGAATTCTTACTTCGTAATGCCGTGGCTTTAGAAGAAAACTCTTTAGGTCAAACTTGTACCTCAGGCATGTCAGAGATCGCTTTTAAATCAATTGATAATGGGATAACTACCTTATTACTTGAAGAAGATCCCAATGATAACCATCTCAAAATTGCTTCTAATTCTGGTATCTATTTAACTTCAGGGGGGGTGGATATAACTGAAGGACCGACCTTTGACTGTACCCAAACTACTGACCTAAACCAAACCCATGTCAAAGTCAGCTTTACCTTAAGAAGTGGAGACCCAGGAGTTGATGACCCCCGAGATATTGTCCAAGAAACTTTTTCTACTGGAGTGAATTTAAGAAGCTTTTAAGCTCATCGCCAATTTTTAAAATATTGGGTAACAGTGGTACTTTTAACATCCGCACCATCCTGCCAAGAAACAGTGACTACAAATTTAATTTCCTCACTACTAATGATTTGTAAATTGAGATCTCTTTTAAAGTTCACCCCTGTGCGACTAATCGCATAATCAGCACATTCTCCGCTTACTAGAGCCTGGAATTGGGCTGTTTGAGTCGGAATAGCATTAAGACAATATTCACCACTACCTTGGTCGTTAAGTAGGGTGTAAAAAGATTCCCAACCCAAACTATTTCTAAACTGACGAAAGGTTTCCATGCCTTCTTGGCCCAGTTTAGTGGCTAGAGCTTTATATTTAGCCTGTGAAGAATTTTGGAGTGACAAGGTCATCGCTGCCATTAAAGCAGTCATCACTAAAGCCACCACCCCAGTAGCTATTAACACCTCAACTATGGACTGACCAGCTTGTAGTTTATTTTTTATTGACATAGATCTTATGTAGTTCAAGTTGTTCATCTTAAACAAATTTATTAAGGATTAGGTAAATCCTCAATCGTACCAGCTTCGACACTACCTCCAGGGGTTACCTGGAATTGATAATGATATGTTTCCGATATCAAATTGATATTCCCATCACCAGTGATATATTCCGCCCCACCATGTAGTACTTTAAAAGCAATCACAAAATCAGAGTTGACACTGACACTTGAGTTTAAAGTAGTGGTAGATATCCTGATGGTTTGATTAGTACAAGTTGCATCAAGGTTAACATCACTTTCACCGGCCACCATACTGACTCGGTAGTCTACCAGCCGATCACAGCCAGAGGGAATATCTCCCACCCGGGCTTTTTTCTGAGCACTGCGCATTTGAGTTTGTAGCTGTTTGGCAGCCCCTTGTAGCGTTTGTCGATCATTAAATCTGATATAGGCAGCAATACCTCCCCCTAACATCAACATGGTGATAGTAATGGTGATCATTAACTCGATCAAGGTAAAACCCTTCTTTGATACAAAGGGCTGATTGCTGGTAAAGGATTTAAACATAATCTTCAATTGCTTGACCACCTTTAAGGGTTAGTAACACAATAGTCGGTCCCGGGCAGTGGTTCGAGCTTAGCACACAGATTGAAATCCGGTCCGGTTGATGTATAGGTATAGACAAAAGGTGCGGAATTTTTGGGATCTTCAATAGTATTACTACTAATATATTCAGTAATCCCGGTCATCATGGTAGTAAAATCCGAGGTGATGGGGTAACCACCAGTATCGGTCCGATATAACACTAAGGCTGAGCGCACTGACTCGATATCGGCTTTTCTTTTACCATTTCTGGCATTTTTAGAAGCTGCTTGAAAACTGGTTAAACCAATGGTAGTTAAAATGATCATGATGGTCGCTACCACCAGCAGCTCGATCATCGTAAAACCAGTGAAAAGATGAGGGTTATTTTTTTTCATAAAGGTTATTGTAAGTTACTTAGACAATAATAATCGCCACCCGCCACGTAAGCACATCCTGCTCCAGAGTTACCAGTTCCAGTCGCTTCAAGTAGTGCGCAAGTACAGTAGGTGGTAGCTGTCCCCGTACAAGTGTAGACATAACTACCACTATTTTTCGGATCCACTGGTCTAGAGCCACTTGGAAAATATGTCGCCGTAGTCATATTGTCACAGGTGTCATAGGCATATCTAGTATTGCCACTAATATCTTCATCTGAGTAATACTGTTCAAAACCGCCCTGAATCGTCTTCATGTCCGATCTTCGTTTAGCATCCCGACCTTTTTTCTGAGCAGTAGAGAAAGACACCACCACCATACTAATTAAAATACCGATAATACCAATCACCACCAGTAGTTCCAGCAGAGTAAAACCATTTTTAGTAATTTTGTGCATATCTTTATCCTAACTTAGCCTACTTGTATTGGTAAATAGGCACTCAATTGTTAACTTCAATTAAAATATTATTGACTGACAAGTCAGCCGATTCCACCCCAGCACTATTGACCACCTTAATTCTAGCAGGATAGCGACAAGGCATATTTTGGCATTCATAAGTATGATCAAAAGTACCAGTTAGCTGGGTACTTTGGAAAGTTTGACCATCTCCAGTATCTAGTTCAACGGTAGCGATGTTATCAGCTACAAAGGGATTAACGACGTAAGAAAAGGTGACGCTGTCTCCAGAGCCAATGGTAGTAACTCTAGTTTCTAAATCAATAAAGGGATCACTGGTGAATGACAAAACTAAGGGTCGAGACTGACAACTACTAAAGCAAGTCAGTGGACAATCGTTAACTCCGTTATATTGATCTCCTAGCCCCAATTGGGTCTCTAGCTGACAACACTGGAAGCCATAAGCCTGACAACTACTAGATGGACCGACTCCATATGACAGTCGATCATCGACTGGGCTATAAAAAATTTCTTGTTTTTCTACCACAATCGCTCTTTTACGACCAAATACTTCTAGACCAATCCCACTGGCACTTTCTCCCCAGACAATGCCAGTGTTACCTGGTAACTTCTTGACAAACTGGGGTAATTTCTTGGTTTCAATCACGATCGGGTCCATACTAAATTGACTACAAACTACCTCAACGACATATTCATTACTAGAAATAAACCTAAGTTGCAGACTAGATAAGACGTCAGAATCAACTGTGACCCCTTTTTGGCGACACTGTTGACCATAAGCCTTGGGATTTTTGTCAATTTGCCGAAGTAAAGACAAGGAAGTTCTGATCTGGGTCACCCCTAAAACTAAAAATATTTCTCTACCGACCAAAAAGCTGATCCCTGCTAAGATAGACAGAAACATCAACCCGCCAAACAGGTATTTCAGGATTCTCATATCTAAATCATAGCGTAAAAAGGTAGTTAGAGGCTAGTAGGGGATGGGGGATGATGATGGCTAAATGATATAATTAGAGTATGAAAAAGTTTTATAAATACGGAATTCAAGCTGGATTCATTATTTCTATTGTTTCTTTTTTTATAACTTTGATTCTAAGTTTTTTTATTACTTTCTTAGAAGAAGGTAATTTCTACTATTCTGATCCATTTTTCAACGGTTTTTTTTCAAATTATTTATTTTTTCTTTCTGTTTTTTCTTTTTTGTGGTTAATTATTTCAACCATCAGAACTTTTTTTATCCTAAAAAAAACTGACGAAAAATCACGTCTTATATACATTTCAAATTTTTTAGTTTCATATTTTAGTTTATTTATTTTACAATTCATTTATATAGTTGCTTTTGCTTTTTTAGGGGCATTTCTTAAGCCCTCATAAATAGGTACCCTTTCAGCACTAGATTAGAATTAATACATAAGATAAAAGTTAATTTTAAGGTACATGCACTATGAATAGTATTATTACACGCGAATACTTTCCTACATTTTTCGCTTTTATAAACTTTATTAAAAGAAACCACAGATACTTTAAATATTCATTAATTGCGACTTTTTCATCTTCTTTTTTTATTCTTATTTCATGCATTATTGATATTTTTAACCAAAGAGAACAACTTGCACATATGTCTAATTCTGGATTGTGTGAAAATTTCTTTTCATTTTTATTTACATTGGGTCTTTATGGTGTAATAAAAATTTATTACTGGTTTGCTTTAACTGTTATTTTGTTGCCTTTTCTAGTGCTGTTTTTATCTAAACAAAAAGAAAAAAACAATCTGACTAAAATACTAATTTTGAATTTGATTTTAAACCCAGTAATTAATCTCATTTTTTTGACCGTAGTTATAACTATTTTTATGTTCATTAGTTTAATAACAATTTATTTTTGTAACATTCAACTTAATACATAAAAATGACCTACTCCCCGGACAGCTACGCGATGTCCGGGGTTTCTCTTGGGTTTCATGAAAACTCAGTCAAATAATGAAATAGTTTTGGGGAGTTCTTGTTTCCCCTGATACTCGATGTATTT
>Ga0172379_10005868_pt1 | contig 16877 bp, 11 predicted proteins | sample GrowelOW334metaG_FD_119756 | JGI IMG/M metagenome (GOLD analysis project Ga0172379, IMG submission 119756) | Groundwater microbial communities from an aquifer near a municipal landfill in Southern Ontario, Canada - Groundwater well OW334 metaG | ecosystem: Environmental > Aquatic > Deep... | reverse complement strand
CGCTCGACGTACGAGACGCTGCGCACCTCACCGCCTAGGCCAACCTCACCAATGAAGGCCGAACGGTCTGGGATAGGCTTGTCTTTGAACGACGACGCAACTGCCATGCAGACACCCAGGTCCACGGCTGGTTCGCCAATGTGGAAGCCGCCGACGACATTGAGGTGCACGTCCTGGTTGCCGAGGCTTAAACTCGCCCGCTTGGTGAGCACGGCAATGAGCAGCTGCAAGCGCTTACTATCGAAGCCGGAGCTCAAACGCTGCGGGTAGCCGAAGACGGTTGGGGAGACGAGTGCTTGGACGTCCAGCAGGAACGCTCGCGTCCCTTCCAGGAATGGGACGACGGCAGAACCGCTGACGTTCGCTGGCCGCTCGGCCAAGAAGCGTTCGGATGGATTTGGCACTTCTACAAGCCCTCTCTCTGCCATGTCGAAGACACCAACCTCATCGGTAGCACCGAAGCGGTTCTTCGTGGCGCGCAAGATTCGGTAGGCGTGGTGCGGGTCGCCTTCCATGGTCAGCACGCAATCCACCAGGTGCTCCAGCACGCGCGGGCCAGCAATGGATCCATCTTTGGTGACGTGGCCAATGAGCAGGATGGGCACGTGCAAGTGCTTGGCCACAGCCATGAGCTGCACCGTGGCGACGCGAACCTGCACAATGGAGCCTGCTTCCGAAGGCAGGGTGGGATCGAAGAGGGTTTGGATAGAATCGACGATCACCAGCGATGGTTTCGTCGCCTCAATGGTTGCGAGCACCGTGGGCACGTCCGTTTCTGCTAGGAAGTGAACCTTGGGTGCGCGAATGCCCAGACGGTCGTACCGGAGCTTCACCTGCGCTGCAGATTCCTCACCCGAGACGTAGAGTACGTCTTTTGCAATGCCTGCAGTTACCTGCAAGGCCAGCGTGGACTTGCCAATGCCCGGTTCACCGCCCAAGAGCATGAGCGAGCCAGGCACGATGCCGCCGCCGAGCGTGCGGTCGAACTCCGCAATGCCAGTGCTCACACGGGCTGCGGGGGCAGCATTCAGGTCGCCGAACTGCACGGTGGCACCAGGTTTGCCTGCCGCGGTGCGCTTCCCTTTCGTCAGCGCCGGCGCTGCACCTTCGACGATTGTCCCCCACTGACCGCACTGGCTACAGCGGCCCTGCCACTTGGGGAACTGGCTATCGCAGCTGGTGCAGGTGAAGATAGCTTGCTGCTGCTTCATAGCGGGTACTCCAGCAACTTCTTCTGGGCTGCTTGCACTTTGAGTACGTAGTCCCGTGTCTCCTGGTACCCAGTGTTCGCTTCACAGAGCCACCAGGTCTTCCCTGGGCAATCGACGCTGCCGCAATTGGCTCCCTGGCCGCCGTTGTACGCGGCTATCACGTAGAATGGGTTCCCATCACTGCAGCCAGATTCCTTCACGTCGGGTGGATTGCACTGTGCAACAGAGCCATCCTTTCGAACTGCGGTATCTGGGCACGTATCGTCCGCGAGTTTCTTCAGGTAGGTTACACCAGCCTGAATACCAACCGTGGGGTTTTTCAATTCATCACAGGTTTTCCCTGCCGTCCCGGGCAAGATCTGCATGATGCCGCAGGCACCTGCTGGCGATGTGAGATTCGTTCGCCCACCAGACTCCACGAAGATAATGGCGTAGATGAGGTCGGCGGGGATTTGACTCGTCGCGAGCGACCGAATGAGACTGCCGTACTTCACCCTGATGCCGTTCGTCGCATCGTTCAACCACGTGTCCATGTCGCCAATGGAAACGGTCCCGAGCCCTTGCCCACGAGCGTCGAATGCTTTCTCACTCTCGTACGCGGCAATGCGCTTGGGTATTGGCGAAATGAAGAGACTATTAAATTTCACGAGCTTGGGGCTAATCATGAGCAAGAGCAGATACGCTCCGAACGTCAGGAGAATACCAATAATCGCAGAGGATATCTGGTCCTTCGCGTCTTGCACCCGCCCCCTATCACCACCAGCGGTCAACCACTTCAAACCGCCGTACATAATGAGGAGGGCTGCTAAGATGCCAATAGCAGAAACGACGAAGACGTACAGTGCGGCGACGTACTCGCCGAGGGTGCTCCCCGTGATGATAATCTCCTGACCATTGAAGAGCTCGGAACCAGGAATGGGCAGCTGCGGCTTGAACTTGATGGGCGTGGTTGTTTGTGATGCAGCGATTTCTGGGTTCCCCTCGCCCGTGCACACGAACTGCTTGGTGCACGGCGTACTGTAGTACGTCGCTTGCCGCCGAGCGCCGGTAGTTGAGTATTTATCTGCGCACAAACCATTCGTTGGTGCTGCACAATCTTGTGGTCCCCACGCGCAGCAGGCGTCCGTATTCGTCTGGGCGGTTGTCGGCGGTAACACATTACCACAGTGGCAGTTAGGCTCAATTCGACCTTGTTCATTTTCACAAAGCTGCCTATTCGTCGATGCATCGGGATTACTCGGGTCAATGAGCGTTAACGTTGATCTACATTCCTCTGTCTTTCCGGATATTATGAAACAGCAACCTTCTGCCTCTAGAGCGAGTGCAGGGCGTGCGTACGAAAGCACGGAAACGAAAATGCCAATGAACGCGAGGAACGTCACGAGCTTGACGTAGGGATGTTGCATTACAGTCGTTCCTCTACTGCGGTACGCAGGTCATCTTCCGCAATGATGCCAACGTACCGAAGGTCATTGACGTAGAGGGTCGGCACCTCGGTAATCGTCAACCGACGTGCCTCGGCAATGCTCGCGTCAATGCGCGCGCTGCCATCGCCTTTCTCCATGCAGCTGGCGAGGGCCGCAGCATCTGCTTGGCTCTCTTGGGCGAGCGTTTCGTACGACACGGTCCCCAAGTCTGCTTGGTGGTTGAAGAGCGCATCGTACATCTGCCAGAACTTTCCCTGATCCTGGCCGCAGCGGGCAATTTCTGCCGCGCGTCGGGCGTACTGGTGCGTGGGGAGCGGGAAGTCTTTGTAGACCAGGCGGACCTTGTCTTGGTAGGTTGCCAGAACACTCTTCAGCGTTTCTACCTCGGCTTTGCAGAATTCGCACTGGAAGTCTGTGAACACGACAATGCTGATGCCAGCATTCGATTTGCCAACGTACGGGTCGGTGGCAAGAATTTTTGGCTTCTCTCCCCCGGCTCCTTGACGGACGACGCTGACAACGAAGAAAGCCAGCGCCACGAGGGCAAAGGTGGCAAGCGTACCGAGCCAAAGGTTTTGACGACGAAGCATACTACTGAACATTGAGTGACATCACGCGGCCGCTCGATGCATCGGTGAAGTAGAGCGTGCTGCCGTCGGGTGACAGGCCAAGGTTCACGGCCGAGAACTGTCGGCTCCCGTCTGTGCCCACCGGAATTGCAATCTTCTGCACACTCCCGCTCTGCAGGTCCACCCGGTAGAACGTATCTGGCACGTTCGCAGCTTGCTCGCGGTAGATACCGCTGCCCGTCTTCAGCTGCCCAGCGTTCGGTACGGCGCAGTAGAGCGAGGAGCCGCTCTTGGCGAACGTGCACTTATCCGACCACGTCTGCAGGTCCAGCGAGCGGTTGTCGTCACCAATCGTATCGCCTTGACCGTTGACGATGTGGAGCATGGGGTTGAAGTTCGAGTCTGCGCTGTACGTGCTGTACACCAAGTACTGGCCGCTCGGTGACCACTGCCCTTCGAAGCCGCGGCCTTCGGTAATGGTCGATTTGAAGTTCTCCCCATTCTTCCCAACGAAGATAACCTCTTGCGACGTCGCGTTCAGCCCTGGGGTGAAGGTTGCAATCACCTGGTCGTTCGGCGACCAGTTCACCTGCACCTTGTCGCCGTTCTCACCTAGCGATTCTACCGGTTTGATGCTCGTGCCATCTGCGTTCGAGACGACGAGGTACCGATCATCTGGGTTCTGCGCATTGAACTTGAAGGCAATTTGCCCGCTGGTTGGGGCGAAGCTGAAGTCCTCGCCCTCTTTGGGGAGGGTAGCTTGCTTCTTGGTGTCGAAGTCGTAGAAGAGATTAGAATCGTCGGGGAACGAAACGATGACCTGGTTCTTCGATGGCGACCAGGTGACAGCCTCGGCGTCTGGGAACTTCATGCCCGCGAGCAGCACGAGGTTGCCGTTCGCGTCGAGCTTGTAGAACTGGCCGGTTGCCCGGTCGTAGTAGCGGAGGTTCCCCTGCGCGTCGACGACGGTCTGGTAGGCATTCTGGGTAACGAGGGTCTGCACAGTCGTCTCCCCGCCTTTGGCCACTTCGTCTGGACCAGCATTCACGTTCGCTGCTGCGTTGGTGTTCCGGCTATTCACGTTCGGCAGCACGCCATTGGTGTTCCCCACTGGCCGGTTCACGCTACCGTTCACGTTCGGCAGCACCGCGTTCGTATTCTCGTTGCCGTTCCCATTCGTCGGCGGGGTGGTAGACCGGAAGAACGAAAGGTAGAGCAGAAGACCGAGCACGACTATGCCGATGCCGAACGCGATGATGAGGAGACGACGGTTCATAGGTAAAGTCAGTATACTACGGTTTACTAGTTGTTATACAAGAAAAATCTGATTTATCCGTAGAGCCAACTTTTGGACCACACACGCCAGAGTTACAATCTGTTGCTACTGTACACGCATCGTCTGCATCGGTACCCCCAATACAGACTGTCCGCTGACAGCAAATTGATCGGGTATTCTTCTTGTCTGCGGTGAGGTCAAGGGCATAAACGACTTCCTTCGCACTCACTGCATCGCATATTCCTCCAGATAACGCTTTCGTAATCAACGTTATCAAAGTTCCATCGTTCGGAATCGTGCAAGAGACATCTAGGTTGGTACACGTCCCACATCCAACCCGTACGTACCCAGTATCGCATGTAAGGGGCTTACCCCAAACGCATTGGTCTGTCGTAAAGGGATTGTACCAAGCAGTATCGACGTACTGACACTTCCCTGCGCCTGGAAAATCACCAGGGAACGATGCAGCTGAGCAGCTGCTCTGACTTGCACCTTTCTCCGACGCAGCATCGCAGGCAAGACTGGGAGCTTTACAGCTCATTGGTTCATCATTGACTGGTTGCTTGGACCAGCTCGTGTCGCCGAGGCACAAGAGTTGAACTGTCCCACCAATTGCATACGTCTTGGTTCCACAGTACCCACCAAGACACGTTTCACTTGGAGCCTGCACGCCAACAATCTTCTTGTACTTATACCGCGTTCCACAATCGGCTTTTGCAACTTCATTCCCAGACTCGTCTGTGAACGGAAATCCACAGGAGCCTTCGATCCCCCCACAATTAGTCTTGTCTGTACACGACCTCCCAACGCTGGAACCGCTCAGGCATATTTTCTGGGTCGGGCAAAAATTGTCGAAACTGACTAGGAAAGTATCGACTAGTTTCAGAACTGGCGGATTAATATCCACGAGCTTCCGGTTTATCGTGTACAGCAAGGTGTACGAACCGAAGGCAATGAGGATGGCAATGAGCGCTGCAAAAATAGTCTCCTTGGCCTCTTTCACCCGGCTGGCATTGCCACCGGCGCTAAGCCACCGCAACCCGCCGTAGAACACCATGAGCGCCGCAATGATGCCAATGACGCTGACGAAGTACTTGTACAGGCCGCCGATGTACTGCCCCATGTCTTTTACGTAGTCGCCGCGGACGTCGTCACCTTTGTCCGTCGTGTCATTATCTTCTGTGCACGTAGTCGAGATGCTTGGAATGCCAACCTGCAGGCGAATCCAACTCTGCAGCTCTTCATCAGTGGCGTCCGGCGTAGGCGTACAATTCACAATGCGCGCATTCACCCCATGGGCCATAGTGAACCCCAGGATGAGCGCGAGGATGACGGTGAGAGTTGTCTTTCGGTAGTTCATGCGGTGACGAGGTCGTAGAGCACTTGTAATCCGGTCGTGCCTAAGTCGAAGATGAGCTTTATTTGATCCCAAATTGGTTGCGTGAGAAAGAACCCGATGAGGCAAATGATTGTGATGATTATGAATAGGACGACGACAATGAGGAGTGCCCCACCTAGGTGGCTAATGAGCACGCCTATGCCACCACCCTTGAGCGTGTACGGTGGAATGACGTCTATACCACGGAGCCGAACTGGCACAACGCTCGCCATCACGCGCATGAAGAAGAGGAGGAGGAATACCCAGGGGGAAATGAATACTTCGAGGGCGAGCGTGGTGGTAAGGAATGAGGATTGCCAGGCGTTGACCATCTGCGTATACGCTTTGTTCGTCGCCTCTTTCGCGAGGTTTCCTTTTGCATCTTTCGTGCGCGACGCCTTCCGTATGGCACGGAGGTTTTCGGCCAAGTTACGTGTTCTGGGACTCTCGTACTTCGCGCCCAACGACCCGCGTTCCCTGTTTGCCTGCCGAATTGCATCGATATCCTTATCCACAGCGCTCTGCGACGCTTGCATCATTGCAGGGTCGATAGCTAGCGTATTTCCAACTTGCTGGATGCGTTGCGCATCCTGGTAACGAGCCCGATCCAGTTTGGTTGCAACACTCTCCATAACGTTCGTGCGGTTACTGCTTCTGCCCCCACGCCAGGCGGGCAACTTTCCAAGCACCTTGGATTCGCTCGAAGTTCATGGTGAGCGATTGGGTAAATGGAGCCGTCTCGTTGGAGGTGCCGCTGGATTCCACTCGCTGGAGCGTTACCTTCACTTGCGCCGTCCCAGCAGCGAGATCGAATTGCTCGGTATCGGTAATCCGAGCGACAGAGGTTGTGCCTCTGTAGAGCGAGGTATCCCCTTGCTTCGCCCGTTGCTCTGCGACGTACGCCTCCTGCTGCGCCTTCAGCGGAGGTGCCATGTAGAAGTACAGGTCAGTGATGTTCTGGAAGTCGTTCTGCGTAGAGAAGCTGCCGTAGATGCTGGCGAAATCAGTCGCAATACGCTCCACCGCACGCCGCGCATCCACCTCTCCACCGGTAACCGCGGTGTTCGCATTCGCAGGCTGCTGGTTGCTGTTGAGGATGACCGTGTTCACGTTCGGCACCGACGTGCTCGTATTCGCATTCGTCGCTGGGGGTATGGTTCTGCGTTGCAGGAAGAGCACGACGAGGATGACCACCGCGAGGAGAATGATGGCGCCACCGAAAATGATGAGGAGTTTGCGGGACATAGGGTAAGCAATTACGAGGCTGGAGCGTTCGACTCGTTGAACTCTTTCTTCGCCGCTTCAATTTCTAGCAGCTGCCGCGGGTCAGAGGTAATGATCTGGTCTTCGGTGTAGGAAGCGACAATCTTGATGGCCGCGTGCTTGGGGCCGGCGAAGAAGATGCCTTCACCGACGGCAGCTTCCAGCAGCAGGTACTTCTCCCCCTGGGTGAGCAGGAACGTCTTGGCCACCATGTCGATGCCGGCGGGCGACTGCTTCATGAGCAGCTGGAGCGCGGAGTTGGTCACAATTGCCTGGCCGTACGGGCTACGGAGGAAGTCGTTCACGTCTTGGGTAATTGTGGTGACGCCAAGGTAGTACTTACGGCACCGCTTCACCAGCGCGTAGATGAACCGTGCGGAGTCTTCGTTCTGCATGAGCCACCAGGCCTCATCAATGACGAGGATGCGCTTGCGCAGGCTAGAGCGGACGACGTTCCAGATGTAGGAGACGATCATGGAGATGCCAATGGGCCGCAGTTCATCTTCCAAGTCACGGACCGAGAAGGTGACGAGCTGGTTCTGGAGTTCAATGTTCGTGGGGCTATTGAAGAGCCCGGCGAAGGTGCCTTCCGTGTACTTCTTCAAACGCTCCACAATGTTGTCTGCCCCCACCATGCCCGAGAGCACTTCCTGGAAGTCGGCCATGAGCGGTGATTCTACTTGGGCGAGGTCGCTGTCGGCAGTGATATCCTTCTTGGCGTACGTCTCGATGAGCGCCCGGTCGATGATGGAATCTTCCTCTGGCGTGACGCTGCCCAGCATGAGCCGCATGAGGCCCTTGAGCGTGATGACGGCGGCTCGGATGATGTCTGCCGGCTTGTCTGCGCCACCCACTGGCCGAGGCAGGTCGAATGGGTTGATCTTGGACTCGGAGTTGAGGGAGATGTTAATGTACGTCCCACCCACGGCGTCCGAGAGGTACTTGTACTCCCGCTCGGGGTCAATGACCATGACGTCTGTGCCGAGCATGAGCGAGCGCAGAATTTCTAGCTTCACCGCGTAGCTCTTGCCTGCACCAGACGTGGCGAACACAACGTAGTTGGCATTCTGCAAGCTGAACCGGTCGAAGAGGATGAGTGAGTTGTTGTGGCGGTTGATGCCGTACAGGATGCCGTTGTCCGAAGAAACATCGGACGAGATGAAGGGGAAGCTGCTGGCTGCCGGTGAGGAATTCATGTTAAAGCTCACCTGGATTTCATCCTTGCCAATGGGCAGCGTCGAGTTGAAGCCTTGCTCGGCTTGGTAGAGCACGCGCTTGCTGTACACCAGCTTCTGCCCGAACATCGCCTCCACGCGGTCCGAGAGCTTGTCCAGCTCATCCTTCGCATCGGCGTAGAGCGTGACGTACAGGGCAACTTGGAAGAACTTCTCTGTCCCCTGCGTTAGGTTGTCGCGGAGCTGCTCAATGTCGCGGAGTGCGGTCTCACGGATTGGGTCGCGCGGGGCGCCCTTCTCGGCGTCGGAGAGAATCTGCGCCTCTAGCTGACCGACCTTGTTCCGCAGCTGCTTGAGCACAACCTCGGAACCAACCGGGTAGAAGAACATGGAGACGTCCAACGGGACGTTGAGGTTGATGACCGGGGCGAACCAGCCGACCGAAATGTACCGCGGGTAGGTGACCACGAACATCGTGCGCGCCAGCTTGCCGCCAATTTCCACTTCCTTTGGGGATACGCGGAACGACGCTGGCGCAATGAAGTCCCGCACCGAGACGACGCCACGGCGGTAGATGCGCTCCGCCTCTAGTACTTCCCGCTTCCGCAAGAGCTCAACTTGCTGCTGCTGCAGACGCTCCTCTTCGGTGAGCATCTGCATTGGCGGCGGGGTTTCCGCTGGGAGCGTCTTCGGCTTCCGTGAAAGATTGATAGCCATTAGCGTTCAATGCTCATTTGCTCCAGGCCACTGAACTTCTCCTGGGCAGAGGTTTGGGGATTGTAGGTATTGTAGAACAGCTCAATAAGCCCTTGCGTATCCAGCGGCACTGCTTTCAATCCGAGCGCCGAGAGGCCATCTGCCACGAAGTCGACTCGCTTCAAGAGTTCTCCACGCAGCTCTTCAAACCGCTTCTGCTTAATGTGGATGACGTTCGTCGGCGAGAGGACGCTGGTGAGCCGCTTGAAGAAGTTCGCGCGCTTGCCAGACCCCGGCTGGTACGGCACGACGACGTAGAAACGCTTCGCCATGATGTCGGCAAGCTCCACGAGTTCACGGACGTAGGTAACGTACTCCTGCGTCTGCATCTTCAGCAGTTCATTGGTCTGCGTCTTCTCTAACTGCTTCAAATTATCCAGGTACGGATCGATGTTCAGTTTCCGCGACTGGATAGAGATTTGCAGCGGGAAGTCCAGCGTGTTGAGGAACTGCGTGTACGCCTGGATGACGGCAGCCTGCTCTTCGTCCGACTTCAAGGCGAAGTTCATCGACGAGACAATGAGGATTGCGCGCACCGTGCCGTCGCGGAGAATGACGACGTCATCCTTAATCTCCCAAACGTCAAGGAATTTCTGTGCGGAAGGGGCACGCGGTGCTCTGGCTTTGGGTACTTGGCTTACTGCAGGAGTTGCCATAGTTAGGGTTTCAGGGAGCCGGCGACGATATCCCCAGATTCATCGTACGCACCGCCAGTATCGACGACGAGCGAGAGCGACGTGAGGCGTGACGCCGTGAGCGGCTGCTTGATTGCTATAGCGGCTCGTGGTTTGGCGGCGGTGGTTGCGACGAAGCGGTACTCGTACTCGGTATCCTCTTTGTGCCAGATGCGTAACCGCGGGACCTTGAATGTCTGCAGGATTGAGAGGATGAAGTAGTGGAACGGCCGACCATTAATTTTTATGAACGCGAGTAGGAAAGTAATGAGCGACCAGACGATGAAGAGTAGCACGAAGGTAAGGAAATTCTTAAATATTTTCAGCATGAGGAAACCGATAACCCCCCACACCAGGATCATGAGGAACTGCCGGACCGAGAGGGGCCCGAGAATTTTATCCTCGACATCGATGAATTGGGGGACGACGAACTGCATCATAGGTAGGCCCTATCCCAATACTCGCTCCCGTGACGAAATGTCAGCAGTTCGTGAGAAAAACACGAAGACTGACGAAGCGTAGTATGTACTACGGTGAAGAGGGATGAGTGTTTTGCAGCCGAACTGATGGTCATTGGAGTAGGAATGGAGTATTGGGATAGGGCCACTAGAAGCGGAACTGCCGCATGAGCGTACCAATAGCTTCAAATTCTCCCTCGGTGAGGGACGACTTGCTTTGCGCTTTCAAGAGCTCCACCACCTCGCGGACTTCTTCCTTGCGCTCCATAGCCATTTGGCCAAGCGTGAGGTACGACTTGAAAACCGGAGATTGCCGGAACGCCGAAATGCCAGCAGCGCGCTGGGCGAACGAGTCTTGACCCAGCACCTCGAACTCTTCGGCGATTTTCAGCGTGCAGGCCTGGGGCGTGCCGCCGAGACGACGGAAGTCATCAATCTGCAAACTCCCCAGCACTTCAATGGGGCCCATGACGCGTGATGGAGCACGGACGTCGGTGACGACCTCACGGTACGTTGGCGGGGCGACAGGCTTAGGCCGCGGAATGGCTGGGGCTGCAGGACGAATTTGCGGCGGGGGAGGAGTTAACCGAGCAACTGGGGTTCCCGACGGCTTCAACCACGGGGGTGGCGCAACGACTGGATGTGGGACAGCAACCGGTTGGTTTGCTGGTTTGGTTATCTGCTGCGCCGGAGCGACTTGCGCTGTAACGGGTTTCGGCGGTGACGGTGGCAGAGTAGGAACCGACGTGATGACCGGTGCGGTGAGCGGTTTCGGCGCTGGTGCAGGTGGTGGGGGGGGTGGCGTTGGCGGCACAATCTTGGGACGGGGTTGCCGGTGGAGTGCTTCCACGACATTTGCGAGCTCACGGATAACCCGGTCAGCGCGCGGCTCGTCAAAACCCATGCCGCCAATTTTCGTCGAACGCAAGAGGATGTCACGGATTTCTGATTTGTCCCGAACGTCTACGAGCCGAGACTCAACGACGCGCAGGAAGCGCTTCATGAGAATGTCATCCAGCGTCACGTGCTCCATGTCTACCAAGCGTTTGGCAACATTTGCGGGATTCGTGTCCACCACCTGCGCAGGAACTTGCTGCAGCGCTTGCGTGTGGGGAGCCAAATCCTTGGTATCGTCCGGATGAACGAGGAACGGCGAGGCACCCGCTTGTGCCTGCAGCACCGGTGCTGGCGCCGAAAGGGTTGGATCTTTCACGCCAGGTAGGTCGAGCAAGCGGTACTTGAAGAACAGGTCGTCGAGCATGTGCTTGCCGAGCTCTTTGGCCTTCTCTGCAGGAACCATGTACTGCTGTGTGAGCACCTCGTCGAGCTTCGCTGGTTCCACCTCCTGGACGAGTACGCGCATAACCAGCTCGGCGAGGTTCACGCCGTACTGCGTCTCCAAACTATCCAACGAGCGCATGGCATCTGGATCAGATGCGCGTGCCTTCAGCTCGTCGGGCAGCTTCTGGAATTTTACTAGCAGGTTATCAGGCATGGGGTATTTTAGTTTTCCGTTGAACCGCTACCAAAAATGTTCTTCAACTGGTTGAATTCTTTCGTAAACGCCGGAGCATTATTTTCATCGAAGTGTTTCCCGAGCGACGAAATGCGTTTCTGCAGATCCTTTCGTCCAACCTCCTCCATCTTCTCTGAATTCATCAATTCCTTTGCACTCCGCTCGATGTTTTCCTTCAGTACACGCCAGGTTGGCGTGCTATTCAAGAGTTTATTGAATTCGTCGGGATCGTACCCCGTAAGATTAGCACGAACAGATGCCGGCGCAGCCTTGTACGCTTCTCGGATATTGTAAACGGTATTGTTGGTAACGTTCACCGTGGCATTTTCCGTCGACGTTCCACCGCCGACGAAGACCGGTTGACCGCCGCCCGTCTGTGCACCAGGAGCACTCTGCGTCCGTGTCCCTGCTTTCGCTGCAACACGGCGTGCCGCAACTTGGGAAGGTCGACCTTGAGCCCCACCACGGATATCTGTGACCTCTGTTGTAGCTGGCGCTGGCGGAGGAGGTGGGAGCGGTTGACCTTTGCGGTCAATGCGCTCTTGCTCAGCTTGCGCGGTGTTCAGCTTCGCTTGTTCAGCATCGTACGCCTGGGTCTGGCCCGCAACGATACCTTCCAGTTCTGCGAGCTTCGCCTTCTTGCCTTGCAGCACCTGCTCGCGCTGGGCTAGTGACTGTTGTCGAGATTTCAGCTGCTGCGCTGTGCCCTTGAATGCGGTCGTCCCCATTGCGTCACGCTGCTGCTTGTTGATAGCTTCGTCTCGGTCAACCTCCTGCTGAAGCGCATTCCGTGCTGCTAAGGTTGCATCGAGGTTGGCTTTCGCAGTACCTGTCCGGTTCAAGCCTTCCTGCACTCCAGCGAAAGCTTCCTTCCGCATCATCTCGGGTTGGCCAGGAACACGTACTGCACCGGTGGTAGGACCTTGGAGCTTACTCTGGAGTTGCTTCACGCGCGCTTCACCATCTGCCACGGCTTTCCGCTGGGCAATGACCGCGTCAGCCCGCTGCTTAATCTGCGCCTGGATTGCGTTCGCCCGCTCCGCCGCGGTCTTCGCTTCCAATGGGTTCTTCGAGGTCTTCGAGAGCTCCACGTACATCTTCTGCTCCGCGAGTTCCTGCGCGGCTTTCTCCCTCTGGTTCGCTTCCAGCCGCTGCAGCGCCGCTCGTTCAGCATCTAAGCCCTGCTGCTCATCAGCGAGCTTGCCTTGCGTTGCTGCCGCCGCTTCACCTTCGGCAATTGCCTTCGATGCTGCGACGCGCGCGGAAACGTTTCGGAATGGCGCCGCCACGACGTTCTTCGTTGCCGAGACTGCACTGCCCAGGCCACCCTTCACTTGCCGGCCTGCGGCTGCAATCGTCACACCCGTCGTAGATACACGTTCAGGAACTTCAATATCCTTCGGCGCTTCTTCACCAGGGAGTGGCGACGTGTACTTAAACTTCAACTTCTTCTCCTCAGCCTTCTCGCGCATTTCCAGCGCGAGACCAGGTTTCAACCGTACCGCATCTGGGCCTTGCTCTGCGTATCGACCTTCGTTCACCATACCTTCTGTGAGGTACTCATCGAATGCCTCGTAGTACGTAATGAATGGCGCATTCAACTTCTTCGACATCATGTCGCGCATCTTGCCACGCTCATCCGGGGTGAACTCAGTACGTAACAGCTCTTTGCGGAAGCTCTTGTCTGGGTCCATCTCTGCAATAGTTGCGTGCACACCTTCATGGGCAATCGTTGTCTTCGCTTCAGCGAACGAGGGGTGTTGATCACGATTGAAGAATTGCACGTCTTTCATTACAGAGTTATCACCCAATCGAGTTATTGCCTGTCGCTTCAAATTCTTCTCATACTCGAGCTCATCGTGCTGCTTCTGGAGTTCTTTCGCACGCTTCGGATCAACATCTGCACGTTTTAGAGTTTCCCCACTACTCCCAACAATTGTACTTGGAGCACTTAGCTCATGCTGCTCCTTTTCGACATCTACGATTTGCTGATTGATGGCCTTAATATCTTCCTCAAGTACGTCCGAAAGTTTCCCAGCGACATTACGCACATCTTCTGGTGAATTCGCGAAACCACCTTTCATAGATTCATCTATACCGAGCTTACTCATCGTCGCACTATCCATACCAAACTTATTACTCTTGCCGTCTACGAAATTCCGTAAGCCAGATATGTCATGGACTTGCTGCTCACGCTGATCAACCCTCGTGCTTCGTCGTGCCGCATCCCGCTGCTGCTGCGCAGTTGCACCTTCCTCTTGCTTCCCACGACGGAAGAGGATAGCAGTCGGACGACCAGTGTACGCCCCCCAGGCCTCATTCACCGCGGTGAGGTTACTCGCGTTCACATCCGAACGCATCTTACGGGCGAAATCGGGATTCGCAGCACGGAGCTGGAGCCTCGGCATCGCGATTGCACGGAAGTCTGCATTCGCAGGATCTTTCCAGCCCGATGCTTCCATGTCATTGAAGTCAGAGGTCGTCATCTTATCTACTGACTTCTCAATCTGCGCTTTCCAGTAATCTTCCAGATCACCATCGTGGTTCGCCCTTGCGTTCCGTAGGTCGTTTACCATCGAGAGCGGATCTTTCTTCATCTGGTAATCACGTAGAATCTTCGCACCTGGGGCATCAGCAGCGGTCTCGAAGTAATTTCCAGCTGCATCTTTCTTCATGGAATGCCCAATATCACCGCGGTAACGTTGAATGACTTTGTCTTTCTGATCTGGAGTAAGGCCGCGGAACTGGTTGTTCTTAATCATGCTCTCGCGGGCGTTCTTCTGGTTAATGCGCCCACCTTCCGTGAGTGCGAAGCTGGAGGTTGCCAAGCGCTGCTTCGTCTTGTCGTCCGCGTAGTTAATCCAGTCACTATCTTTCTCCTCAGACTTCTGGCGCTTGCGGGTAAGCCGCGCATTCATCTTGCCAAAGGTCGTGCCTAAACCAGTCCACGCCAAACCTTTGGAGTTGAATGCAGCGGCAGCCCCGCCTAGTGCACCGCCAGCCACACCGTACGCAGGCCGCTTGAGGACTGCGCCACCAGCTTTGAGCGGCGACGTGGCAATGGCGCTGCCCCACTTATTGAAGTTGCCCATCCACTTGCCGGCCACCGCACCGGCAGCACCGCTGCTTTTCGCTGCCTGCTGCAATCCAGCGATGAGCATACCAATTGCTACGAGGTAGTTGATGATTGCCGTGCCCGTGGTTGCTTCGTTCACGAACGTCGGGTCATCCAAGTTTGGCTCGATAGTACTCGTCGTTGGGATGAACGTGCTCGAGGAGAGCGTGATGATGGTGAGCGCCAACCACAAGAAGAAGGCAATGACTGGCCCCTTGATGAGGTACTGGGAAAAATCACGCCACCAGCTACTCCACCAGCTCCCTAAGCTCCCTGGCAGCACGGCCACCATGTACGCGGTCGGTGCCAGCACGATGTAGATCCAGAGCATGATGATGCGCTGGATGAGGAGGATCATGAAGATCCCCACAACAACCGTGGCGACGAATACCATGACGAGCACCGCGAAGAGTGAGCCAATGGTGGAGAGCGTGCTAATGTCGCCACCTGCTGCCGAAGCTTTGCTGGAGAGCGCGAGCAGCTTGTCGATGCCGAAACCAGCGGAGAGGCTGCCCGCAGCTTGGTCCTTGAAGGCATTGACGAACGTGAGCATGACCACCTGGGAGAAGTCAATGAAGAACCCAGCAATGGCCTTGGAGAAGTTGATGAGGATAGCCATCATGATGAGCTTCTGCAGGGTCCGTGAGTAGCGGTACTGGTCGATGCGGAACATCGTCCCGACGGCGATGAGGAGCAGGGCGACAATGAAGAACATGTTCGAGATGTCACGGGTGACAGACCAGCCAATCTTCACTGCAGGCGCATCGATGAAGTTATTGAACTGCGCCACTGTAACTAAGATGGCGATGAACTTGATGAGAATTTGCCCGAGGATGTAGACGAAGAAGCCAATGATGGCCCCGACGACCTGGATGAGCGCATTCTCTAGCGCGCTCGCAGCCTGCGCCACCTGCGGCACCAGCACCCACAACACAACAAGCGTGAGCGACGAGAATGCAACCGCACCCCAGACGGGGTGGGCAGCGAACAGGCGCAGGAGTGTGCGGGGACGGAACATAGATGAAAGAACTACGGGCTAATGACGACGACTTCTCCACCGAACTTCTGCCAGTAGGCAGCAGCGCTCGGTGCTGGATCGTTGACGGGGAAGTTCGTTTGGCACCGACCGCCGTTGCACCAATCCCAGTTATCCTGCACCTGCACCCCCGGGCGGACGATGCAGTAGGCATGGTCACCAACGCTCGCATTATTCGCGTACGGGCCAGTTCCTCGTTCGTAGCACAGGCTCATGCCATCGCCGAACCGGTACGCGTGGCTAATGCTGTGGGGCTCCGCAATGTTCGCGAGCGGGGCATACCCCCAATTCACAAGCTGATCGCTCTGGTTGTTCCCATCCCAGTCTACGGCAATAGCTTTCAGTGGCTGCTGCTCTTTGTCTACATTGGTATTGAACTTGAGTTGGATGACTTCGCCGCTGTTGATGAAAACCGTATTCGACGATGTCTTCCCCACGGCAACGTTCAGAACCTCTGGGGGGATCCCGCAGTACGCACTGGCCAAGGTTGCATCGCTGGCTTCTGTACCAATGACTGGTCGGGTTCCTCCGCACTGTGCCATATTCTGGTACGCAAACTGCCAATCGTGGAGCGCCGCATTGAATACGCATGTTCCTTCACCGACACCACAGAAAGTATTATCTTGACACGGTTTGCCTACATTGCTTGAGCAGTACCCCCACGTATCATTGAACTCGTTGTAGGTTCGGGTCGTGGCATTCCACCGCCAGCCGTCGTAGGCATTGGCGAAGAGCACCTTCAAGTGTGCAATTGCCTGCGAATTCGTCTTGCCCGTGGCGTACCAGCCGCCAGACTGGTTGGGGAAGGTGGGCGGCGTATCGATGTAGTCACACTTGCCTGCGGTACCGCACTCGGCATCGTAGGTGCAGGCAACTGGTTCAGCCGGATTCGCCTTCGGGCCAGCCACGCAGACCTTTGCCCGCCCAAAGCCATTGCAGTACCCCCCGTTGCTGACGCACTTCTGCTCATCGGCAACTGTATCGCAGCTGTAGCTGACGCCAGCCCTCGTCATGGCCGAGTCG
>Ga0172379_10005867_pt1 | contig 16879 bp, 17 predicted proteins | sample GrowelOW334metaG_FD_119756 | JGI IMG/M metagenome (GOLD analysis project Ga0172379, IMG submission 119756) | Groundwater microbial communities from an aquifer near a municipal landfill in Southern Ontario, Canada - Groundwater well OW334 metaG | ecosystem: Environmental > Aquatic > Deep... | reverse complement strand
TTTTGGCACAAAGCCCTCCGGCCTGTCAGCTAATTCTGCAACCCTATTTAAAACTCCAATAACCAAAGGCTTGGCGCATCTTGGACAAATATTATTATATTTTTTTGATTGTTCTGGAGCTAAACTTAAATTGCAAAGGCGATGACCGTCGTAATGATATTTGCCCTCTTCTGGAAAAAATTCAACAGTATGTAAAAACTTTGTTTTATCTTTTATTTTAATCGCATCCATTATTCCTTTATAACTAAATTCTGTATCAAAAACATTTGCTTCTCTGCCAATTTTTTGCGGAGAATGGGCATCCGAATTGCTTATCAGGGCCAAATTATCAAACTTTGATATTCTCCAAAACATTTTTGGATCGGCCGACAAGCCGGTTTCTACTGCAAAAATATATTTTGAATATTCGTCAAAACATTCTTCAATAGAATCAAACCCAGACTTTGATCCAAATATTGCAAACCACGGAGTCCATGCATGAGCAGGAACCACCAAACAATTTTCGTCTGCAACAAAAACAATTTTTGCCAGCTCTTTTGCGTCCAGCCCCAAAATTGGCCGGCCGTCGGAATACAGATTTCCAATTTTGTTTAGCTCCAAATTTATTTTCTCAACAGCATTTATTGTGGGAGCAAAAATAACAACATGAACCTTTCTGACTTTCCCCCCTTTTTTATAAATACAGCTTATTTCGGAAGTTAAAAGAAATCTGGTCGGCGAATCCGAACCTCGCAATTTAAACAAGCCGGGCTCAGCCGGCTCTAATTTTTCTTTTATTTCTTTTAGCCACACTGGGTGAGTGAAATCTCCAGTGCCCATAACCATAATTCCTTTTATACGTGCCCAATTATCCAAATTTTGCAAATCCATTGAAGGCGAAGTTGCCCTTGAATATTTTGAGTGAATATGAAAATCGCCTACAAATTTCATTATGCTTTATACACTTTGTATCCTTCGTGGACTTTTTCATCTACCTTTATTCCAACAGAGTCTCCCTTTTTTCCGGATTTCACCTCTTTATGGTCAACTTGCATTGATTCAACTTCTTGTTCAAAATCTGTTTCTTGGCCCCCAATTATTCTGATACTATCTCCACATTTTAATGGCGAAGATAACTTTATAACCGCCACCTCAATATTAGAAAAATAATGAGTTACATTGCCTATTATTTTTTCTTTTTTCATAGTTTTTATTTTATCTTAACACTTTTTCAACAAAAAACACCAGCTTTACTGGTGGTCTTTGAGTGAGGGGGTAAATAATTCAAAACGAAATTGACTTTTTCTCGAGTCTAAACCCGGACAATGGATTTAGGCATATACTTTGATCTCTTCCGTTAAAAACTATTCTGTCCTTGAGAATTAATCTCTCACCCCCTCATACCGTCATTTTATCCTAAAAAACAACCTTGTCAAATGATTTGTGTCTCCGGCGCGATTTGAACGCGCAATTTTCTCCTTCGGAGGGAGATGTTCTATCCAGTTGAACTACGGAGACAAGGCTTTACACCCTTGAAACCCGCGTAAAACCGGAGCACGGAACAATTTCTATTCCTTGTTTTTCCAATTCGTCCATTAACAAATTTACTCCCAAAGAATCAGAAGAAATGTGTCCTGCAATTACAATATTTACGTGGGCTGCCTCTGCTTCTTTTTTGTGCTCTTCAGAAATATGCATTCCAACAACTGTACCAACTCCGGCTTGCGCCATTTTTTCATAAAGCTTTGGCGAACCCTCTGTTCCGCCGGTAATTTCAGACAAGGCAATTTTTCCGCATCTATTTTCAGCAGAACCCACAAAAATTTTAGGTCCCACCCCTATTTTCATAGCTTCTTTGTATTCTGGAATTTCTTTTAAAATTTCTATTAATTCTCCTATTGTTTCGGGTTTTTTGCTTTCAACTAAATCTTTTAAAAACTTAGCGGCCAAATTGTCACATGGCGTATGCGAGTTCATCAAATTAACTTTCATCAGCCTTGCCGCGTCAACGGTTCTTTGATGGTTTGAAGAATTTACTCCTCTTGCAACTTCTGAAATCCGTTCGCGCATCAAGCCTTCTGCCACATTTATTGGCACGCCATAATAATTACAAACATCTGCCTGCAATTCCATAACATCTGCCAATTGCGCCAAACCCTTGCCAATAGGATGATGGGCAATAACCAAATCAATATCACCCAATTCTTTGGCAATTAAAATTTCTTCAGGCCCAATGTCGATTCCAACCAAAACTTTTTTTATTTCTTTGTCATCAAAAACATTATAAACTCCCGAGTCCAAATAGGGATTTTCCAGCGCGTCTTTATCAAATTCTAATTTATCTTTTTCAGACAAATTATTAAATTTTTTCTTTTTGCTGTCCAGTAATTTTTGTACTCCGTCTCTGCCCCTAAAATCAACCTCTATTCCCATTTTTATTGATAAATTATATATATCTTGTATTTTCATATTATTTTATTATTTTATTTTAACGCATCGCGGGCTATTTGGCGGTCGTCCCAAGGGATCTTTTTGCCGTCGGCTACGCACATCCAAGGCTCTGAACCTTTGCCGGTGATTATAACAACTTCACCTTCTTTTGCAATATCAATTGCTTTTTTAATTGCCTCTTTTCTATCTATTACAATACTAAATTTTTTTTCTCTTATGCCAGCAGAAACTTCTTCCATAATTTCTAGAGGGTCTTCGTCGTAAGGGTCTTCATTTGTAATTATTATTTCTTTGCAGTATTTTTCTGCAATTTCACCAAGCACCGGCCTTTTCCATTTGTCCCGACCTCCTCCGCATGATCCCAAAACGCAAATCAAGTTGATAGTTGGTAGTGAGTAGTTTATAGATAGTGTCTTGTAGACGGCTTCAAGTTGCTCGGGCGTATGAGCGTAGTCAACAATAACCTTAAACGGCTCTTTTTGTATAATTTCCATTCTGCCTGCAATTCCTTTTGCTTTTTCTAACGCTTTTTTACAAACCTCAGAACTAATGCCATATGCTTTTGCAACAGTTATGGCAGCCAATGCATTCATAATATTAAAATCTCCAACTAAATTTAGTTTAAAATCATATTTTTGCTTGTCATTAATTGAGAACGTAATTTTTTGTTTTGCAGGTATGTCTAAAAAATATTTTGCATTTTCGTCGTCCGCGTTGATAATATGTATATTTTTTGTTGTCCGGAATAATTTTAATTTTTCGTTTCTGTAATTTTCAAAACCCCCGTGGCTTTCAATGTGCTCAGGAGTTAAATTTGTAAAAACCGCTGTGTCAAAGTTTATAAATTTATGCCTAAATTGCCTTATGCCTTCCGATGTAACCTCCAAAACAACATATTTGCATCCGAAATTTTTTGCCTGTTTTAAAAACTTTTGTATAACAAAACGGCCGGGCATAGTCATTTTGTATTTATTTTCCCATTCTTTTTCCCCAATTTTAAATCTAATTGTTGAAAGGGAGGCCACCTTATCTCCATTTTCTTCTAAAATTCTTGTTATTAAATCAGAAGTTGTTGATTTTCCGCTGGTGCCGGTAACTCCTATAATTTTGATATTCTTACCTTTTCCCGGAAAACCAAAAATTACTGCTCCAAAAAACGCCCAACAAAAATGATATACGAGCAACAAATTTTTCCCTATTATTTTTTTGATTATTTTCTTAATTCTCATTATCTACAATTTAGCACAAAACCTACATAAAAAAAAGCCGGTGCCCCGCAAACGAGACCCGGCATGCGCGCCTCAGCGCGCCTTCAAAATTGCGTATTCGTATCCGTCTGACAGAGCGTGGCAACTTGCGCCGATTATATCCCTCGACGCGCCCACAGTCGTCCATGTCTTTTTGCCGTCGGAAAAATCAATCAAGACTCTTACCAACGACCTTGTTCCATTCAAGATGCTCACGGTTCTCACCCTGTAATCAACAAGCCTCATGCCCTTGATTACTTTGGCAAAACGTAGCCTGAGAGCCTTGCGTATTGCCCCGTCTAAAGCATCAACGGGGCCATCGTTTCCCATGGCAATCTGATAATTTCCACGCTTACCGCCGTTTGCCCTAATGCAGACAATAGCCTCATCCTTGGGCTTTTTGCCTTGTTTTTCCTCCGATCGGACTCTGCGGTACAAAATCTCGAACGGAGATTGATACTCGGGTCTCTGGCGGTGGATCAGGATTTCGAAAGACGCATCGGCTCTTCCAAAGACAACCCCTTGTGTCTTCAGTTCTTCAATTCTCATCAAGATACTTTCAGCTTCGTCAGAACTCAGCTCTAAACCAAGCTCCGCAGCTTTTTGTTTGATGTTGGCCCTGCCAGCCAAGTCCGAAACAACCACGTGAGAACAATTTCCCACAAGATTGGGGTCAATGTGCTGGTAAGCTTCAGACGACTTAGCGTGGCCGGATCCATGCATTCCTCCTTTGTGGGTGAAAGCATTATCTCCAACGTAAGGTTGTGAATGATTCGATGGCAGATTACAAGTTTCAGACACAAACCTCGACACATTAGAAAGCATGGCAATCTGATGTGGTAAAAGGCACTCAATGCCCATTTTCAACTGCAGAGTAGCAATAAGCGTCAACAGATCGGCGTTACCGCATCGCTCGCCATACCCATTGACTGTGCCCTGAACTTGAATCGCGCCATATTCTACGGCCGCCAACGAATTAGCAACGGCCAAGCCGGAATCGTTGTGAGTATGTATCCCGACTGGAACTCTAGATTCCTTTTTGACACGTCCTACAATCCGGCCAATCTCAGAGGGAAGACATCCTCCGTTAGTGTCGCAAAGAATTAACCTGCTTGCTCCTCCGTCCTCAGCCGCCTTCAGGCACGCTAAAGCGTAGTCTGGATTTTCTTTGAAACCGTCGAAAAAATGTTCAGCGTCAAAAAAAACACCCAGGTCCGCCTTTACCAAAAACGCGCAGCTCTCTTTAATCATTCGGAGATTCTCGTCCAAATCAGTCTCTAAAATTGACTTGACCTGAAACTCCGAACTCTTGCCGACCACTGCTACAACCTCAGCCCCCGAAGAAACAAGTTTCGGCAAATACTTGTCCTCTGCCGGCTTCTTTCCCTTGTGACAGGTCATACCAAATGCAACTACCGTAGCGTTCACCAGCGACAGTTGCTTGGCTTTTGCAAAAAGCTCAATCTCTGCAGGATTGCTTGCAGGATAGCCACCTTCAATGAATTGGACGCCAAGCCTATCCAAAACTCGGATAATGCTAAGTTTGTCAGCAACTGTCAGTTCCAAGCCTTGCATCTGGGCTCCGTCTCTCAAAGTCGTGTCATACAACTCTATTCTTTTTCTGCTCCCAGTCATCCTCAAACTCCTTTAAATATCCAGATTGTTAACGAACTTTTCAAAAAAGATTTTTTCTCTAGAGGCTCCACCTCTAAATAAGAAAAAACCTCTTTTTGAGAAGAGGCGCTTTCTTTTTACTACTTGTAAAAACGCTCCTTCTCTAAGAGAGGTTAATAATGCTAATAATAATTATGTTTAAAATTCTAAATTTCATATCCATATTTAATTTATCATACCAGCCTTCCTTTGTAAAGACTTAAAGCATTAGGCACTTGCGAATGTAGCGGAGCGGGAAGATTGTCCAGCTTAAACCATCCAATTTTTTCAAATTTATGCGGTTCGCCGTTTTTTACTTGATCCGGATTAACCTGGACTTTAAAATCCAATGCAATCCAGTGATTTTCTACACCTGTTCTTTCCCGATGCACGTCGCGATATCCCAAAAATTCATAGTCCAAAATATCTGCGCAGTATTCTTCTTTTATTTCCTTTTCCAGCGTGTCTTTTACTGTGTCTAAAAATTCCAGCGCTCCGCCTCCGCAATCCCAATTACCGATTTCGTCCCGGCAATTATTGCTTCGCTTGTTAAATAAAAAATTACCTTGTCCGTCATGGCAAAAATATACAATTGAAACTCCTGTAAAATCTTCTCCTTTTTTCATGTTATTCTTTCCAGTCTTCTATTATAATCTTTTTCCCCGATTGCTTTACAACAACTTTCTGGTGTTCTTTCCACCCAAGATTATCCACAATTTCAATCGGCAAAGTAACGCACACGCTCGCGCCCCTGCCAGTTTTTGTAAGTTTTCTAATATTTTTCTCTTTTAACTTTCTCATGAGACTTCTCCTGAGATATCTCAGGAGTAATTACTTTTAATACTCTGGTTAACGCGTGTTAACCAGAATAATTTATCAATATCTTATTTTGGACATTAATCTTTTAAGGTCAATGTCTTTTTTAAATATAATATAATTGTTTCCCATTTTCTGGCCTTTTATAGACCCGCGCCGTACCCTCTTAAAAACCGAAATCCTACTGATGCCCAGCACCTTTGATAACTCATTTATTGTATAAAAATCTTTTTCTGCTATAAATTTTTTCACTATAAACTTTTCTGTTAACTTTATTTCAGGTTAACATGTGTTAACCTGATGTTATTTAATTGATTCTAAAAATTCTGCCCTTTGGGCGTCATTTTTACCAGCCCTGCGATCTTTACCGGCAGTTATTCTATAACATTCGGCCAGCCATTTGGCATTTGGCACTCTAAATTTATGTCCTTCTAAAGTAACTGTCTTATCTCCTAAATCATGGTCAAACGTTCCAATTTCTAGATTAAAACCATCTGCACTATAAATACTGACTTTAAATTTTGGATTTTCTTTATCTTCAATTTTTTTAAAACCCAAATTCTCTATAATTTTTCTGGCCTCATCAAATTCTTTTTCCAAAACACCGCAATCAACGTCTTCTGGATCGTCAAAAACACAACCATAATAACCAGCCACGCCAAAAGTCCCGTTAAACCAAACCTTAATGCGTTTTTTCTCAAAATTATCCATAAGCTGATCAACAACCAAAAGCATCTTGCCAATTTTAGAACTCGTTTTTTTATTTCCTAAATAAATTTTCATGCTTCATTTTACTTACCTAAATTTTTCAAAGCGAGTTTTACGCGGTCTTCGGTTTTTATATCGGGCGCGATATTAGACAGAGCGTCTTTTGCTTGTTGCTTTGAAAAACCAAGTTGCATCAAAGCGTTTTCAGCCTCGTTTGAGGAAGACTTGGCGGAGGGAGACTTCATTAGCGTATTTATTTTTCCGGTCAATTCCAAAATTATTGTCATTGCTTTTTTAGATCCAATTCCCGGGATTCCTTCAAATATTTTCTCGTCCTGTTTTAAAATCCTTTCTTTTATTTTGTCTAATGAGCCAAGGTCTGAAATATCCAAGGCTGACTTTGGCCCAACTCCCCGTATATCCATTAATGTCTCAAAAAACTCCAGACCCTCGTAAGTTAAAAACCCATACAGATCAAGCGCTTCTTCTTTTACGTTTTGAAAACAAAACACCTTGATGTTTTGGCCAATTTCTGATAGTTTTAATAGGGTTTGGCGAGACAAAAAAACCTTATACCCAACTCCGGCCACTTCTAATATAATAAACTTATCCCGTTTTAAAATAATTTTTCCGTCCAAAAATGCTATCATAAACTAATTATATATGGATTTTAAGCTAAAATCAAAATATAAACCGGCTGGCGACCAACCCGAAGCCATAAAACAGCTGGTGCAAAATTTCCAGCCCAAGGCTGGTCCGCCTGGGGCGGAAAAAACTGGAGTAAAAGACCAGGTGCTTTTGGGCGTAACAGGAAGCGGAAAAACAATGACAATGGCAAATGTAATTGCAAAAATAAACAAACCAACCCTTATTATTTCCCCAAACAAAACTTTGGCTGCCCAGCTTTACCAAGAATTTAAAGAATTTTTTCCAGACAACGCGGTGCACTATTTTGTTTCTTATTATGATTATTACCAGCCCGAAGCATATATTCCGCAAAGCGACACATATATAGAAAAGGATGCAAAAATAAACGAGGAAATTGACCGGCTTCGCCACGCAGGAGTTCAGGATGTTACTCAAAGGAAAGATGTAATTGTGGTGGCTTCGGTTTCTTGCATATACAACATTGGCTCGCCGGAAAATTACGAAAATGTTTCTTTGGAAATAAAGGTCGGACAAAAAATAAAACGCAGAGATTTTATTTTGCATTTGACATCTTTGCAGTACCAAAGAAATGACATAGAATTCAAGCCCGCCACTTTTCGAGCGCGTGGCGACATCATTGAAATTTACATTGTTACAGGAGAAAAAATATTAAGAGTGGAATTTGAAGGCGACCATATCTCGTCATTACACTCTGGATTGCCACGCTCGCCTGCAGGCTCGCTCGCAATGACACCGCTTACAAACTACAAACTTTTCCCGGCAACTTTTTGGGTTGCTCCGCAGAGCAAAATAAATATTGCCATTGAAAATATAAAACTGGAATTGCAGGAAAGATTGGCTGTTTTGAACAAACAAAAAAAACTGCTTGAGGCAGAACGGCTTGAACAGAGGACAAATTATGATTTGGAACTGTTAAAAGAAACCGGCTCATGCCATGGCATTGAAAATTATTCCAGTCATTTGGAATTTAGAAAGCCGGGCTCTGCCCCGTTTTCATTGGTTGATTATTTTGGATATTTTAATAAAAATAATTTTTTAATGTTTATAGACGAATCGCATATTTCTATTTCGCAAATTAGGGCAATGTCTGTTCAAGACAGAATTAGAAAAGAAACCTTAATTGATTTTGGATTTAGGCTTCCCTCGGCAGTTGACAACAGGCCATTAACTTTTGCTGAATTTGAAAAACGGCAAAATCAAACAATTTATGTTTCTGCCACTCCGGCTGATTTTGAAACAAAAAAAGCCGGAAAAAATATTGTTGAACAGTTAATCAGACCAACAGGATTATTAGAACCATCTATAGAAATAAAAAAAACAGAAAATCAAATAAAAGATTTAATAGAAGAAATAAAAAAAGAAATTGCTAAAAAGCAAAGAATTCTGGTTGTGACCATAACTAAAAGATTGGCCGAAGAAATTACAGATTATCTGATTGAACGCGGAATTAAAACTCAATATTTGCATTCCGAAGTTAAAACAATGGAACGTCCGGAAATTTTAAAAAAATTAAGGCAGGGAGAATTTGATGTTTTGGTTGGAATAAATTTGTTAAGAGAGGGTTTGGATTTGCCGGAAGTTTCTTTGGTGGCAATTTTAGACGCAGATAAAGAAGGTTTTTTAAGAAACAAAACAACTTTAATTCAAACGATGGGCCGGGCTGCCCGCCACCTGCAGGGCCGGGTAATTTTATATGCAGACAAAACAACTATCTCTATGCAGTCTGCAATAAACGAAATAAATAGGAGAAGAAAAATCCAGGAAAATTATAACAAAAAACACAAAATATCTCCGCAGGCCATTATAAAAGATATAAGAGATTGGGGATTTTCAAAAAAAGAGGACGTTGCAGAAGAATTTTCAATATTCAATGATAAAAATTTAGACAAAGCCAGCGCAAAAAAACTTTTGGAGAAAGAAATGAAAATAGCCGCCAAAAATTTGGACTTCGAACGCGCCGCCGAACTACGAGATTTAATTTCCAAATTACACGACAAATAATTATAATCCTTAATTATAATCACATATACTCGGAATTCTGCGTACGCAGAATTCCGAGTATCTAGAAAAAAACAGCTCTTTTTCCAGAGCTATTTTTTTTGCAAAATTATTTTAGCTATTTTCCAAACGGCCACCACCATTTTTTCTTTACTGTTGTTTCAGCCGACTGTTTTACGGGAGCCGGCGGTAATTCTAATTTTGGTTCAACTGAGCCTGATTGCTGTTCCGATGTCACATATTCTTTGCTTTGTAAAACTTCCGGACCTTGATCGGTTTTATATCTAAATCTTGCTCTTACGCCTTCAGCACCATCAACTTCCCCAGTTTTTTCCTGAGGCGCTGAAGCCGGAGTTTGGCTTTGCTCAACCTCTGGAAGCGAAGGATGTGCCTCTACGGGCTGGTCTGGCAAGACCGGAGGTCGTTCGGGCAAAGCAGGTGGCGCTTGCTCTGAACTTGGTAACTCTGGTGGTAACTCGGGCGGTTCTTCCTGTGGCTGGTCTGGCAAGGCAGGCGGTTCTTCTGGCAGGGGCGGCGGCGTGTCCAGTGGCACAGGCAAAACATCGGCTTTTAACGGCGCTTTACCTTTTTTGTCTACTAATTTTTTTTCCACTAAAAAAAGTTTTCCGCCAAATTCAAAATAATATTTATCGTTTTTAAAAAACAATCTGCCGTCTATTTTGTCTTCCTTTTTTATTTTTATTGTTTTTCCTCCTTTTTTATATTCGCCTGCTTCTCTCACGGCGTCTGCTATTTCTTTTAGCTGTTTTCTAATCCTGCTACTTTCTATAATTTTTGTCGCGGTTTTATAAAGTCCCGATTTCTTTTTATAAATTTCTTTTGCTTCTTCTGCGTCCTTAACCTTTTTCCCTGCCATTTCTTTTGCCAGCTTTATAACCTCTTCGTCTTTCTTTTCTCCCCACAAAACTTTAAATTCTCCAAGCTGGCGCCCCAGCTTGTCATACTCTCTTTCTTTTTTTTCCGGTTTTGTTTCCACTTGCGCAGGAATTTCCGGCGGAGGAGTTATATCCATTATTGGATCTCCCCACTCGTTCTTTTTAACTTGCTCCGGCTCAACAAAAGGTTTATCCGACAATTGACCAGTTGTTTCTGTGTTTGAAAAATCAGGCGTATTCCCAGCGCCAACATCTATTGGCGGAGCTTCATAAAGCTCGTCCAGCTTTTTTTTCACCTCTGCTTGCTGTTCTTGTTGCGCCGGATCATTTTTTATTGCTCCAATTATTTTTTCAACACCAGATTCTTCTATTCCTTTTTGCTCCCGCTCAAGAACTAGTTTATCTAAAAACGCAACAACTTTTTTTGCTTTATCTCCAGCTTTTTTGTATTTGTTTACTTTTTCTATTTTTCCTTCTCTTTCATAATCATCTTCTGCTCTTTTATACTCAACCACATCTCTAACAGCCAAACCATATGCAGAAATTATTTGGCCGTCTTTTGTTGTTATTTCACCAAAGAAATCCCCTCGCGAGCCATTATTGATAGCCGAGGTTAAATCCTGATCATCATTAAAATCCGGCATACTCGAAAAATATTCTTTTACATCTTCAATGCTTGTTTCTTTTGGCTCGCTTTCCGGCGATTGTTTTGGTATTTCTGCCATAATTTTTTATTATTTAATTAAACGGATAAAGTTTATTAAGTTTTGCTTGTTCTTTTTTTGTTATTTTTTTAAATGGTTCTGCAATTTCTTTTATCATAATATGAATTGCTCTTCCTATGCGTTGCTTTTTCTCTGAATCTCCCAAATCCGAAAATCCTTTTTCTGCTTCTGCTTTTTGCTGGGCTTTTACATAAATATCTTTTTTAGAAATAACATTTGCTAGTTCTATCATAGCCTTGGCAAGCAATTTATGTTTTTCGCGCCCTTTTTCTAGGGCTTTTAGCGCTTTTTGCTTGCTCGCAGGCCTTTTTGCCGTATCTATTTTTTCCGCCAATTCTCTGTACCTGTCTTCTCCATTTTGCAATATTCCCAATGCTTCTTGCATTTGTTCTACATTATCAAAATTTCCTCCCAATTTTTTTATCAAGTCTTTGCTACCTTCAGAAACTTCTGTAACGGGAAAAGAATCATGCAGTTCTTTTAATTCTCTGTCTAAAACAACTTGCTCAATTGATTGTTCAATAATTTCCTTTTTTCTTTCTTCAAATTTAGGACCGGATTCTTTTGCAAGATATTCGTTTGCGAGATATTCCTCTTTTTTCTGAGCTATAAACTGATTTAAGTGATTAATGTTATCAAACTTTTTTTTACCCAATTTGAAACTCGCTCCCAGTCCCAGCCAGCTTCGCTTAACTTCTGACAAATTCAAACCGGCCCACAAACATACAGCAACATCTTCTTTACTCAAAATTATTCTTCCCCCTATTTCCAATTCTCCTATCTTGGAATTCAAAAGAATTTCTTTTTGCTCGGCCGACAAACCAGACAAAGCCGGATTACTAATTATTGTCTCGTACTTTGCTGTGATGGCTTTTTTATCATTCAAAAGCATTTGCTGCTCCAACGCCTTAACGCGCGCTTCGCCACCCTGGGTTTGAACATATTCTTCCCATTCAATTTCTTTTCTTTTTTGGATTTGATCCTCCTCAATCTTTAAGTCTCTACCAGAGATTACGCACCCTTGTTTTATCATCTCTTTAGAGACTTTTTTCATTTCATCTTCTAATTTTTTCCTGTCTTCTTTTGTCAAATCTCCCGAAAGTTCTTTTATAATTTCAATTTTTCTTGCATTTAATTCATTCCATTTGGCTATTGGTTTTTCTGGTTTTGTTTCAGAAACAGCTGGCTCTTTTTCTGGCGGAGAAACAATTTGCGTAGCTTCAAGTCTTTGGTCAACTGTTTCTTCAATTCCTGCCCCGACTATTATTGGACCTCCAAAATCAAAATCCAATTTCTGTTCTGTATCCGCAACTGCCACGGGTTTTTCTGGTTCCAAAACTTCATCGGGATTTTCACCCTTTTGTATTTTTTGTAATCGTTCCACTTGCTCTGGGGTAAGAGTTGTTGTTTTTTTTACTGTTTCAATTGCTTCCTCTGTTGGATTTTTTGTTTCTGGATTGATTGGCATATTTTTTTGAAGTTGAAGTTATTTAATAATTTTACCACTGGCATAAAACTATTGCAAATACAAAAAACATGTGCTAATATACACTTATTATGGCAATCACAAAATCAGCTAAAAAAGCTATCAGGCAATCGGCTTCCAGAAAGGAGCACAACATTGTCTACAAAAACAAAATAAAAATCCTTGTAAAACAGGCGAAAGCTTTGGTTTTGGCAAAAAAGAACGATGAGGCAAAAAAAATACTGCCCCACATTTATGCAGCATTTGACAAAGCAGCCAAGGTAGGAATTATCAAAAAAAATAACGCTTCGCGCCACAAATCAAGATTAACAAAACTCATAGATAAAAAGGTCTAAGGCGGTTTCTGGATCAATTTTACCTGTTTTAATATCCAAATCTATCTGAAAAATTTTCCGGTAGATTTTTTTTAGCTGATCAATTGAAAATTGATTACACAAAGAAAAACTTTTCTGCACAACAAAAGGGTGCAGACCACTTTTTTTTACGATTGCCTGATACTGATTTTTTTTATCAATCAATTCTTTAATAATTAACAAATTTCTAAACTGGTAGGCAATCATGGCAAGTAATTTAAGCGGAACTTCTCCGCCGTCTAAATGCTTATGTAAAAGCGTTAGCGCGAGTTTTTTATTTTTTGAGGCTATGGCCTCAATAGTTTTAAAAATATCGTTTTCAATGCCGGGCGCAACCAAAAGTTCAACATCTTCTTTGGTTATAACTTTTCCGGCTTTATAACTTGATAACTTTATAACTTCGTTGCTCATTTGCCACAAATCATCTCTTACAGAAAGAGCCAACAAATCTAAGGCATCGGGATTTATTTTAGTTTTGCCAAATTCGCTTAGTATCCATTTCTTTAAATTGGCAGGAGTCAAACAGTCAAACTCCTGGCACTTGGCATGTTTTTGTAAACCCTTAAAAAATTTAGTTCTCTGGTCTGCAGTACAATCTTCATAAACTACGACAATGTCTTTTATCTCTTCTAAATTTTTTATATTATCTAAAAATTCTTCCTGAAATTTTACATTGCTAAAAACATTTTTTAGAACTATCAATTTTTTTTCAGCAAACATTGAGCTAACTCTAAAATTGCTATAAAAATCTTTGAAATCTTTTTCTTTGGCATCCACGTAAATTAAATTCAGCCCGGACTTGTGGACTTTTTTATAACCCAAAATTATTTCTTCCAGTTTCCTTTTTGACCTATAAGAATCTTCCCCGTATAAAAAATAAATCATAATAACTTTTGATCTAATAATACCGCCCTGACACCATCTACACCTTCGTAAATAAAACTTTTTATGCCTAAACTGTCTGCGACCTCGATGTTTTCCTCGGAATTATCAAAATATATGCATTCCTGCGGTTTAAGCTTATTCTCTGACAGCAAATTTATAAATGCTTCTGGGTTGGGTTTAATAAAACCTGTTTGCCATGAATAATAAATTTTATCGAATATGTTTAAAAAATCAAACCTTTTTTTGTAATAAACAGCTCTTTCTGAAAAGTTGTTTGATAAAATAAATAACTTAATTTTGTTTTTATTTAGTTTTTTGGCCAACTCAATTAAATCCGAGTTTTCTTTTTCTTCGCTAAACCAAAAATCAAAAAATTCCTTTTTAGATAATCTAACGCTCCATTTTTCTAAATATGGTTTCCAACAAACAAAAGCGCCCCTCGCATTAGGTTTTCTTGTTTCCGCCATTATATCTTTTAATGCTAATAAAAAATCCTCTACCGCAACGTTAAATTTTTTCTCAAACCTATCACTTAAATTTGGACTTTGTATTAAAACGCCGTTTAGATCAAATATTATTGCTTTTATCATATTTTTTGACAGTTTTGTAGGACTCCCGATGTCCTACAATTTTAATCTTCTAAAAATAAACTACTGTTTTGTGTAATGTTATTTTTATACTCTAACCAATTTTTAACAGCATCTCTGCATCCTCCGGCATCACTCATTAATTCCGATAAAAAATTTCTTTCAGTCACAGACGAAAAATTATTTTTTCCAATATAATCTTGATAGCTCGACCATTTATAATTTTCTAAAAATTCAACCGCCTTATCAATATCCCCGATACCTTTTTCTTTCCATCCAGATTTATACAAAGAAAGAGGATTAACATGAATATAATTAAAAACAGTCATAAGTTGATTATCGTTTTCAATATGAACAGATTTGAAGGTGTCTTGAAAAACATGCCCTTTTCTTTGATATTTTTTATTAAAATACTTACTCAAACCAATGCCAACTTTCTGCATAAATTTTGACACGCCATCATCTTTTATTTGTTTTATTAGAAGATGTATATGATTTGGCATAAAGCAAAAAGCTAATACTTCCACAAATTTATCTCTCTCATCCAAAACTGTAGGACTCCCGAAGTCGCTCAATTTTTCCCTCTTTTTCTCAACTTTTCGATTCCGTCGCCTAATAAAAATAGTTACTGGTTTGGAATTATTAAATTCATAAATGGAAAAAATTCCACGAAAATAATCGCTTACATCCTTAAAAATTAAATTATCATCAAGCGCCCGCATAACAATGTGGTAAATATCTCCGGTAATAAATTGTTCTTTTCTTCGTGGCATAAAAAATGTAGGACTCCCGAAGTCGCTCAATTTTTATAATTTTTGGCAGTGGGGGCAGAAAAATGCCGACCGTTGGGCAACTTTTATGCGCTTAATTTTTGTTCCGCATCTTATACACTTTTGCCCCTCTCTTTTATATGCCTTTCTTTCTGTGTCAAAGTCTCCTTTGGTTCCGTCCGGCTTTCTGTAATCGGAAAAACTTTCTCCACCCAATTTTACTCCAAGTTCTAAAACTTTTTTTATTGCATTGTACAATGATTTTAACTCTTTTGCGCTTAATTTTGCAACACTTTTTTCGGGGTGTATTTTTGCCTGCCATAAGGCTTCCGAAGCATAAATATTTCCTATGCCCGCAATTATGCCTTGGTCCATTATAATTTGCTTTATTCTGCCTTTTTTATTTTTGAAAATTTCTTTAAACTTTTCAAAAGTAAAATACTTTTCCAACGGCTCCGGCCCAATTTTTTCTAATTCCTTTTTAAGATCTTCTGTTTTCCATAATTCAACTTTTGCAAATTTTCTGGCATCGGAAAGCGCCAACATTAATCCATTGTCCAAAAAAAATATTAAATGCAAAAAACGGTTATACGGATCATTTAAGGGCCCCTCTTTTTCCGGCTTCCAAATATTATTTTTTAAAATCCATTTACCAACCAACAAATGCCCTGTCATTTTTTGATGCACCAATAAAGAACACCCATCCGACAAATCAAAAATAACATTTTTTGCCCTGCGCCAAATTTTTTTTATTTTTTTATTTTTAATTTCTTTTTTAAAATCTTCAAAATTTTTTGGTTTTTTAACTGTTTTAGGCCAACCCGACCACACATCAACAAAGGTCCGGCTAAGGACCTTTTTGTTTAATCCGTTTACGGTTGTTTGCACTTCGGGAAGCTCGGGCATTTTTTTATTTTTTAATTTTCTTTTTTAGCTCTGCTATTTCAAATCCCTTATTTTTAAGCTCTGCTCCAAGCGCCTCCGATTGCCTGGACAGCCTTTCCAGTTCTATTGTCCTGTTTTTTACTTTTTGCTCCAACGCATTTATTATTTCCTCCAAATCCTGAGTCCTGGCTTTTACTTTTATGCTGACAGATTTTTCCGCATCTTCCCCTCTTGCCCTGCTTGCCTGCAATTCTTCGGCTATTTCATTAAATATTTTTGCCAGTTCGGCAAACTCGTCTTTGGTTTCCAAATAAACTCTGCTTGACAAATTCCCCTTGCTCAATTGCGTTGCTTTGTCCAGCAATTCCCTTAACGGAGAAACAAGGCTTTGTCCAGTGGCAAAGCCAAAGAAAAACACATAAACACTTAAAATCAAAATAACAATATAAAAACCCAAGTCAAACCTGCCATAATCAAGAACTTCAACATAATTGAAAGCTATAAAAACAGCTATGGCAAAAATGCCTGCTAAAATTATAGGAACGGCTATTTTTGATGTTAATTTTGCCATTTATTTTATTTCCGGCAGGCGGTTAACTAAAGAATTAAATTCTAAATCGTATAACTTTTTTTCTACTTTAGCTTTGTTAAAATTCCGAAAAGCGCAACTTTCCAAACTGAAATTTATATCAACATCTTTTTTCATTTCAACTAACTCGCGCGACATAAAAGCAGAATCTTTATTTTGTTTTAGCGCTTCTTTTACTTTTG
>Ga0172379_10005866_pt1 | contig 16886 bp, 20 predicted proteins | sample GrowelOW334metaG_FD_119756 | JGI IMG/M metagenome (GOLD analysis project Ga0172379, IMG submission 119756) | Groundwater microbial communities from an aquifer near a municipal landfill in Southern Ontario, Canada - Groundwater well OW334 metaG | ecosystem: Environmental > Aquatic > Deep... | reverse complement strand
GCTTTATTCGCGCGGTAACGCCTTGCGTCCGCCAGATTTTCCCCCATATTCGGGAAAGTCAGATCTCTTTGCCTCAATCCCATGTTTTTCATTTTTTACTCCTCAACCGTAAAACAATATCTTTCAAATAACTCATCAAAAATTCATCGTATCATTTGTTTGACTCACCGTCAAGTTTGTTTTTTATATTTCAAACAACTTCGTGTCTTTTATACACTATCATAACGCCCCGGAATTTGCAAGAAAAAACTTGGATATGCGCTGTTCAAGTTTTTTATCTATATGTTACGCGAACCCCGGGAAGTAGTCGGTTTTTATGTTTTTGGTTTCCACTCCGAGATTTTGGAGCGCTTTGTTGATCCCGACCACCATTCCCCTCGGACCGGAGAGATAAAATTCTCTTTGTTTGAAATCGGGGATGTTTCGCTCGATCATCTGCGCGTCGATGTTGCCTCTCTCCCCCACCCAGCCTTCGGGAATTCCAATCGGATCGGAAAGCGCGTAGACGGTTCGGATTCCGATTTTTTGTTCGGCTTCGTCAAAAATTTCTTTGTAGGCGATGTCAGCGGCAGTTCGGTTTCCATATATGAGAACAACCGAACGACGGTCATTCATGTCCGTAAGATATTTTATCATACTTCGAAACGGTGTGACGCCGATTCCCCCGGCGATGAAGACCAGTTTTTTATCTTTATTGTCGGGAAGAATAAAATCACCGGAGACCTGCGATGCAACGATCTGTTCGTTCTGCATCATATTCATGAGTTTTATTTTGAACGTGCTCGGCGGGTCGTAAAATTTAACGCCAAGATGCAGTTCCTTTTCCGTCGGCGATGATGCGATGGTAAAATATCGCCGAACTCCGCGATCATCCGGATCTTCGTGCGGAAGCGTCCATTCTATATACTGTCCCGCTTTGAACGAAAACTTTTTACCTGTATCAAAAGCATAATCACCTGTATCGGCGGCAATCATTTCAACTTTCTTCAGCTTTAAAAACAATTTCACTTTTGAGCCGACACTGTAAGAAACTAAATTCCCGGCGAGAAGCGCAAGCTCAGGCGTGCTGTACACGTTGCCGAAATGAACCCAGGGCGCGAAGAGCATCCCCGTGACCGCCCCGTACAAAATGCGAAGGTTCCGAGTCGGCGGCGTTGTCAGCGGTTCGGTCATCATAATGCACGCAAAGAAAATTATCGGCGTATTTTCGATGACGCGGAGGAGTGACGTAAATATATTTCCGCCGGATACAACCACGGGAACAAGCATTGCAAGCAACGCGATGACAATAAAACTTATCGCGAGATCCGCGCGGTGGATTTTTCGCACGAGAAGAAAACCCGCGATCGCAACAAATGGCAGCATCTCCGGCGTCCCGATCCACCAAGAAGCATAGAGACCAAGAACGAACGCAACGAGAACGACGGCAAAAGCGGCGGGATTAAATATATGTTTTCGCCCGATGGCAAACATGTATTTCGAAGCCATCGCCCAGACCGCCGCCCAGAATGCGAGCGCGTAGTAGCTCCAATCGGTCGTCGAAGTCGGCGGTGAAATAAGCGCAGCTAAAATAAGCGCCGTAATATAGAACGACTCAATATTCGTCGGAGCATTGAACGCCTTTGAAAAAATCCAATTCGCCGAAGCCGAAACCGCGATCAAAAACGCCACGGAAAAAAGGATCGCAAAAGGGTTGTATGGAATGATGCCAAACAAAGAAAGAACAAAGCCGCCGCCGAGAATAAAGGTGAGCGCATAGAGCGTCAGGCGATACATCGTAATTTTATTCAATTGGTCGTCGATAAATGTGAACATGATAATTGATTTAGGATTTATGATTTAAGATTTATGAATACGGACGTCCGCTAAAGCGGTCGTAAATCATAAATCTTAAATCGTAAATCATTTCGTATATTTTTCAAATCCGCTCGTCATGGTTGCAATTCCCTCTTTATTAATCACATATCCTTCAAAACCGTCCAGCTTTTCGATAAACTGAATACCCATTTTCCCCATGGCAAAAACGGCAGTGGCGAAGCGGTCGGCTTCGTAGATATTTTTTCCGATAACAGTAATGCTTGCGATCTCATCGGCGGAAGAATTTCCGTCGTGCGGGTTGTAGATATGCTTTCCTCTCGCCTGGTTCCCAGAGGTTGCGATTCCTGCGTTCGTCAAATTCACGACCTTCACAACTTCTTTTTCCTCTTTTAAAGGGTTCCTTATGCCGACCTGCCAAAGCCCACCTTCTTCGTTCAAGCCGCGGACCTCTATGTCATTGCCGACATCGATGAGGAAATTTTTGAATCCGCCAACATCCAAAATTTTTGCAGCATTCCATATCGCCCAGCCTTTCACCAATCCGGATGTATCGCAAAATCCTCCCGGCGCATGAATATCAAAATATCCGCCGGTCAATTTTTTAGTTTCCTCGGAAAGCAAAAGTACTTCTTTCATGTCGTCGGAATAATCTTTTTCATGCAAGATGCCGTGGTTAATCTTTGTAATTTCGCTCGTTTCTTTATACACGCTGAACTTTTCATCGACATACCGAAAATATGAAAATACCTTTTCGAAGGCGGCATCGTCCGCCGAAGAATCGGCAATAATTACCGTGACCGGCATTCCCATTATGGTACGAAATTGTTTCATGATTTTAATAGAAAAATATGAAAATAAGAAAAATAGAAAGATTCACAGCCTCGTCATAATTTTCCTATTTTTCTATTTTCCTATTTTTTTATTCGCTAATTCTTCGCCATCGCTAATGCGGAGCCTAAAGATTCAATAAATGCCGGACTTGTCTCAGACGCCCCGGACACGGCATCAATATTCGCGCTCTGAGCCGCAATCGCTTCGCTCTTCAATATCGGCAAAGCATAGCTGTTTACTTGCATGGAATTTCCGTGATTCGGATATTGCAAGAATTTTACATCGACAAGTTTTCCATTCGAAATGACGGCGGCAACCTGAATGGTACCATAATTATTTTCTACGGCATTTCCATCATATGTACCGTCTTTATATTGTCCCTTCGGAAGGATCACGGGCGTCGGCGTAGGAATAGGCGCGGGCGTCGATTTTGGGGTCGGTTTAGTAACAACAACCGGAGGTTTCATTTTCACCGGCGTGGCTACTTTGTTTTCAGACAGAGGAACTTGTGTATTGATATTTTGTTCAATTCCGGATCCGGCGTTTGAAACAGCGTTCGGCGTATTTGTCGGAAGTGTACTGTTTTGTGCGATCAGTAATTCGGGGACCGCAGGTTTTTGAAAAACAGCAAACGCCCAAAATGAGAGCACGAGAAATAATGATAAATAATATTTTTTCATAATAATTAAAGTATATATTTTTTGAATCGAAAAAGCGCCAGATAAAAATCGTTTGCCGTGACTTTATGGACCTTACGCTTTATGTCCTCCAAATTGGTTACGCAGGGCGCTGATAATTTTCCCTGCATAACTTGGATTTTCCTCCGACTGTTTGCGAAATTCCAGCGACTCTTCAATGATTCTGACAGGAATTCCCATCTCTTTCGCGGTCTCCACCGTCCAAGCACCCTCTCCGCTCGACGCCGCCGTTCCCGAAACTCCTTCCAATTCTACGCCATGTTCAAGAAAGGCGGAGAGCAGCCACCCGGTAAGGCGAGACTCAATAACCGTTCCGTGCTCATACACTTTCGCCACCTTCGCCACATCAAGTTTATAATCCGAGTGTTTGAGAACGTCAAAACCTTCGGCAAGCGATTGCATCATTCCGTATTCGATACCATTGTGTACCATTTTTACAAAATGACCCGCACCCGCACCTTTGAAGAATTGATAACCGTCCAAAAGCGCAAGATCGCGAAAGAGCGGTTCGATCTCACGAAACGTTTTTTCATCGCCGCCTATCATGAGACTCGGACCAACCCTCGCACCACCGGGACCTCCGGAAACACCGACATCAAAGAAGCTAATCCCAAGCTTCTTCAATTTTTTCGAGCGTTCCACCGAGTCCTTATAAAATGAATTTCCTCCGTCTATTATTATGCTGCCTTTTGAGAGTATTTCCGCAAGTCCCCCCCTCCCGAAAATTATCTCATCAACGACCGAAGGCTTGCCCTCCGTAGCTTGTGCGAAGGAGGGCACCATAAGCCAGACTATTTTCTTCATCGGTAGCCTTTTTGCGAGATTAGCGAGCGAATCGGCGCCCTCTATTATATCTTCCGAAACGAGACTTTTCACATTTTCTTCTGAACGGTCATAGCCTATGACATGCCAGCCTTTTTCCGATAATCGCCTTGAGAGATTTGCACCCATTTTTCCCAAACCAACCATACCTATTGCCATTGGCTGAAAATTACCGGCTTCACACGAGCACTTTCCCCCTTCGGTGAATAAGGGCGACTTCGGAGCCGTATCGGGTTCATATTCGGAAAGCGGGACAAGCCCGCGCTTCCAGCCATCTTCAACGGAGTCAGTAAATTTCCAAAGCGCTTCAACCTCTTCGTTTGAAACAAAAAGCGCCTGATTGCCCGCCATAGCGGAATAGAGAAGTTTTCCATATTCTTCTACGTACTGAACTTTCGTTTCTTTTTCATACAGGAAAAAAGAAAATGTCCGTTCTTCAAGCTCGCGTTCGAAACCCGGTTTTTTCATCCAAAAATGAATCACTATTTCATCGTTCGGTTCGAGACGAAAGACAATCTTATTCGGGGTATGTGCGGACTCTTCGCAAAGCAAACAATTTGCCGAATGTTTCAGAGTGAGAACGATTTCCTTCCGTGCTTCTTTTCCCGCTCTTTTTCCTGCTTCAAGAAAAATCGGCACACCGCTCCATCGAGGACTCATGAGTTCGGTCTTGAGCGAAAAATATGTTTCCGTTTTTGAACCAGGCTTCACGCCTTCGATATTTTTGTATCCGGTATATTGCGCGCGAAATGTTTCATTCTTTATGGTTTCATCCGTCCATTCTTTTAACGATTTAAGAACTTTCACACGGCTTTTTCGCACAATGTCCGCTTTCATGTCGGGCGAATATTCCATCGTGATCGCTGCGAGCATCATAAGCAGATGATTTTGCCCGACGTCACGAAACGCACCGATTGGATCATAGAAACTTCCGCGAGCCTCAGCGCCGATCGTTTCAAGCAGCCGGATATCGATCCGTTCGATAGAGGTATTGTCCCAAGTTTTTTCAAAAAGATTATTGGAGAAGCGAAAATTTTCGATTCCCTGAATGATCTCCTTCGCGAGATAATGATCAATCCGATAGATCTGTTCTTCTTTGAAATATGCCGAAAGCAACGCCTGGAGTTCCCGCGAAGTTTTCATATCCGTACCGAAAGGTTTTTCGACAAGGATCCTGCTCCAGCCGAGATCACCTCCACACGGCAAATTAAGCTTTACTGCAGCGAGATTTTTAAAGATTGGGCCGTACGAAACCGGCGGCACGGCAAGATAAAAAAGTTTGTTCGCGCAAATTCCCCACGAAGACTCCGTTTCTGTGATTCGTTTTTCGAGACCCGAAAATGCGCTCTCGTCATGAAAATCCCCCGCATGATAAGTAAAATATGACAAAAATTGCGCGAGGTCTTTTTCGCTCGCGCTCGCCCCTCCGCGTTTTTCCACCGCATTTCTGATAAATGCACGAAAATCATCATCCGAAATTTTCCTCCTTGAAAATCCCATAACGGAAAGTTTGTCCGGCAAAAGCCCATGACGAAAAAGATGCCAAAGCGATGGCATTATCTTTCTGGAAGAGAGGTCTCCGGTGGCACCCAAAATAATAAAGATCGACGGCGTGTTGTTCTTGTTTTTCATAATAACGTTTGGCTAAAAAAATACCGCGCTTCTCGTTGCGGTATATTTCATTGTACGCTCATTGTTTAAAACTTCTTTCACTATTACATAACTGGAATCAATGCGGTGTATATTTTGTATATTGTTCACGACTGGCGGACATGTGAGCTAAGTTCGTCGCATGAGTACTCATTTATTTCATCATTATATATATCGAAATTTGGCAATAATTCAAATACCTCAAGAAGAAACCTTTTTCATCCGATATAATAAATATCCGCATAAGACAAGTGACGCAACCGCGAGTGAAAACGCGAGAGTTGCAGTGAATTGCGCAATCATTTGGTCGTACGGCAGCAAACCGAGATTGCTGAATATTGTGTTCCAATCATGCCCTCCTTCCCCGCCGCCGACAGTGACGAGGGGAAGTTCCATTTTAGTCGCGTCAGCCATATATGTTGAAATTTCGAAGAGGTTGGAGGCAAGCCATAATCCGCAAAAAGGAACGCCGAAAAATTCGCCACCGCGAATGAGAATGAATACGGAAATAATGGGCGCCGCAATTTGAAGCAATGTTCCACCGGCGGAACAAAGCGTTCCGTCTTGAAAACAAACGAACAAGTGCCCCATTTCATGGACCCCAAGGTTGATCCCCGAAAATAAACCGGAGTGCCCTTCGCCGGAAAACATCTGATAAAACAAAAAGGTCATCACAAGGAAAAACGGCATCCACGAACTCCAAGACCGCCTCAAAGCCCAAACATCGAACCGATACAAAAATTCTTTGAACATTGTTTTCATTATACCATATGCCGTAAAAAATCGCGCGGAATTTCTTGACAAATACTGTTTATTATGTACAATAATAACGATCCCAAAATCAGGATCATATTTTTCACAGAACTGCGGAGTACTTTTTATAATGAATATTGTTTTAGTTGGAATATTACTGCTGATCAATGTCGCCATCGCCACTTGGAACTGTTATGCTGTAGGCGTTACCTGGAAAGACGTCCAAGCGCTCGGGACCAAGTTCGACAAAGTTGTTATTTGGTCAGCTATCGTTCAATCGGCCATCGGCTTCTCAATGCCGATATTGCTCGCCCTCTCGTATCTCGGTTTCGCAATCGCGACCGGCGGCAGCGAACCCTATATGAGCCCCGCGGAAGGGGCTGCGATGCTCGAAGTAATATATTCGCTGTGGTATGTATTGGTCATCTTGCCGATACTGACAACAGGTTTTGCTCTTTGGGCGCACTCGATTCGCGTGGCGTTCATGCGCCGTGATTTCGGAAGCATCGCCGCCGCAGGTTGGAATACTTTTGCGCAGATCTCGAATACAGTCAGCGCGGTAAATAATCTTGGCGGTGCACTCGGAAATGTCGGCAGTCTCTTTTCGGGAGTTGCAAAAAGTGACAGCAACATAAAAGTGAAAGGCGGGATTTTAATTTTTCTCGCGGTCGTAGTTTCAATCGCACTCGGATTTTGGATTGCGTTCGCGCTTGTCCGACATTTTGCTAATGCCACTGAATCAAGGATCGAACGTCACGGCGTCGACCTCAAAAAAAGAATGGCGGCTTAACTCCGCCCATATCTGTCGTTTTTGTTCGGGGACTCTCATTCGAGAGTCCTTTTTTTGAATTCTTGACATAATATATTTAAAATGTTATGATAAAAAAACATTTCTTAAGGAGAATGTACAATGAAAAGCGAATACGATGAAAAATTGACGGTCGAAGCCGAAGATAATGGCGGACTTCTGATGTGGGTGCTTCCTGCCGACCTGAAGGAGCAAGTAAACGCCATGTCAGAGGATGATCGCACTGACTTTCTTGAGAAACTTGGCAGTGTGCTCACTGATGTATCTCAGACATTGGCAACAGTAGCCTTATCTCACGGGGTCTTTGACAGTATTTGGGGAGAATTCCATACGATGCTCGCTCATGCACGGAGACGCGCCGGCGAAGCGAATCTAAACGAAAAAAGAACGCTCAACTGAGCGTGTATTGACATTTACAGTTTTTGGTGTACAATGAACTTGGCTCGTTAAGTTGAGTCACATCCCGAAACTACCCACAAGGTACACAATGTCAGACAAGAGAGATAGCGACAGAAAGAACAAGAAAAAGCCGAAGCACACGGCTAAAGAAAAAAAAGAGTTAAAGCGGTTAAAAAAGATCGAGCGAACTCAAAAAGACAACGCCGGTGAAACCGCGAAAAACCAGATAGAAGCAAGCAAATAATCGGCATTAGCCGGAGTCCTCCATCACGGGGGACTTTTTTATACTAAAAAGCGCGCAGGAAAAAAATTTTCCTGCGCGCCGACAAAACAAACAAATGCGATCATGTTTCGAGAAGCTCCTCAAATTGCGGTTTGATGTGATTAAACAATTCCGCTATCGGCGTTCCCTCGTGATCTTTTATGAATTGAGCCTCCTCTTTTAAGGCCCGCTTCAGTATCTTTTTGGAAGCCTTATCCTGCGTTCGGAGAACTGCCTGCAAAGAAAACAATACGAGCTGAGTCTTAGCCGCAGTCTCTCCGAGTTTCGGAAAAAGTTTTCTCGCCTCAGGACCGAGTAAGGTGTATACCTTGGCCATCAGGTCAAAATAACACCGGACGACCTTCCATGACTCGCTTGGTTCAATATATTTTCCAATCCCTTTTTTACTGCGATAGAGAGTTTCATAGATATTTTTCCCTTCTTCTCTCTTTTCTTTTTTTGACATAATACGCCTCCATGTTTTTGTAGCGGTTCATATAAATTAAGAAAAAACTATGATAATTTCATTATACATGTTTTTAACATGTTTGTCAATACTTTTCGCCAAAAAACCGCTTTATGCGAAAAGAATTTGCAAAATATCGACGCGTATGATAGTATGTTGCCTATGACTATGATAGTAATAGAAGTGGAGAAAAATCAAAACGAGAACACCGTCAATCTTCTTCGCCGTTTTACGAAGAAAATGCATGGCGCGAAGATTTTGAACACGGTTCGCGGTCAGAAATACACGACGCGCCCCGAGTCCAAACTCCGCAAAAAACGCCGCGTTTTGAAGAATCTCGAAACGACCAAAAAGATGGATCGCCTGAAGAAACTCGGAAAGATCGCCGTCAAAAGCTAGTTTTTCCAAATGGACGACGACACGTTCCAAATTCTCAATAAAACAAGAGGCAACCCGCCGATCGATGGGTTGCTTTTTCGTGAAATGAAAGAGAAGGTTCTCGGTAAAAAATACGAGCTCTCCGTCGTCTGGATCGGCAGCACGCTCTCTCGCCGTATGAACCGCGAACTCCGTGGAAAAGACAAACCCGCCAATATCCTCTCTTTCCCCCTCACTCCGTCGAGCGGAGAAATATTTATTGATCTCGCCCGAAGCAAAAAAGAAGCACCCCTTTTCGACGAAAATCATGAGCAATTTCTCAAGCACTTGTTTATCCACGGTTTGCACCATTTGAAGGGAATGGAGCATGGCGAAGAAATGGATAATGCGGAGACGAAGACCCGAAAAAAATTCAAGGTACTAAAAATAGAAAAATAGGAAGATAAGAAAATAGGAAGATTATAGACGACGACGTCGGTAATTTTTCTATTTTCTTATTTTCCTATTTTCATATGTTTCTCGCCAGTTATCCACGTTTTTTTGCATTTGAAAGGAATATAATATAGCGGTATAATAAAGGAAAGACTATGCAAAGAAAAAGAGAAATTGTTACGGGAATAGACATCGGAACGTATACCGTTCGGGTTGTTGTTGCTGAGTGGGGAAAAGATATGCCCATGCCTCGTATTATCGGTACAGGAATGTCAGAATCTCGCGGTTTGCGTCACGGTTATATTATCAATATCGCCGACACGGCAAAAAGTATCCAGGCAGCCGTTGCAAAAGCTGAAAAAACTTCCGGTATTAAAATTCATCGCGCCTTTATTTCCGCGGGAGGTATCGGACTCGACGGAATTACCGCAACGGGTTTTTGCATGGTCAGCCGCGCCGATGGTGAAGTGACGGAGCTCGACATAAAAAAAGCCATCGAATCCTGCGAGACCGAGTCAAGAGAGCTCCAAAACAAACGCATCATTCACACCATTCCAATCAGTTACAAACTCGACGGAAAAGAAGTTCTCGGAAGACCTCAACGAATGAAGGGAATGAAACTTGAAGTAAAAATGCTGCTCATTACCGCACTTGCTCAACACATCAACGACACCATTCTCGCCGTCGAAGAAGCCGGAATCGAAGTAGAAGATGTTTTTGCTTCGCCGCTCGCCGCCGGATATGTCACGATCACCCGCCAGCAAAAAACCGCCGGTTGCGTTCTCGCCAATATCGGCGCGGAAACTGTTTCCATCGTCGTATTCGAAAATAATATTCCCGTTTCGCTGAAAGTATTCCCTATCGGTTCTACCGACATCACCAACGACCTCGCGCTCGGTCTCAAGGTTTCCCTCGACGAAGCGGAAAATATCAAACTCGGCAGGGGCTCCGACACCCGTTTCCCAAAAAAGAAGATCGACGACATCGTTACAGCAAGACTCTCCGACATTTTCGATCTGATCGAAGCACACCTCACACAAATGGGAAGAAATGAACTTCTTCCCGCCGGAGTCATTATTACCGGAGGAGGTTCAGGGATCACCTCTGTCGCGGATGCCGCCAAGAACACGCTTCATCTCCCGTCCAGGATCGGTTACCCTTCCTTTGGTTCCGACCAGCAAAAAACAAACACCGAATCCATAATGAAAGGAGAAATGGTAAACATCCCCGCCTGGACCGTCGCCTACGGTCTCTGCATCCTCGGTTTCAGTTCCGACAAAGAACAAAGCGGCGGAAAAATGAGTTTCAAAAACATAAAAAACGGTCTGGGAAATTTCTTCAAACAATTCCTACCGTAAAAATTCTCGATACCGTATCGAGAATTTTTGTTTATTTTTATCTATTCGCCAATCTTTTTTTGGGAAGTAAGAGATATCAAGCCCGCGTCCGAATCGTCGCTCATTACGCCACCGCCGATAAACTCTGTCTTTTTATCGTCTGAAATTCCAGAAGGCATTCATCGTATAGTTCCAAAAGCCCACAAATATTCCCACCGTTACACGCGCAAGGAGATACGGGATCCCGAATGTTTCCACGAGCGTGCGCATCGATAAAAGAACGATCATAATCCCGGCAAGCGCGATGCCGATAAACCGAAGATACCCATCGATCGGTTTCCTTAAACTTCCTGAAAACGCATACGCCCGGCAGGTAACATAATTGACGCTGATCGCAATACCAAACGCCAGTCCCGCCGACACGAGATAATAAATGCCGAACAATTCGGTGAACGTCCATAAAAGGATCAGATCAAGAGCAAAAGAAGAACTCGCCGTGACCGTGTAACGCAGAAATTGGGTCGTCCGCGCGTTCGCGTGACCGCCGAGAGTAACGGCTTTTTCAAGCCAACGTTTAAATTTTGAGCGGCTCATGAGTGCAAGTATACCACATTTGGGACTTATACATAAAAAAACGAATGACAAAAGCCATTCGCTCTGGATCGTTAACCGAGAGATCAATATGTCAGATGCCCGGTAATAACGCCGAACGCAAATCCCGTGACCGCCGCTGCTCCGAGAGAAACGCCGAATGCAGTCATGAATTTCGGATTTCCGCGCAATGACGGTTTCAACCAAAAGAACATGCCGAGACAAGAAGATGAAGCGAGAGACAAAAGATAAATGGAAAGCAATAGGTTCATTTTTTACTCCTTTTTTTAGGAAATTAGGAAATTTCGTGATGGACAAAAGTACCGTCATAAAGAGCGATAACGCAAGAAGAAGGAACATCAGTAAAGCAGCCGCAGTTGATCATATGAACGCCGTCCACCATTTTATCCATCGATTCGTGGGTATGCCCGAAAATAACACCATCCGCGCCTTTTGACTTCGCATAGGCCGCGAGTCTCGGGGCTATTTCTTCGGAAAGACGGAGATATTGTTTGCTCTTCTTTTTTAAGAATCGGGCGAACTGTTGTTTTTCGTTCCAACTGTAGTGTTGAGCAACGTAATATATTGCTGAAGCGACCGCGGTCGTGATCGGTCTATTCATTACGTAACGGTCAAACTGATGACCATGAATGATAAGATAACGGCGACCTTTAGACGTCCAGATAATTTCAGGAACGACATCGATCCCGAGCAATTTTCCTAAGGACGATAAAAGCTGGTCGTGATTTCCCATCACCAGAATGACACGGTGATTTTTCGAATATGACCGTATCTCGGTCAAAAGTTCCCAGTGTTCTTTGTGCAGCCGGTGCAGATTAAGATCGTCAAACAGGTCGCCGGCGAAAAATATCTCGTCGGATTCGTACTCGTTCAGCAATCGAACGACGAGCTCGCCGCGCGATACTTTTGATCCGAGATGTACATCGGAAATAAATAATGCGGATACTTTTTTCTTTTTCAAGAAACCTCCTCATTGTTGTGTGGGATAATATCTAACGCCAGTGTACTTTGGGATACAGAATATGTCAACATAAAAAACGACGGTCAAAAACCGTCGTTCACCGGTACTTTTACCGAATATCAGTGTATTTTTTTGTACTTGGTTTGTGAAAAAGCGCCTCGGAAATATAATTCGCAACGTATACGAACCCAACGGAAAAAATCCCCATTCCGGTAAGCCTGCGCCCGGAAGTGTACGTAAGAAATGAAGGCGTGAATTTCACTTTTCCGAACTCATGCGCCCGACGCGCTATATTAGTATCTTCTCCGTAAAATTCGATCGTCGTATCAAAGCCGTTCATTTTTTCGAGCACGCTTTTCCGAATGGCGAAATTTCCTCCGGTCGCCATATACCCGACCGCCCAATAGACCGGCATGGCAAGCGCTGACCAATATATCCGAGCAAGCTTCTGCTGCCCTTTTGGAATATCATAAAATGTGTATGGTCCGCTCAAAACAGCAAGACTTTGGTCTTTTCCGAATTCTTGAATAATTTTTTCAACCCATCCCGACGGAATGTGCGTATCCGCATCGCACCACGCGAGAACATCACCCTGTGCTTCCAGAAATCCCCGCTGTCTGGCCCACGTAAGACCTTTTTGTTCTTCCTTGACGACGCGGACGCCCGGATATGTTCCCGCAACTTCCGAGGTGCGATCGGTGCTCGCGTTATCGATGACTATAATTTCCAGGAATTTTCCCCCGGAATTTTTTATCGCGTTTTCAAGACACGCACCAATATATTTTTCTTCATTATATGCCGGTATGACAAGACTGATAGTAACTTCTTTCACTTGCGCTTCTTCCTCTTTGTATTGACGTAATCCGAAATGAGAGTAACATACTTCCATTAAAATGTCACGTATAAAAAATGCATGGTATCACCATGCAAAATTTGTTTATTCACAGATTCTCATGAAAGATGGCATCGTATGTCCATTCATGCTCCGTGTCCACAATTAAGCTGAGAGCAATGTTCATCCCCCACTTGTCTCCGTGAATATGCGAACGCACGATCCAACCTTCGGGAACCGTTAAGCGAAAAGCTTTTGTCTGTCTGTTTGAAAGATCGGGGGTCTCTTCCCAGCGTTTGGCTTCCCACTGATGAAAAATGTCGGTAATAAATACATGGCGCACATCCGCTTTATTTTTTCGAGTTACACAAGTTCGCACTATCCAACCCCCGTGTACTTTCATTCGGTATGATTGGGCATGGGCTTTCTTTGGCTCCTGAAGTTCTTCCCAATCGGTGATCTCGCAAACGTGAAAGGCGTCTTGGACAAAAAGAGAGTGTTTAGCCTTGTGTTTGCATATTTTTGATGTAACGATCCATCCGCCGGGCACCCAATGAAATTTTGACGTAGTTTTGCTGTTTTTATTTTCCTGAATTTTATTCCACACGATCTCTATTCCTCCGAAGTAATCCAAATACTAATATAGCACCTTTACATAACATTGTCAAAAACCTCGGCAACTTCTTTCTTCCAATACTCGATCAGCAATTTGCTCCTTTTTGACAAAGTTTCTTCGAGTGCATCGACGGTGAGTTTCGGGAATCTACCAAAGTAGTATTTCCAGACCTCGGACGGTGTCGGCTCTTTCAAAAGAAATTCGGCGTGCTTCCAGTGGATCGACTGCAGAAATACAGCGACGACGGGGTCTTTCTTTCCGGAATAATCATTCAATGCCAATTTTATATTTTTCGCCATCGTTTTATCTCTTATGTACAAATACGCCCAAAACAGTGGGTCTTTTCTACATTCTGGATATTGCATGTGCATCAAAAAATGTTCTCGACGCACATCTTGCGGTGTATCAACTTTATACACTTGAACATTGTTTCCTTCCGACCATAATTTTTTTATATTTTCCCAAACAGCAACCCCCGACTCCGCATAAGGAAATTCTTTAGCTGAATTTTTCGCATTTTGGATAATTTCATCAACTTTCTTGAGGGGCTTTTTATCGCACGGATATACATTGAACACCATACCCGGCCCATTCTTTTCCGCCGGTGATTCAAAAATGATAATATCCGGCCGGTATTTCAAAACCGAATCGGCTTGTCGAGGGTCTATCTTGTCGCCCTCAATACAATTTCGTTGAATATATTTCGGTGTAAGTTTCATTATATTGTATTTAAACTATCCAAAAAATTCTTCTTTTCTTCCTCGGTGGAAATTCGGATGCAATCATCGGGTTCTTCGAAACGATTTACCGCATTATCGATTTCTTTGTCGCTTAAAACATTTTGGTGAGTATTATCAATCAAACTTTGCGCTCGTCTTTTATACAATTCTTCATTCGAAATTTGAAGGTATATAATTTTCGATTGCGCGCCGGCGTTTTCCGCCAATTTTGCCAATTTATTTCTATGCTCAGCGCTTAAATTTATGCTGTCATACATAACCGAAACGCCTTTCTCTAAATTTTCCGTTAATTCCTTTTCAATTTCGTACAGCACCATTTCGTATGTGGCGTCTTTATTTTTACGGCGAAGTTCGTCCCACGTATCGTCAAAACTTATTCTTTTTATAAAGGTAGTTCTCTCAATTTCCCGTGAAAATAAGGATTTTCCCGAATACGGTAAACCGCATAAGATATAAAGTGTTGGCATGAAATAAGTTTATCATTTATTTTACGAAGAACAAATTGCAAAAGAGTCCGCCGACTCGGCGGACTCTTTAAATAAAATCTTCTATTATCGCAACACGGAGATTTTAAGAATTTTTCCCCGATTGGAATGATTCAACAAACGACTTCCTTTTACCTGAATCAAGTTTTGAAAGCAGTTCTTTTACTCTTTCCAGTTTATCGGCACCCATCGGTTTTATTTTTTCCGAAAATAAAAGTGCTTTAACTGCTGTCTGGACATCGCCATCCTCAAGCGCTCCAAAAGCGATACCCTGAGCGACCCGGTTATACCCGTACACATCGTCGTGAATTTCGATCTCTCTTTTTCTTGTTTCTTCCGACTTCGGTTCCCCGAGATATTTATCGCTGTGCCGATACTCCATCACCTTTGCCATCTGATCGATGAGTTGCGAAGGAGATTCGATGCGAACTTTCCCCTCATACCCCATCCAATCCTCACGGATAACAGGGATGCCTTGTCCCGTGCCACCCTGCAAACTTGACTTAACTCCCCACTGATAATTTCTGAAATTCGTTTTTTCTTCATCGGTAAAACCGGCTTCCTTTTTTTGTTTTGCCATTTCGACCCCCTTTTCTCTGCTCTTAATACTTTCCTCCGGGGTACTGTCTCTGTCAAAACTTTTTCCGGTTACTTCTTGATACATTTTCGCCAATTGGATACTCTGTTCGCCTTCTTCGATATCAAGTCCGGCTCTTTGTTCTTTCCATTTGAGATACGCATCTCCTTTATCCTTCAGAGTTCCATAATACAATTCTCCTTCACAAACTGCTTCATTCCTTTTGATCTCTTCGATTGCCTCTTCTATCGGTGCCCGCGCCTCTTGCCAGCGAACCTCTGTTTCTTTCTCTTTCTCTTGGTTTACCTTCTCCTGAACCTCCGCGACCGCATCTTGCTCTACGGTTTCAGTTTTTATTTCAGCAAGCAAGTCATCAAGGCTCGCGGGTTTTTGTTTTTTTGCTTCCGCCGTCTCCGCCGCCGGTATCTCTTGCGCGTTATTAGGACCTTGATTTTCGATATTTTCTTGCATATAAAAATAAGTTAGATTTATAAATTTCTTTAAGCAATATTATTATTATAAACCGATTTTCTAAGCTTTACAAACTATCAATGTCCACACCATTTTTCGCAAATTATCACCTTTCCCCCGTGACATATTTTTGTAATGCGTCAATCTTTTCATTTCAATGTAACACTGGTATCATGGAAGAAACTCTTACATTCAGAGTTCATAAACTTCATAAAAACATTAATTATAGGACTTGCGCATTCGGATGAGATTCGCGTCAAAATCGAGAAACGGAGCGAACTGTATTGTAATACAGAGAAGCGAGTATCGCAGATTTTGACGAGAAGATCGCCGAATGCGCAAGTCCTACCACAATCAGAATTATGGCTAAAATAAACCCGGAGATCGAAGCATTTGCGAGAATTAAAGTGATCGGGATCGGCGGCGCCGGAAAGAACGCGGTCAACCACATGATCAATTCCAAAGTGAAAGGAGTTGAATTCATCGTGATGAACACCGACGCGCAGGATCTTCACCATTCTCTCGCACCCAAAAAAGTTCACATCGGAAAAAATCTTACGCGCGGGCTCGGTGCAGGAATGAATCCCGACATCGGAAAGCGTGCGGCGGAAGAAACAAAAGAAGAAGTGCAGAGCGTCGTCAAAGGCGCGAACATGATCTTCGCCACCGCGGGAATGGGCGGAGGTACCGGATCGGGCGCAGCGCCGATCATCGCGCGCGCAGCAAAAGAACTCGGCATTCTCACTATCGCCGTCGTCACCAAACCGTTCTTCTTCGAAGGTGCGCAAAGAATGCGTATTGCTGAAAACGCGCTCGAAGAACTCCGCAAAGAAGTTGACGCAATGGTCGTCATCCCGAACGACCGCCTGCTGTCGCTGGCCGACCGGAACATCAGCGTGATCGACGCCTTCCGCCAGGCCGACCACGTCCTGCTCCAG